>JAEIGA010017820.1_pt1 | contig 10815 bp, 8 predicted proteins | sample 9270691 | NCBI WGS metagenome assembly JAEIGA01 (sample SAMN17057246, study PRJNA624740) | gut metagenome | biome: biome; isolation source: fecal sample | host: Bos grunniens | place: China: Xizang | collected 2019 | reverse complement strand
TGTCTTGCGGAAGTGCCGCCTAAGCAGTTTGCGGAAGTGAAATATTTGCTTTCGGGGGTTGTAGCAAAGCGCGCGGAACACGTTGTAATGGAATGCGACCGCGTAAATAAAGCGGTAGAGGCGTTGAAAGCGGGGAATTTGACCGAGCTTGGCGCATTGCTGAACGAAAGCCATTACAGCCTTCGCGATTTGTACGAAGTAACGGGTAAGGAGTTGGATACGCTTTCGGCGTTTGCAAGAAAGGAAGCGGATTGTCTTGGCTCGCGTATGATCGGTGCGGGATTTGGCGGTTGTACCATTTCCATTGTCAAAAAGAGTGGCGTGGAAGGGTTTATCCGTCGGGTAGGCAAGGCGTATCAGGATGCTATCGGGTATAAGGCAAGTTTCTACGAAACTTCGATTGAGGACGGTATCACAGTAGAAAAATTGTAAAAAATAAGCCCGCCGAAGATTTGGCGGGCATTTTTTCCGTATAAATTCATCTCGTACCTGTATGGCTTGTTTTTTAATAAACTCGTACCTGGTAGGGGTGTATTTTATTTCAAAAAACCGAGGGCGACACGCAAAAGTCGCTCTTTTTTATTATCCTGTGGATTGACGGCGGTATGGTCGAGGAGTTTTTGTAAAAGGGTTGCAATTTGCTGGGGCGGTACGTTGACGTCCAACAAATCGTTGCCTTTTACCGCAAGCTGTTTTAAGGTAAAAGGTACGTTCTCCTCTTGCATTTTTTCATACAGGGTGCGCCATCTTTTTACGGTGGGCGCAACCGATAAATTGTCCTTGCAGGCGGAGAAATCCGCTTGTTTCAAAAGAAGCAACTCTTCTAAAATATCATGGTGTTTGACTAGGAAGCGACGCAATTTGTTTTCTCCCATTTTGCAATCGAGGTCGTACATATGCAAGAGGGTGAGCCTACTCACTTGCTCCATCTGTTTTTTAGGCGCTTTGAGCCGTGCCAACACTTCTTTGGCAATGCGCGCGCCTTCCTCGTTATGGGCGTAAGTGTTGCCGTCACGAAGCTTACAAACGGGCTTGCCGATATCGTGCAAAAGGGCGGCGAGGCGAATGGGTTTTTCCGCGTATAAAAGTGCGCGGAAGGAGTGTTCTAATACGTCGTAGTTATGGAAATCTTGGCGTTGTTGCATCCCCTTGCCGATGGTGAGCTCGGGAAGAATATGGCCTAAAACTCCCGTTTTTTCCAAAATTTGTATCCCGTGATAATGTCCCTTTTCCACTCCGTATTTTTCGTCGGCGTGTAAAATGGCGGTCAGTTCGGTAAATATTCGTTCGGGAGAAATGTCCTTAATCAGTGCGGCGTGATAGGTTGCGCCCTCTAAGGTGGCTTGGTCGGGTTCAAAGCCCAGCTGCGCGGCTTGGCGGGCAAGGCGCATGAGGCGAAGTCCGTCTTCCCCAAACACCTTTTTCGGGGCGTCCACCGTCGTTAAACGTTTTTCGCGGATTGCCGTGATACCGTCTAAAGGGTCTACGTACTCGTCGGCTTGGATATCGTAATAGATAGCGTTGCAGGTAAAATCTCTGCGGCGGGCATCAAGGCGGATATCGTCGGTGAAATAGATTTCGACGGGGACGTGTACGCCGCGAACGTATTTATCCGAGCGGAAGCAGGTGTATTCGTAATCGTTTTTGTCCGCGTCACTCAGTTTCACCGTGCCCGTATTTTTATATACCGACTGAATGGTGAAGCCGTTTTCTTCGGCAATTTTTGCAAAATTTTCAGCGGAAAGGGGGGCGGTGATATCGAAATCTTGCGACTTTGGCGTGAGCTTGGCAAGGAAATCGCGTACGCTTCCGCCCACCACGTAGAGTGGCGTGGGGGTGCATTTTGCGAGTTCGACAAGGTTTTTCGGCAAAATATGGCGCATAAAGCCCTCCTTTTGTAAAATTTTTTACAATTACAGTATAACAAATTCAAAAATACATTGCAATTCTTTTCAAAGTGTTATATAATAGAATCAGCGAAATATTGAAAAAATATTGAATGCTTCGCCAAACGAGGGAAAAGGAACACGGAAGAAGACTATGTATCAAATTATTTTTAACCCTACCGCAGGAAAAAAGAAAGCAAAGACGGCGTTGGAAACGGTATGCCGCGCATTCCGTGAAAAGAATGCTTCCTATCAAGTGCATCAAACGATGGCGGCGCACGACGCGGAAACGATTGCGCGGCGTTTGACGAGAGCCGGTGCGAGTAATTTGGTCGTTGTTGGCGGCGACGGGACTTTGCACGAGGTATTGAATGGGATAGAAGATCCGACGCGTTGCACGCTTGGGTTGATACCTGCCGGGACGGGGAATGATTTTGCCGAGGCGGCGGGGATTCCTTTGGATACGGCAGAAGCGGCAAAGGTTATTTTGCAAAGAAACGCGAAACCCGTGGATTTTTTACAAATCGGGGATAGACGGTGTATGAACGTGACCGGCTTGGGGATTGACGTCGAGGTTTTGGAGCGTTGTGCGCGGGGTAAGATGAAAGGGAAACTGAAATATTTTATGAGTCTTCTCCAAACGGTGTTTACCTATAAGGGGTGTAAAATTTCTGTTGAAATAGACGGCGAAAGTCAAACCAAAGACCTTTTGTTAGGTGCTGCCTGCAACGGTTCACAGTTTGGCGGCGGTATTCCCATTTGTCCTGCGTCAAATATTGCAGATGGAAAAATTGACGTGATAACCGTAGATTGCTTGGGTGGCGTATTTAAGATTTTAAAAGCTTTGATGGCGCTGATGAAAGGAAAAATTCTCACCTATCCCGCGGCAAAGCATTATCTTTGCGATAGGGTTCGGTTTACGACGGAGAAACCTTGCGCGGTGCAGCTGGACGGGGAGATTTATTCCGATTTGATTTTGGATGTACAAATCGGGAAAGGATTAAAAATGTATTATTGATAGGGGCAGGTACGCGTTGAACGTAGAAAACTGCCTAGAAGAACTGATAAAAACGGAGAAGAAATGCTGAACGGAACGTATAAAAAAATATTAGATAGAATGCCTGAGGGGGTGTTCGTATTTGACGAGAAGCTGCGCGTGAAATTCACGAACGCGGCGTTTCGGCGTTCCTGTTCGGACGGCGCGAAGGCGAGCGGCTCGCTTTCTAAGGTGCTGGGCTGCGACGACGGGCGAAAGTGTGGGGAGAAGGATGCTTGTGAATATTGCGCCTTTTTCCGTTCTATGCGCGCGGCGATTGCGGAAAATAGCGAAAAAACGGAAACGGTACATACTACGGTAAAACGAAACGGGCGTATGGACAAGCTGTCTTTGCGTATCCGTATCATGCCTTTGGACGGGCAGGGAAAGCTTTTCCTCGGTTTGACGGACGGAAGTTATCAATCGGAAATGGAAAGGGAAATGCTCTCCGCGCAACAAATGCAACGGCGTTTATTGCCTGCGGGCAAGAGTATGGGCGGTGTGCCTTACGCGTATATGTACATCCCTTGTTTGGGGGTTGGCGGCGATTTGCCCGACGTTTATGAATTAGATGGTCAAACGTATGGGGTGCTTGCGGACGTTTCGGGGAAAGGAATTTCCGCGGGGATGCTTTCCGCGTTCGTGAAAGCGGCGTTTGATAGAAAACAAGCGGATTTGGCGGTTGCTTTGTCTCAGCTTAGCGCAAAATTTGCAGAACTTGATCAAGACGAACGCTCGTATATTACAGTGGCGGCGGTGCGCATGGATAAGAAAGCTGGCGTGTTGCGTTACGCGATGGCTGGGCATAACGCGCCGATATTATTAAAAAACCGTTTGGGGATTCACGAAATCGAGATGGCGGCGCCACCCATTTCCAACTGGTTTGCCAACGCGGAGTACAAAGAACAGGAATTGCCGATAGAAAGTGGCGATTTGTTGGTATTGCTGACGGACGGTATCACCGAATGCGTGAACGCAAAAGGGGAAATGTTCGGGATCGAGCGTGCGGAAAACGTGTTGATGCAATCGCACGGCGCGGAAGATTTTATCGGAAAATTGAAAGCGGCGTTGCAGGTATTCAGCGGCGGGAAATTTTCCGACGATATTACGGCAATTGCTTTTGATTTATAAAAACGGGCATACCAGGTACGCGTTGAAATGGTAAAATAAGGATAAGGGGATTTTAAATGGGGAAGAAGAGTTTATCTTTTTGGAAAAAACTGAATCATCCTTCGCATTGGTTTGCCCTTTGCATTTACCTTTTGACGATTACCCTTTGTCCTTTGGCGGTTCTTTCCATTGTATTTGAACACGGGGATAGCATTTATGCAACGATAGGGTACGTAATTTGCGGGGTTTTATTGTTGTATAGTTTGACGAGCGCGGGGATTTCCATTTATCGAAAAATAACAAAGGTGGCGGACAGGTACGAGTTTACAAGGCATCTACATAAGAGTTACGCTTTCCGCAGCATGTTTTTTACCGCCTGTTCGTTTGTGTTTAATATCGGGTTTACCTTGTTTCTTTGCGTGATGGCGTTGCGCTTGGATTCGGCTTGGTACGGCGCTTTGGCTGTCTATTATATTTTGCTGACGCTGACGCGCGGCGGTATGCTGATTCAAACGAATATCGACGAACACAAGTTTAAAGAAAACCCTACCGCGTTGCATAAGGCAAAGGTTGGGACGTATTTATATACGGGGATTATGATTTTGTTTTTGACGGCGGCGTTTGCTGTTTCCGTCGTGCAAGTGGTAATGGAAGGTGCGGGTGTTCGCGTACCTGCCTGGGCCATTTACGCTTTTGCGGCGTTTACGGTCGTGCGTTTGTTTATGGCGATTTGGAATTTTGTCAAGTCGTCGAGCTATAAAGATTTAACGACTCGTTCGGCGCGGTATATCAATATGACAACGGCGTTGGTATCCTTACTTTCCTTGCAAACGGCGTTGCTTTCCTTGATTAAAACCAACCTCGTGCCTGCGGTGATTAATGCGGCGACGGGCGGTTTGGTGTGCTTGGCGGAGTTGGCTCTTGGAGTGTATATGATTGTGCATTCCGGGGTAAAATATCGAAAGTTGAAACGGAAAGAAAGACTTTTGAAAATGCAAGCCCAGGCGGATAGCGGGTATAATCGTGACGGCTACGCGGACGAGTATCAAGGAGAAAGGGTATGAGCCGAAGGACGGAATGGTTGTTGAAAGCGCTGTTTTTAGCGTTAGGGATTTTGTCGTTGGCTTTGCCCGTGTTGGTGGTAAAAATCGGCGGAAACACCTTTACCAAAACGCAAGCTACCTTCTTTTTAACGGCGAGTTTGCTTTCCTTTCAGGCGCTTTGTTTTACCCAAATTCTTGCCGACCGCACGAGGAAGAAAAAACTTAACGCGTTTTGCCTCTGCACGAGCGTGCTTTTGACGGTGGTGCTTATCGGGCTTTGGGTATAAAATCGGTAGAAAAATAAGAAAAAAGACGAGCCGTTCGACTCGTCTTTTCATATATATTCGTTATTTATTTTGCCAGTAATCGGTTGCGTAATTTTGCGTTAAGTAAAGCGCGGCAGTGCGTTCGTCTTGCAAATCCGCGGCGGGAAGGGTGACCACGCCGGATGCGTCGTTGTGCTTTGAACAGGACCAACCTGCGGTATTGACAAACTGAGCCGTCGTTATCCCCACGCAATCGGCAAACGCCGAGGGATGGATTTCTTTTACCCCCGCGCCGATTTGCACGCTGCTGAGGTTTTTACAAAAGGCAAACGCGGAAGTTTCGATACGGGTAACGCCGTCGGGGATAATCAATTCCCCTTGCAATTTGGTGCAATAATAAAAGGCGGATTCTCCGATGGTTTTTAGCTTTGCGCCCAACTCCAAAGCGGTGAGTTCGTAACACCAACCAAACGCACTGGGTGCGATACGGGTAACGCCGTCGGGAATTTTCAAGCTGCCTTTGATATTATAACACATATAAAAGGCAAATTCGGGGATTTCCGCAAGGGTGGCTTGGATATCCAACCCCGTGAGTTTGCGGCATTTGTAAAAGGCTGCCGAGCCGAGTTTGTGTAGCGATTTCGGCAAGGTCAACTTGCCCGTCAGATTGCTGCATTCGCTAAACGCGGAAACGCCGATTTCCTGCAAGGCGTTCGGGAAAAGAAGTTCTCCGCTAAGTGCAAGGCAGTTGGCGAACGCGCCCTCTTTAATGGCCGTTAGCGAGGCGGGGAATGCGAGCTGTGTGGTCAAGGCTGCGCATCCGTCGAACGCGTGCGCGCCGATTACGGAAAGTTGGTTGCCAAAGATGACCGATTGCAAATTTGCCGCCGTGTGCAATGCGTAATCGGCAACGGTGGTAACGGAATCCGGCAAGGTAAACGAGGTCGCTTTTTTGCCGATTGCGTACTGGATTAGCGTAGTTTGGTCTTGGTTGTATAAATTGCCGTCAACCGACTCGAAATACGTGTTTTCCTCGTGTACACGGATATAGGTGAGCGAGGGGCAGTTGTTGAGCGCGAGTGTGCCGAGTGTTTGCAAGCCTTTCCCGATTTTTATCCCTTGCAGGCGGATACAGCATTGAAAAGCGCGTTCCGCAATTTCGGTAACGGGGTCGGGAAGAATGACTTTTTCCAGCGAGGTGCAGTTCCAAAAGGCTTCTTTGCCGATATACGTAATCGTATCGGGGATTTGGACGCCGATAATTTCAAATTTATCCCAAAAAGCGTTGTCGGCGATTGCCGTGACGGGTAGGCCGTTATAGGTTGCAGGGATTACGATAACGTTGTCCTTGCAGGTACCGATACCGCTGACGGCGTAAGCATTTTCGTCCTCGGATAAGGTATAACGTAAGCCGTCGGAAGCGGGTAATTCGTCTTGCTCCCAAGAGGGTTCGCTATCTTCCCAAGAAGAATGGTCGGGGGAAGAGGGGGCTTCGTTCGAACTATCTTCCATATCGTCGGTGGAAGAGTTAGAAATCTCCGAGGAAACGGAAGAGCTTTGCGAGGAAGTATCCGCGCTAGACGCGCCGTTGCAGGCGGTGAAACTCGCCGTCGTAAGACAGGCGCACGCAAGCACGGCGAAAATGGTTTTTTGGATTGACAACATAGGTGTAAACTCCTTGTTGGACTAGGTTGTTTCTATTATAACAAGGGAGAGAGGGGTTTGTCAATGCGTTGCAACTTTACGAGGCGGAAAAATGCGCTAAGAGGGCTGATTTTTTTATCAAAAGACTTGTAAGAGGGGGATTTTTGTGATATAATAACTAAGTAAAGATAAAAAAGAGGTATAGGCAAATGGAAATTGTAAAATTATATCCCGAATGCAAAGATAATATTTGGGGCGGCGTTAAGCTGCTGGAAAAATACGGTAAAAAGACGGACAAAATGCCTGTCGCGGAAAGCTGGGAACTTTCTTTTCACAAGGACGGACCTACTCGTTTGGAAGATGGTAGAACGTTGCAAGAAGTGGCTACGGAAGCGGATTTGGGAAAAAATTGTAAGGATTTTCCTTTCTTCCCGACGTTGATTAAATTTATCGATTCGAAACAAGATTTGTCCGTACAGGTACACCCTTCGGATGCGTATGCTTTGAAGAACGAAAACAGCTTCGGAAAAACGGAAATGTGGTATATTATCGAGGCGGACGAGGGCGCGGGGATTTACCTTGGCTTTAAGCAAGCCGTTACCCAAGAAGAATATGAAAAGGCGATTGCGGAAAAGCGTTTGACCGAGCTTTTGAACTTCTTTGAGGTAAAAGCAGGGGAATGTTATTTTATTCCTTCGGGTACCATTCATGCCATCGGGGCAGGGTGCGTTATTTGTGAAATTCAGCAAAACAGCAATTTGACCTATCGCGTTTACGATTACGGTAGAAAGGATAAGAACGGGAACGAGAGAGAGCTGCACGTGGAAAAGGCGCTCAAAGTCACCTGTTTGGAAAAATATGAATATACTCCGCTTGCCGTGCAGACGGAACTGGGAGAATTGCTTGGTTGCAGTCGGTATTTTAACACTACGTCCGTTTTTGTGGACGGGGTAAAGAAGTTGGTTGCGGACGATAATTCCTTTGCGTGTGTGACGTGCGTAGAGGGCGAGGGCAAAATCGGGGATAGAAAAGTTGCGCTTGGGGATAGCTGGTTTGTGCCTGCGGACTACGGCGAAGTGGTTTTATCGGGGAAGATGAAACTTATCGTGGCGCAAGTTCGCAAATATTACGTGGGTATCGACCTTGGCGGTACGTTTATCAAGGGCGGTATCGTAGATGACCTTGGCAACATTCTCGTACAGGACAAAACTCCCACCGAAAGCGAAAAAGGGGCTACCAGGGTCGCGACGAACATTGCAAACCTTGCCAAATCGTTGATGGAAAAACTCGGTTTACAGGCGGGGGATATGGAAGGTCTTGGCATGGGCGTGCCCGGTATGATAGACGGTAAAGCGGGTAACGTTATTTACTCGAATAACTTGCAATGGAAAGATTTCCGTATCGGCGAAACGGTTGCAAACCTCACGGGGTTGAAAGTGAAAATTGCAAACGACGCGAACGTGGCGGCGCTCGGTGAAGCGAAATTCGGTGCGGCGAAAGGCAAGGAAAACGTAGTGCTTTTAACTCTCGGTACGGGGGTTGGCGGCGGTATCGTTGCCGAAGGTCAACTTTTGGAAGGAAATAAATCGGCTGGGGCGGAGCTTGGGCACGCGGTTATCGTAGCAGGTGGCGAACAATGCACTTGTGGGCGTAAGGGTTGTTTGGAAGCGTACGCGTCGGCGACGGCGTTGATCCGCGATACCAAGCGTGCCATGGAAGCGCATAAGGATAGTAAGATGTGGGAAATCGGCTCGTTGGATAAGGTGACGGGCAAGGTGCCTTTCGATTATAAGGATAGCGACCCGTATGCAAAGTCGGTTGTGGATGCGTATATCGAACGTCTTGCTTGCGGAATTACCAACGTGGCAAATATTTTCCGCCCGCAAACGGTGCTTTTGGGTGGCGGTGTGTGCGCGCAAGGCGAAGCGTTGACCAAACCCTTGCAAGAAATTTTGGATAAGGAAATTTTCGCAGGGGATTTAGGCCCGCAGGTGGAAATCCGTATCGCGGAACTGGAAAATTCCGCAGGTATCTTGGGGGCGGCGGCTCTTTTGATGTAAAAAGTGTGTAAACGAAAAGCCTATCGCAAACCGCGATAGGCTTTTATCATGCGTTGTTTTGGATTATTGATAGTCGCCGTCGGAGTTGGTAAAGACGATATTCGTCGATTGTCCGAACGTAGCGGTGACGCAGGTTTCGAAAAGGTACGCCGTTGCGCCTTCGGGGATTTCGTAGGCATATACGCCGTTATCCGCGATCACTTCCACCGTTTCCCACTCCCATTTATGACTGTCTTTGTCCGTCGACGTGGTATATACGAAGTTGACTTTGTTGAAATTTTTATTTTCATACGTAAACGTAGCTACGTTGTCGGTCGTTGTGATATTGCTGATAAGGGCAAGGCTGTCTTCGCCGTAGAGTACGTGACGGAAAAAAGCAGCCGTTTCGTTTTGTTTGTTCCATGCCGCGTGGGAAATATTCGTGCGTTGGGCATAGAAAACTTTGCCTTTGACGAGTTCTGCCGATTTTTGACGGTTGTACGCGGAGAAGTATTCGTCATCTACACCCGAAACGAAGAGCATGGGTTTGGTGGCGTAGGGCAGGTAAGAAGAGGGGTCGTAAAGGGAAATCCATTCTTCCTTTTTATCGACGCCGAATTTGCCGTCCTTTTGCCAAGTGCTGTCGTTATAAACGTAGCCACAACCGTTGGTGGAAGCAAACGCCGCGAAACGTTTATCCACGCCTGCCGTTACGCAGGTGACGTAGCCGCCCCAAGAGTTACCAGTAAGCACGATACGGTTTTCGTCCACGTCGTCGCGCGCGCGTAAAATATTGTTGGACAAAATACAGTTATATACCGCGTGATAAATCCAAGCTTGGTCGGGGTGTTCCACACCATCGAGGTTAGAACCGCCATTATTATCTTTCGGACCGCCGTCGGGATTGTCGATTTTGTTACCGTTTTGGTCTAATTGATTGCCAAAATTATCAAACGCGAGTGCGACGTAGCCTTGTTCTGTCCAGTATTCAATCCAGTTCTTGCTGACGTATCCGCCCCCACCATGTACGAGGACAATGGCAGGATAGCCGTCTTTGGGCATCTCGCTCGTAGGGATACCGATTGCCGCGAAGACCCACGTGCTTTCCATTTTACCGTAGGGTGCGGAACGGAATTTAAAGGCTTGGATAGTGTTTCCTAAAGCAACGTCCGCCTCCTGTAATTCGGGCTCGGTAGCAAAAAGAGTTTCCGTGTCCCACATAAGGTCGGGTTTTACCACGTCGTCCATGGGATAAAGTACCTCTTGTTTGGGGACTTCTGAGGAATTTTGCGTGTTGTTTCCGCCGCCGCAAGCGGAAAAGCAAGCGGTGAAGGCGAGAAGTAAGGATAAAGCGATTTTTTTCATAAATGCACCTTTTCAAAAGTGGTTTTGTGCTTTTATTATAACATAGCGCAGGCAAGGTGTCAATGGGAAAGGGTGTTAAAAGTTACGGAAAAGCGGATTTAAAGGACGAGAGAAAAAGTTTTTTATAAAACCTTGTAAAAACGCGCAAAAACAGTTGACAAATTTTTGAAAAGATTTTATACTATATAAGCACTTTGTTGAGAAGAGCGAAAAAATCAAACAATGCACTGTTAGCTCAACTGGATAGAGCGGCGAGCTACCCGTTAAGAAAAACATTGGTAATGTTTTTTAGGGGCGAGGTAAGCGAGCGCATATGCAGGGCGCGAGCGGTGACCGAGGACAATGGAAACCGCACATTGTCCGAGAACGGTCGAAAGACCGACGCGGTAAAATTAAATAATGCACTGTTAGCTCAACTGGATAGAG
>JAEIGA010017819.1_pt1 | contig 10815 bp, 8 predicted proteins | sample 9270691 | NCBI WGS metagenome assembly JAEIGA01 (sample SAMN17057246, study PRJNA624740) | gut metagenome | biome: biome; isolation source: fecal sample | host: Bos grunniens | place: China: Xizang | collected 2019 | reverse complement strand
TTGAGTCTGGCATTTATCTGGAGAAGGATGCCTACTGCAGGAGTAAAAGGTGTCTGGCCTCTCTCCAGGTTCTTAAGGGCATCAGCGAGGTTAAAATACATGGATCTTACTTTCGCGTTGGTAACTCTCTCAACGGCATTGGGAGCCATGACAATAATAGAGATACCCGGAGGGCATGCGAGAACCTTCTGTGAACCTGTGATCATTACAGATGCACCGCAATGAGCCATATCGAAAGGATCCGCGAGGAATGCAGATACGCAGTCGCAAACAAAGAACATGTTGTTCTTTTTGCAGAACTCACCGATCATTTCCGAGTCGTAGAGAACACCTGTTGATGTCTCATCGATATTTACGAGCAAACCCGTAAAGCCCTGTCCGTCATATTCATAGAGGCGCTCTCTGTTAAGCTTCTGCCCGTGATTGAGTTTAAGGGCTACATAAGGAACTTCATGTATTTCGCACAGTTCAACAAATCTGTGTCCGAAGCTGCCGCCGTCAATTACCAGCACCTTATCAGCAGCGGTAAAACAGTTCATTACGACTGCTTCCATAGAACCTGTTGAAGAATTGGTCATGAATACTGCTCTGGAATTCTCCGGAGCCTTGGCAAATTTAAGCATTAACTGCTCATTCTCGAGCATTACATTTGAGAACTCGGGTGTTCTGAAATATGGAACCTGCTCACCACCGACAGCGCAGACTTCCTCGCTGCTCATTACAGGTCCAATAGTGAAATTAAGCATAATTCATCCTCCAAGTTCTAATATTATAATTCAAATCTTTGAATAAACTTAGAGAAATATAAGGTTATGAGGAAAAGCCAAATTGGTTATTTCTTACGTCTCAGAGTAGCGTCGTAAGAATAGTTCTGTTCGAGGAAATCCTCTCCCTTCTGCTCTTCCTTAAAAGACAGCCCGGGATAGTCCAACTGGCGGAGTGCCTCATAAATTGCTATTGCGCATGCATTACTGAGATTCAAGCATCTGCAGTCAGCACTCATCGGAATTCTGAAGCAGCGGTCAAGGTTTGCGCGCAGGATCTCACCGGGGATACCTGTACTCTCTTTGCCGAATATGAGATAGATCTTTGAGCTCTCTGAAGCCTTCTTAAAATCGATGTCTGACGGCGGAACTTTGCCGTAACGTGTCATGAAGAAATACTCGCCCTCATTCTTCTCTGCAAAGTCCTGCCAGGAATCGTAGAGGGTATATTCCGCCCATGTAATGTGGTTTGTCGATGCCCTTCTGAACTCAGGATTATCAATATCAAAACCGACAGGTCCGATTATATGCAAAGTAACTCCAGCAGCAACACATGTGCGCATAATGTTGCCTGTATTCTGGGGAATCTCAGGTTCAAAGAGAACCACATTTATGAGCTCGTCTGCTGTATGATCCATAAAATTATTAACTCTTCGGAGCACGTTTTTTGCTGATGTAAACACACATCAGAGTGATCGCGAGAATACCTCCGACAGATGTGAGAACACCCTCTAAGAGATACGGATATTTGTATGTGATCTCTGTCGTTCCGCTGTCAACAAATACGAATCTGTTGAAGTTTCTGATATCGCCGCTAAAAATATCATGTTCAGCAAGTGATGTGTTTACATTATCAGCAGGTGAAGTAACTGTAATGATGTCTTCACCGTATGTAATATCAAGAGGAACGATGGTTCTGTCAGGAATCTCCGTCTCACTGGTCTCAACGATACCCGCAAGTATCGCACCGACAGCCCTGTCTCTGGTAAGAGAATAATAGTATGTCAGGTTGAACGCGATGAAATTAATATTCTCGTTAGAACCCTTACCGTAGAACGGGAGCTGTTCACCCAATACTTCGGAATATCCCTGGACCTCGGTAAGACCGTTGATATAAACAGTCTTCCACTGCTTCAGTTCGTTAGGGAACAATGCGAGTTCGATATCGCCGAATTCCGTTGTCTTAAGTTCCGGGAAACCGTTATCGAATGTAACGTTCTGGCACTCAACTCCAAGGAATCTGTATGTTCTGCTCTGGGCATTTTCAGGGATACCGTCTGCCAGGATATAAACCTTTGTACCATTCTCTGCAGCCTTTGTTATGAGGTCTTCTGCAACCTCAACATCGTGATAGAGGAAACCATCAAGGTAAATGATGTTATAGCTCGATAGCTCTTCTACAGTAAAGTCATCGATGTATTCTGAAGGTGCTTCACTTACTGTCGGGAACATCATGGAGATGTAGTAAGCACCGTTACCGATGGCGAGGCCGTCGTAGTGAGTAACAGTACCATAGTTGCCTGTTACTTCAGGATGGTGATATACGACATAGATATCTTCGTCGTAAACCTTCTCATAGCCTCTGAGTTCGGCAGCAGCCTGTGCTTCCTTCTCATTGAAAGGCTCAACAGCAGCTGAATCCTTCTTGATGAGGACAGTATCGCAACCGCATTCCAGGAGTCTGTCGAACATGAAGTAGTAGTAACCGCAGTCAAAAGACTCGTTTATCTGCGCGATCTGCAGAGATGTGGAAGCAGCCTCCCATCCCTGTCCGAACATCTGGTTCTTTGAACCGTTGAAATCTGTTAAGTAGAATACGCCGTTACCGTTAGGATTGCTGTCCATCAGAGCAATTCTGTTGCAGGTCAGATCCTTTGCCTCATCGATAAGTGTAGTGTCTGCCATATTCTCGAAATACTCGGTCATGGTAGGCTCTTTTACTCTGGGCACGAACGTGCTGAATGCGATTACGCAGTCAGCTGTCAGCAATGCCGTAAATGCAACCGTAAAAGGAATCTTGAGGCTGTCCCATTCAAACATTGAATACAGGATCATGGCAGCTGCAAGAGGCAGGAATCTGAGCATCCACATGAGTGACGCGCCCGGGAGCAACTGGATGATCGAATAAGCTGATTTAGATGTCAGCAATACGATGATTATCGCTGTAATAAATCCTGCACGCGCTCTCTTCTTTGCTGCGAGAACACCGAATACAGCCAATACGAATGAAACTATACCAAAGTAAGAAGCAGCATAACCGCCCGTTACTTTATCAACAGGGTTAAGTGTAATGAAGATGCTCTGGAAGAATCCTTCTGCTGCCTGGCTCGCGTTTGAAGTGTTTGATGCCAGACCTCCCTTCAATGAAGGAATGAGGAATACACCGCTTAGGAGGAACCCTCCGAGTACTGCTACTATCAGTTCCAAATCTCTCTTGCCTGATCTCTGCAGTCTTCCTGAACCTGTAAAGCAGCATAGTCTGTAAACGAGGAGATAGAGAAGAACCGCGAGTGCGACCATTCCCGTATAACCTACGTGACATCCGCACATAGCAAGGAATGTAACGGAAGTACCGATGAAGTTTCTCTTCTTACCGTGCTTCAGATATTCGTTGATGAACAGGAATGCCAGCGGGAAGATCGCGAGAATAAGGCTTCTCGGTAGATTACCTTCAGCAAATAAAACGTGGAGGCTCTGTGGCATGAAGAACCACAGGAATCCGAATATGAGACCCATAACAGGTCTTCTCTTTACGTATGCTGCAATATTCCATGTGCAGGAACCGACAAAGTAAACGATTCCGCAGAATACGCTGAATCCTTCGAAGATGTAATTGTCAGGGAAAATACCCGGCAGGCTCCTTGCGATGAACTGGCAGAAAGCCATTACATACGCAGCAACCGGGGGCCAGTAACGCATCAGCTCGACACCGTTATACCAGACAGGGTTGTAAAGAGGCCACAGGTCACCTGACTCTATGGACTTCAATACCCAGTCACCACGGTAGATGTGGTACATCGAGTCTGAGCCTTTGAACAAAACACTGCTGCGGCTTACGACACCAATGATCGCAACGCTGATGAGCAGGTTGATGAAAATGCTCAGAATAAGGACTATTTTCGATGTCTTGTTACTTTTCTGTTCCAAAACCCTTCTCCAGTCTAGATACAGCAATTTCAACTTCGTCAGCAGCTCTGTCGTCATCGACACCTTCTGCCTCAGGGAATCTGACACCGTATGTTCTTACAGGTGTCTCGCTTCCTTCAAATCTTCTCAGGTGATAGTTCATCGGAGCTACTGCCTGTGCGATTTCTTTCGCGAAGTATTCTGTTATATTTTCCAATGAAGGAATGATCGCATTAAAAGGTTCATGCTCATTCATTATCTGATTCTGATAAGGCTCGAAAACCTTCATGATCTGCTTCTCAGGCTCAGTGAACTTGATGATGTCATCACCTGTTGTATAAACAGTTGCAACGAACTCCCATGTGTGAGGATGTACGTCACCTTTCTTTCCATCGAAAACCACGAAGTGGCTGGCATTCAGGTATGCTTTAATTCTGTAATATCTGAGCATTTATTAATCCTCCCCTTCACTTAACGATTCGTAAACTGCAACAGCACTGTTGTTCTCATCTGCAGTCTTTGCAACCATATTCTCCGGAACAGTATCCTTAGGAAGTCTGTTCTCAATAGCCTTAATTGTTTCGTCAGCATTCATGCCGCCGAATACGAGCATATAACCATCCTTGCAGTAACGTACCCAGACGACATCGTCGCCGAGGAACTTACCGTTTACAGTGTGGAAGCTCATCATGTTCTCTGTCTCGAGCTTAACTCTTACGAATGTGCAGGGGTAAACCTTACGCTCATCGATTCTGTGGAGAAGTCTTAATGTCTTACCTTCACCTGTGATGATCATTCTCTGGTTTCTGCCCATTACGACATTGTCGAGATAATCGATGTAGTTATTAAGTTCTGTATTAACCTTCTTAGTGCTGTCGACCTTTTTGCGCGCTTCAATAAGTCTTGCCGTGAAATAGATAACAGCAATAGCGAGGAGCGCAACCATAAGGATAAGGTCGATGAGCAGATAGAGCTTGCTGCTCAGGTATTCGTTGTTGGTGAGCATTATGTCGTAATCGGTAAGAAGACAGAGTCTGTAATCCGTACCGTTGTATTCGAAGATAATGCCTGAAGCAACGTACTTATATCCTTCGAGTGTAATGATGGAGTGAGTTACGTCGCCCTTTCGAAGTGTTGCAAGGAAGTCCTGCGCACTCTGAGTGTTATAAAAAGTATCCGTAGAGAATGTCTTGTATACGTTTGTTTCACTGATACTCTTAACGAAGAGGAAGTACTCGGAGTTATCGAGTGTCCAATAACGCTGTGATGTAGAGTCGAGCATCTGGATCGTCTCTTCAACGAACTCGTCACCTGCGATGTCACCATAGAGGTTGATCTGTCTTGCAACGATCTCAACGTAACCGTCCTGCTCTTGAGCATAGAGCTCGGCTACGCCCTGCTCGTAGTTGTAGATCTGCCACATTGCGAATGCGGACAGGAGCGCTGCGAAAGCAACTACGGCAACCGTTATCAGAACCAGTGTCTTCGTGTAATTCTTATTGTTCATAGTATTTATCCTCGTTATTGACCAGCCCTCTGAATTTCTTTATTGCATCTGAGAATCTTCCCAGACTCTCTCTGGCAGCGACACGGAACTTATCTGCTTCTCTGGTCAGCGTATCCGTCTTCCAGCTGCTCTGTGTATTGATACTGTTAATGATTCCTGCAAGTCTTATGAAGAAAACCACAAAGTTATAGAACGGAAGCAATGCAACGATTGCCCACTGTTTTTTGTAGTAAGCGCGCGTCTCAGGGAACGGCTTTAACAGGTGCTGCGCAATGTGGAAATACAGGTAACCGCAGACTATGTAGAACGCGAAGATAACGCCCATAGAGACCAGTACCGTTGTGCTCGAGAAACCGTAACACATGAGTACTATCAGGGCCAGGTACCAGATCATTCTCGGGAAAGCGAATGTGTGGTCGAAGAGCAATGTGTGAATGTTTGTATCCTTTGCAAATCTCCACGGGCGGAGCTTACTCTGAGGGTATAATCTCGCAACCTCAAGAGATCCTCTCTGCCAACGCTGACGCTGTGTATAGAGCTTGTTTACGCCCTCGATAGGATCAGTGAAGTAGATGGCATCAACACAGATACCGACTTTCTGCTTCTGGATATATCTCATCTGGAAAGTGATCTCCGTATCCTCCGAGATAGTCTCTGTGTTATACAGATGTGACTTACGGATGGAGCTCATTCTGAATGCAGAGAAAGCACCTGACAACGTATACATGCTGTTGGTCTCAGAAGCGAAATTTCTTCCTGCGAGGAATGCCTGCGCATACTCACAGAACTCGATTCTTCTGAACAGTCTCGCCTTGATGGTCTTATACTCTTCGATCTTGTCAGGTCTCGTGAGAATCGAACCTGTAAGACATGTGTATTCAGGATAGTTCTCGAGACGGAGGATCATGTTCTTGAGAGCGTGCTTCTCGAGATAACCGTCTGAGTCGATATTGATGAGGTAAGAACCCTTACTGTTATAGATAGCGAGGTTCAATGCTCTTGATTTACCCTGTCCGGAATTGAGCCAGTTCATACGAAGACTCGGATACTTTTCCTGTGCCCTCGCGAAAGCAGCAAAGCTCTTATCCGTACTCATGTTATTAACGAGATAAACTTCGATATGTTCGTTCGGATAATCGCACTCATTAACAGACTGGAGACATCTCTCGAGGCTGTCTTCGGAGTTATAAACCGGGATGATGAGAACGATGTCAGGCCAGATTGCAGGCTCAACGAGTTTCTTCTTTTTGCGTTCCTGGTGGAGAAGTACGAAGTATGAACCGATCGAAGGGATAACCTCAACGATAAGCGGAATGATAACCCATGCGAGCCAGTAGAAAAACGGATTGATTACATGCGTGAGGAAATGATTCATGCCTTATCTCCTCCGCCTTCTGTTATGGGTTTTTCTTCCCTCTTGTGATATCCGAAATCTCCCGTCCTCATCTTAAGAACATGGGGTCTTGTGAATACGAAGAAATAGAGAATTACCTGGAGCACATAGAATACGATTCTTCCGACAACGGTGTGAGCCAGATAGTAGTAATCTGTTCCCAGGAAATGGATCATGGTGCAGATAACACTGATTCTCAAAGCGTTTGAAAGAATTGTATAGAGCGTTCCGATAATGCCGACATATATACGCTCCGGCACGTTATAGATCTGATAGAACGTAAGGAGCGATACGAATGCGGCTATCTCGATGATACCTGAGCACTCCATGTCGATATTAACGGTTATAGCGCCGTTAAATGATTCTATGAATATAACTCCGTATCTGAAATAAGCCTGATAAAAACCTGTGACCTTACCGAAGATTCCTGCTATAGCAGCAACGAGCCTTGCCAGCGGCAATACCGCCCAAGGTCTTATGATGATCATGAATATGAGGAATAACCCGCAGGCACCAAGAAGGTATCTCCAAAACCTGAGCCCTGCTTTCTTTAGCACGTGAAGAAGCCAAATCCACAAGGCTATTGCGGCGGCAGAGATTAAATATGTCATTCTGCCTTCTTTCTGCGATTATAAGTGAAGTATGAACCGGCAGCCAAGGCAGATAAAGCTAAAACGAAAACCGGTCCGGTAGAAATACCTGATGCCCTGAGCTTCTCATCTCCGATTCTGTGGAACTGCACATCAATGTGCTGAGTTTCAGAATAAGGGATTCCGGCTCTCTCGGCGAGTTTAGCGACGTCGAACCAAAATTCGGTCTGATTCTGATAATCCCCTACTTCAATATACATGTCGCCCAAGTATGTATCACTTGGTAATATATCGTTTATATTTTCAGATAATTCGGAGTCTCCGGAATAGAACAGCGCAAAGTGATGGCTGCCCGGAGCCTGAGGCTTATACTCTTCCTTCCAGTCAAGGCTGCCGTCATCGTAGATCTTAACTGCCTTGAGCATTGTGAAAGTATAGTCGTTTATCCATACAGTTACTTCGAGGAACTCTGAACCGTCACAGAAACCTGTGTCCTGTGTCTCGAAGTAGTTTGTAGTAGCGTGAACATATGCCAGTCCGTCTCTCGAGAGAATGGAACCCTTAGCATCACAGAAGTTCTTCATCATTCCGGCTGTATCGTACTCGATCGTTGTTACGGGGAAATAATCCCAATCATAATAATCACCGTCGATAACGATTCCGGAACCGTCGTTATAAGGAGCTTCTGTCGGAATGGGAGTCGGATCATCAGGATCAACGATAATTGTCTGACTGCAGTCAGCAACACCCTCAACGAAGTTCTCACCAAGATAGAATCCGAAATTAATTGTAGAAGAATAATCCGGCAGAGCAGATGAAGGAATGGCAATCTCGATAAGAGAAGGAGCTTCCCAAGTCAAATAGTCACTGTTCTGTGCAATCTGTACTCCGCCGTTTGTATCTGACAGATAGAGGTCAGTCTTGGGGTTAGTAACCTCAACGTGGTTACCGCCGTTATCGATACGGCTGAGCGCAACGACCAATGTCTCACCGATATCTGTCTCAATTACAAAGTTACCATTGTGGTTGGGGCCTGCCCAGTTAGAAGAATGATCCTGTACCTCGTTAATGTAGAGATAGATCCAGTCACCGTCCCAGACAATTGCCGCATCATTTACAGCGGGCTGGTAAGGATCGTTCCAGGCATCATACTTAACAACGCTGTCCCAGTCACTGAAATCACCATCAACAGTAATTCCTGAATATGAATCGGCACTTACCGGGAAAGCAACGAAAGGAATAACGAGCGCAGCTGCTGCAGCTCCGCATAATGCTTTGATCACTCTATCAAAAATATGCATATTCATAATTATTCCTCCTAGGCCTGATGAATTATACCATGTTTCAAATCAAAATGTGACGGAATTGTGTCATATTATTAAATTTTGTTGAATCTGTATCAAAAAAGTCTGATTGACCTACTCTCAGTCGGCATTTAGTTCTAAACAGGATAAATCAGCCCTGTTCCATGAATCTGTTAATAGCAGCTTCGAGTTTGGCGATGCAGGTTCTCTCATATTCTCTTTCAGAGCCGCTCGAGAAAGAATCGACAGATGCTTTCGCTGCGTTAAGACAATTAATGGCGCTGTTAACATCGCCAAAGCAATTAAGGTTATAAAAACCCTTGATGCGCATAACGTTGGCATCTTTGTCCTTTTCGAAAGTGTCACCCATGCGGTGATAGTATTCCTTCGCCTTACGGACATCTACATAGTGATAGGAATAATAATAGACGAGTGTTGCAGCCGCCATCATTTCAGGGCCGGTTGTGGCAGCGGGTCTCATCTCATTTTCGATGTCACCTACTGCGGCTGCCATCAGGTCGTATTGTCCGCTGGCATCCAGATATATGAAATATATTGGAAAATACATGATTTTCTCCGCTCTCATTACCTTCTTAAAATCCAGATCCATAACCGGTTTGAGATCCATCTGGGCCATTGGAACACCCGCCCTTATCTTTCCTAACGCTGTCTGAACGTAGCCTCCGAGCGAGTTTTGGGCATTAACTCTTAAGATCATAAAAAGCCTTATGCCAAACCTTACGATGTCAAAAATGAAAAGAGCTATGCCTGTCCAATATACGACCGAAGCCAGGAAATCTGATTCAATGCAGAGTCCGCCCAACACACCCAGAGCGGCGCAGGAACCCGTAATCAGAAGAGATACTAAGCCTGAGATGATAAGAAATAACGATTCTTTGGCAGCTAACTGCTCCTGACTGAGGCCTTCAGCTTTTTTCAGATCGAAAGAAAATTCAGCTGCAAATCCGAAATAAAACTTTGCATCTCTTTTTTCCCATTTGCCGTCAGACTGTCTTTCGAGAGTAAGTCCGAATATTCTGATGCGCTTGGCCTTTGAGCAGAACATCGGAGCGAAAACGAGTCCTAATACTGTAGTTATTCCCGACCCGAGTATAAATGCGAACAACGCGAGAAATAAAACCAGCCACGGATTGCTGTCTATATCCATGATGCTTCTGACCGTTTCCATATTTATCCAATCCCCATCCTGTTTTATTTTTTAAATAAATATTACCACATCAGTAAATGTGGCAAATTAGGGGAAACGCGCTCTTAAACAAGGTTCAGTATTGAATAATGTATAATACCGCGTTATACTCCGCCTATAGGGAAAGATTAATACAAGTGGAGTGCTTTTATGAATAATGATTGCAACCTTAAATATCCATTACTGATGGTTCATGGAATGGGATTCCGTGACAGAAAACACCTTTGCTACTGGGGCCGTGTCCCTCAGACTCTGGAATCTATGGGAACCAAAGTCTTTTTCGGTCATCAGGACGCTGTAGGCTCTGTTGAGAGCAATGCGGAGATCATCGCCAGGAGCCTCGACGAGGCATTGGCAGTTACCGGTGCTGAGAAGGTAAATATTCTCGCGCACTCAAAAGGCGGGCTCGAGGCAAGATATCTCGTAAACCACGGATACCGCGATAAGATCGCCTCCATTACTACTATCGATACTCCCCACCATGGTTCGAACGCTGTCGACTTCTTAATGAAGACACCCAAATGCATTGTTAAGATGGCCGCCTTCGGCACCGATGTCTGGATGAAGATCTTAGGCGACAAGAATCCTTCCACATATGAATGCTTCGAACTCTTCACCACAAAGACCGCTGATCAGTTCAATAACGATAACCCTGCGCCCGACAATGTCTACTGCCAGAGTTATGCTTTCAAATGCAACGGCGCATTTTCCGATCCGATGTTCTGCATCACTTACCCTGTTGTAAGAAAATTCGACGGCGATAACGACGGCCTCGTATCTGTTTCTTCTGCCACATGGGCAAATTTCAAAGGCGTCCACACGTCTCCCACCAAAAGAGGAATCTCACATGCGGACGTCGTTGATATCAGACGCATGAAATTCACCTCCAGAAAATCAGATTCTGAAGATAAAGTCAGCGACATC
>JAEIGA010017818.1_pt1 | contig 10815 bp, 9 predicted proteins | sample 9270691 | NCBI WGS metagenome assembly JAEIGA01 (sample SAMN17057246, study PRJNA624740) | gut metagenome | biome: biome; isolation source: fecal sample | host: Bos grunniens | place: China: Xizang | collected 2019 | reverse complement strand
TCCTGCTCAACATATTATTGGTTATAGTTATTTTTATGGCTATAAAATGATTGTTAATTCTAGTGTATTAATACCAAGACCTGAAACAGAAGAATTAGTAGGGTTAGTATTATCATATTATGATGATTTATTTGACGGTAAAAAAGTTGATGTTGTTGATGTAGGAACTGGTTCTGGTAATATTGCTATCGCACTTGCTAAAGAAGAGGCTAACATGACTTTAACAGCAACTGATATTTCAAATGAAGCTTTACAAACAGCAAAATGTAATGCATTAAACAACGATGCAAATGTTACTTTCTTACAAGGTAATATGTTAGATCCGCTAATTGAAAAAGGTATGAAGTTTGATATTTTAGTATCAAACCCACCGTATATTCCAGATGATGAATATGTTGAACCACTTGTAAAAGATAACGAACCAAATATCGCATTATTTGGTGGAGATAAAGGGATGAAATTTTACAAAGAGATTTTAGAAAATGCTAGTAAAATCTTAAACCCTAACGCATTACTTTGTTTTGAACATAGTCATAAAACAAGATGTGAAATGTTAGAACTTGCTAATAGATGTTTCCCAAATGCAAAAGCAGAAGTACTAAAAGATTTACAAGGTAAAGACCGTTTCTTAGTAATAATAAATGGTGATTTTAATGATTAAACTTTTATCAATACTATTAGCATTTTTATCAGTAAACGTTACATATCATTCGATTGAAGAAGAAAAGTTTATTGAAAATGTACATAATTGTTATGATGAATATAAAGTATTAACAGATGAAGTTACAAGTGTTGGTGATATTACAATTGTAATTGGTGTTAAAGATGATGACTATTACATTAGTGCATTTTTCCTAAATAATACATCGGTTAATATGAATTTACAAGTATATCTCAATGAAAAATTAGAAAGTACATTTGTTGTTGAAGGAACAGTTATTAATGCTTTTGGTGTAAAAACAGATGAAACTGATGATGTAATTGTTGTAATTCATCATGAATCACAAGATATTAAATACCCATTTAAAGTTAGTGAGGTAATTGCTGATAAAGATAGTTTTGTTATTGGATTAGGTGATGCTGATTTTCCTAAAAATAAATTAGAAACTAATATTATTAATATTATTAGGTTATTCATTTTTGGATTTGCTGCAGTTTCTTGTTGTTTCATTTTTGTAATTATATATTTTTATAAAAAGCGTAAAGGTCGTTTCAATTCTTCATATAAAGAACCAATTGATGTTGTTGGTGAGTACTATCAAGAATATGGTGATCCTGAGGTTGATTCAAAACAAGAAGTAGAACAAATTAATAAACAAGCTTTGATGGATCGTTATTTTGAAGAATATAGAAGTGGCGATATTACAGAAGAAGAACTAAACGAAAAACTAAAAAGACTTTGGTGGCAAGATGATAAAAATTAGTTTAAATAAACTATTAGAAATGACAAAAGATACATTTAGTGGTAAAACTATTGCTTTTATTACAGATACTGTATGGGGTGTTGGAACGTTAGTTGATAATAATGTTTTAGAAGGAATTAACAAAATTTATTCATTTAAAAAAAGAGACTTAAATAAACCTCTTGCTGTACTTGTATCAAGTATTGATGAAGCTTTAGCTCATGTTGAAATTAATAACGAACATATATATGATTTAGTTAAACTATGGCCTGGTGCGCTAACGCTTATCTTTAAAAAAAGTGATTGTTATTATGATGATGTAACTAGTGTTGATACAATTGGAATTAGAATACCAAATTCACATGTTGCTAAAAAGATTTTAGAACATTTAGGTCCAATAGCTACAACATCAATTAATATAAGTGGTGAAGATTCTCTAAATAGTATTGAAGACATTGAAAATAAATTTAGTGATTCAATTGACTATTTAGTAACAGATACTCATGAACTTTCTAAAACATCTTCAACAGTTGTTGATGTATCTTCTGGTGTTATTAAAATAATACGTAGTGGTGATATAAAAATTAATGTATAAATTACCAAACATTACCAATAATAATATTGGTGATGTTTTTTTATGAAAAAATTATTTTTTTATTTTGCTATTTTACTTGGAATATCTTTGTGTTTAGTAAGTTGTTATAATGAAAAACAAGAAGTTAGAATTAGAATTCTTGCTTCAAATAATGATCAAAGCTCAATTGATTTTAAATATAAGATAAAAGATTTAACATTAATCTTTTTAAAAGAAACTTCTTATTTAGAACCAAAGAAACTAACAAGTTATTTAGAAAATCGTTTTGATGAAATTTACTCAAAAGATTTAATCAATGTTACTTTTGAACAAGTTACATATCCAGCTAAAACATTAGATGGTAAATTTATACCTAGTGGTAAATATCCAACTGTTTTAATTAAAATTGGCGAAGGTTTAGGCAGTAATTGGTGGAGTATTTTATACCCAGAATTTTTTGGTGTAAGCTATGAATCATCAAATGAGGTTGAATATCGTAGTTATTTTTATGACCTTTTTAAGTAAGTGGGATAAATTAGTAATAAATGGATAAAAAAAGCCAAAATGCGAAGATTTTGGGGCTTATTTCATAATATAACAATAAGTATTAAGAAAAACACAACTTAATACTTTTTTTATATGATTCTAGAAATTTTAAAGCAATATGTAAATAAATTATAGAAATCTGTGTTATAATAAGATATTGGAGGTGTTTTACCAATGAATAAAGAAATTATTATTAGAGGTGCTAGAGAAAACAATTTAAAAAATATTGATTTAAATTTACCTAAAAATAAATTAATTGTCATGACTGGTGTATCTGGTAGTGGTAAAACATCACTAGCATTTGATACGATATATGCAGAAGGACAAAGAAGATATGTTGAAAGTCTATCTGCTTATGCTAGACAATTTCTAGATAATGTTGATAAACCAGATGTTGATCAAATTGAAGGTTTATCACCAGCAATTTCAATTGACCAAAAAACAACAAGTAAAAACCCAAGATCTACAGTTGGAACTGTAACAGAAATATATGATTACTTAAGACTTTTATTTGCAAGAATAGGTAGACCAACTTGTCCTGTACATGGTATTGAAATAACAAGTGATACATATGAACAAATGACAGATAAAATATATAAGTATCCAGTAGATTCACGTGTAATTATTTTAGGAATAATTGCTGAAAATCAAAAAGGTACTTTTGAAAAAACATTTGAAATATTAAGAAAAGATGGTTTTACTAAAGTCTTAATTGATGATGAAATGTTTGATCTTGATGAAGAAATTAATTTAGATAAAAACAAAAAACACAATATATATGTTGTTGTAGATAGATTAAAACTAACTTTGGAAAATAGAAGTCGAATTTATGAATCAATTGAACAAGCTGCAACACATGGTAATGGTAAATTATATGTAGAAGTAGATGGTGACAGATTATTATTATCTGAACATTATGCATGTCCTCATTGTGATTTTACTGTTCCTAAATTAGAACCTGCAATGTTTTCGTTTAATTCCCCACTTGGTGCTTGTCATAAGTGTAAAGGGCTTGGAAGTATTTCAATGATCGATTTAGATTTACTTATTACAAATCCAGATGCTTCGATTGCTGATGGAGCAATAAGATATTTAAAGAACATTGTGTTTACTGAAAACATTGAATGGCAACAATATAAAAAACTGTTTGATTTTTATAACATTGATATATTTAAACCATATAAAGATTTAACAGAAGAACAAAAAGAAAGAATCTTATATGGTTCACATGTTCCAATTCAATATGAAATTCATACTAGTGGTGGAATTACTATGAAAAAGAATAAACATATTGAAGGTATTTGTGATCTAATTGAAAGAAGATATCAAGAAACATCTTCTTCATTCCAAAGAGATTATTATAGTAGTTATTTAAGTGAACAAACTTGTCCTGAATGTGATGGTAAAAGACTTTCACCAATGATTTTATCAGTACTTATTAATGGTAAAAATATTTTTGATTTTACTAATCTTTCAGTTCATGATGCACTTACTTTTATTAATCAATTAAAACTTACTGAAACAGAAGAAATGATTTCTAAAATTATTTTAAAAGAAATAAAAGCAAGACTTGAATTCTTAGATAATGTTGGATTAAATTATTTAACATTATCAAGACGTGCTGGAACACTATCAGGTGGTGAATCACAACGTATTCGACTTGCTACGCAAATTGGTTCACATTTAACAGATGTATTATATGTTTTAGACGAACCATCAATTGGTTTACATCAAAGAGATAATGCTAAACTTATCAATTCTTTAAAACTAATGCGTGATGCTGGTAATAGTTTAATTGTTGTAGAACACGACGAAGAAATTATGAGAGAATCTGACTATATTGTTGATGTAGGACCTGGAGCTGGTATTCACGGAGGACAAATTGTTGCTCAAGGAACATTTGAAGAATTTAAAGATTTTACACATTCTTTAACTGGTGATTATTTATATGGAAGACGTAAAATTGAGGTTCCAAAACAAAGAAGAACTGGTAATGGAAAGTCTTTAAAAATTTATGGTTGTCGCGAAAACAATCTTAAAAATATTGATGTTGAAATCCCACTTAATAAAATCACATGTGTAACAGGTGTATCTGGTAGTGGTAAATCAACTCTTGTTAATGAAATAATTGGTAATGCAATTAGTAAAAAACTTTATAAATCTAGAGTTCATGTAGGACTTCATGATAAAATTGAAGGCATAGAATATATTGATAAAATAATTGATATTGATCAGTCACCAATTGGTAGAACTCCAAGATCAAATCCTGCAACTTATACTGGAGTATTTGATTTAATTAGAGATCTTTTCTCAACTACTAAAGAAGCACAAGTTAGAGGTTATACGAAAAGTAGATTCTCATTTAATGTTAAAGGCGGACGTTGTGAAACTTGTGGTGGCGATGGTGTAATTAGAATTGCTATGCACTTTTTACCAGATGTTTATATTGAATGTTCTCAATGTCATGGTAAACGTTATAATAGAGAAACTTTAGAAGTAAAATATCATGATAAATCAATTGCTGATGTACTTGATATGACAGTCGAAGATTCGCTTAAATTTTTTGAAAATATTCCAAATATTAAAAGTAGATTACAAACTTTATACGATGTAGGTCTTGGTTATATTAAACTTGGCCAATCATCAACAACACTATCAGGTGGTGAAGCTCAAAGGGTAAAACTAGCAAGTGAACTTTATAAAAAGGTTACTGAAGGTAGTGTTTATATTTTAGATGAACCTACTACTGGTCTTCATACAGCAGATATTGCGAAACTTGTTGATGTATTAAACCGCTTAGTTGGTAGTGGTGCAACAATTATAATTATTGAACATAATTTAGATATTATTAAAATATCTGATCATATTATTGACTTAGGTCCAGAAGGCGGAGATTTCGGTGGAACTCTAATCGCAACTGGAACACCAGAAGAAATAGCACAAAACGAAAACTCTTATACCGGGCACTTTTTGAAAAAAGTATTGTAGAAATATAGTTTATTAGAAAGTGTGGTATAATGAATATGAAATACAAGTTTATTAAAGAAATAGGTTATATACTTATAATTTTATTTATTAGTTGGTTATTAAATAATACGAAACTAAATGAAATTATTCCCATTTATTTTCGGTTATTTGATCCAATAATATATATATTTATTACAATGCTTGTATTTTATTATTTTATTAAAACTATTATTAATCCAAATAATTTAATTTATTTAGTTATTACATATTTGATATTTTTAATTATTATGTTATTTTTTAGAAAAACAAATAGTTTAAATATTCAAACAGATTTCTATTTAATTAAGTGGATAAAATTACTTTTTACAAACCGAACAGTATTTATTAATGTATTTGGTAATATTTTAATATTTATACCATTTGGTTTTATTTTGAAATTTTTAATTAAAAATACTCTATTAGTAATTTTAATAAGTTTATTATTAATTACTCTTATTGAATATATTCAATATAAAACACTAGTTGGAGTATTTGATATTGTTGATATAATTTTAAATTACTTAGGTACAGTAATAGGTATCCTAGAAGAAGGGAATGTGTATGAACGAAGAACAAGAAAAAGTTGAAAAAGAAATAGTAGATACTGAACAAAACCAAACAAAACAAATACCTATTTTTGATTCTGAAGATTTCTTAAAAGTATTAGAACATATTGAAAAAGAATTAAAAGGTGAAAAAATATTTAGAACAAGTATTTGGTGGTATGTTAATTTATTTATTCAATTAATATTTTACTTTGGTATCGGGTTAGGTTTATTAGTTTTATTTGAACCATTTAAAGTATCAAATACTAATATTATATATATTTATTTAGGGATAAGTACATTAATTTTTGGTGGTGCGAAAATTTATACTCATCTTTCACACAAGCCAATGGTTAAGATAATTGAAACATATGTTTCTTTTGGTATATCTTTAGTATTAAGTGTTGTTACTGCAAGATATTTACCAGGTATTTTAAATATTGATTATGTCTTATTGATAATATATATATTAATAATGTTAATGTTTAGTGAAAGCATTCAGAAATTTTTCAAAAAATACATTAGAGGTAGTTATGAAAAAATTAAGTAAAAAACAAACAATATTATGTGGAATTATTTTAGCTGCAGTACTTTTACTAGTATATATAATTTGTTCACTTTTATATAAATATCCATATGATATTCATCTTGATCCTAATATTTTAGATCCATACTTTTTAAGATTTGATAATTTAGAAATTAGATGGTATGCGATTTGTGTTGTTGGTGGAGCATGTTTGGTTGCTTTATATGGATATTATGGATTCGCCAAAAGAACAGGACTTGATGGTGATACTACATTAACAGGTGTTACTATTGGTATTATATCTGGTGTTTTAGGTGCAAGACTTTATTATGTATTATTTGAACACGAAGGTATTAGTTTTGATGATGGTATTATTAATGGTTTAATTGATATTATTAATCCAGCTGGTGGCGGACTTGCTATTCATGGTGGAATATACGCTGCTGCTTTATTTGTGTTTATTTATTGTATTGTTAAAAAAATAAAATTTTTAGAGTTAATAGAAATTGTTTTACCTCTTTTAATGTTAGGACAAGTAATTGGAAGATGGGGTAACTTCTTTAATCAAGAAGCTTATGGTCCTTTAGTTAATGGATACCATGGACATCCATTAACAAGTGATGAACTAATTGCTCAAAGAGAAACATTAAGACATTTATTAGTGCCTAATTTTGTTATTGATCAAATGTATTTAACAAGTAAAGTAGTTGTTGATGGTGGTTACAAGTATGTAACTGGTTATTATCATCCAACATTCTTCTATGAATCAATGGCTAATTTGATTGGGGCATTCACATATATCTTTATTAGAAAACATTCTAAAAAAGTATATGTTGGTGATGGTATTTGTTTCTATTTAACATGGTATGGATTTGTTCGTTTCTTTATTGAACTTTTACGTCAAGATCCACTTGTATTTGAAGTATTTGGTATTAATTTTAAAGCGGCAATTGTAACTTCAATTTTATTCTTTGTTGCAGGTATTACATTATTTATTTTAAGAAGAGTGTTTAAAGTACATATGGTATCTACGAAAGAATTTTATTATGAAGGTGGCGTAATTTGGAAAGATGGTTACAGCGCACCTGTTCAACAACAAAAGAAAATTCAAGAAAATAAAAAATATAGTGATGTTGTTATTTTTGATTGTGATGGAACGCTTCTTGATACATACGGTTTAATTATGTTTATAACAAGAAAAGTACTTGAAGAACAGTTCCCAGATAGAACATTTACTGAAGAAGAAGTAGATGCATTCTTTGGACCACTTCTTGATGAATCTTTTGCAAAATATACTGATGATGCTGAAAAACTTCAAGAATGCATTGATTTATATCGTAAATATAATACGTTATATCATCCAGAATTTGTTCACGCATATGACGGTATTAAAGAACTATTAGAAAATTTAAGAATGTTAGGTTTTAAATCAGTAATTGTATCTAATAAAATTACTAAAGCTGTTAAGATGGGTTTAAAAATTGCTGGTATTGATAAATATATTGATGAAGTATTAGGAGCCGAACTACTTGCCTCTCCTAAACCTGATCCTGATGGTATTATGCAAGTAATCGACAAATATGATCTTGATAAAGTTTTATTTGTTGGTGATACAAAGTTTGATATCGAATGTGGTAAAAATGTTAAAGCTATTCATCCTGCTTTAAAAACAGTTGGTGTAACGTGGTGTAAAACGACACGAGATGAATTTGAACAACTTGGTGCTGATTATATTATTGATAATCCAAGTGAATTATTGGAAGTGTTAGATAAATATGCAAAACTATAATGTCATTATAATTGGAGCAGGTCCAGCTGGACTTTCTTGTGCATTATATCTTGGTAGATCAAAACTAAATACTTTATTAATTGAAAGAGCAACTCCAGGTGGAAGAATGCTACAAGCTACAGAAATCGCTAACTTTTCTGGTGTTAAAACGGATAGTGGAATGAATATTGCTGTAACTATGTTTTCACAAATTGATTTTAATAATGTAAATTTTGTTCAAGAAGATGTAATTGAAATTACTAAAGAAGAACAAATCAAAGTTAAAACTAATTTAAACGAATATACATGTGATAAACTTGTAATAGCAACTGGTTTTGTAAATAAACCACTAAATGTGTTAAATGAAGAAAAGTTTATTGGTCGCGGTATTAGTTTTTGTGCATTATGTGATGCAGCACTTACCAAAGGCAAAGATATCTTAATGTATGCATCTTCGTTAAAAGCATTAGAAGAGGCTAGTTATCTTGCTACGATAGCTAATAAAGTGTATCTAATATGTAATGAGAAACTTCTACAATTTGTTGAATTAAAAGATAATATGGAAGTTTTAAAAAATGCAGAAATTTTATCTTTCAATGGTATGTTTAAATTAACATCTGTTACTTTAAAACAAAATGAAGAAGAAAAAGAGTTAAATGTTGATTTTGCATTTATTTATAATGGTTATACACCAAGTAGTAAATTTATAAATCATGCTGGATTTACTGATAAAATTGGTCAAATTATTGTAGATGAAAACTACGAAACAGTTATTAAAAATATATATGCCATCGGTGATATTACCAACCGTCCAGTTAAACAAGTTGCAACTGCTGTTGGTGATGGATCATTTGTTGGTAGTATCTTAGTCAAATAGGAGGATAAAATGTCTTTTGCATCAGAAGTAAAAAAAGAACTATTATCACTTGAAGTTGATTCCTGCTGCAAAGACGCAATCGTTGCTGGAATTCTCCAAGGTAATAGTGAGATTATTCTTGCTAATCTAAATGTTAAACTTTTAGTAAAAAGTCCTCTTTCTGGAGTATTACGTTATATTTCTCCAATTCTAAAAAAGAAATATGAAGTACAAACACAAATTAGTTATTTAGAAAAAACTAATATTAATAAAAGTAGAGTTTATTGTTTAGAAATAATGGAAAAAGCTAAAGAAATTGTAGATGATTATCATTTGTTTCCATTTGATACAATTACATTAGATGATCCATTATTTGCAAATGATTGTTGTAAAATTGCCTTTATCAGAGGTTTGTTTATTGCTAAAGGTTCAATAAGTGATCCTAGAAAAAGTAATTACCATTTAGAAATTGTAATTAAAAAGCCTGAAATTGCTGTAATGGTTTCACAAATTATAAGTGAATATGGTATTCCTATGACAATAACAACTAGAAGAAATCAAACTATGCTTTATATAAAAAAATCTGAGTTGATTAGTGAATTTTTAGCATTCCTAGGTGCTAACATTGGTGTACTACAATTTGAAGACTTACGTATTATGCGTGATTTACAAAATTCAGTAAATCGTGTTATGAACTGTGATATCGCAAATTCACAAAAATCACTTCAATATTGTCAAGATCAAATGGAAGCAATCAACTACTTAAAAGAAAAAGGTCTTTATAAAAAGCTAACATTGAGACTCCAAGACGCAATAAGATTAAGAGAAGAATATCCTGATTCAACTCTTTCTGAACTAAGTGATTATTCTAGTAATATTTTAGGTAAACATTTATCTAAATCTGGTATTAGTCACTGTTTAAGAGAAATAATGAAAATTTATGAAGGACATAAAAACTACAAAAAAGACAAGCTAGATAATTAGCTTGTCTTTTTTAATAAACTTCTTTTAAGTCAAAAAGTTCAGATACAATTAAATATACACCAGCAATACCTACTAATGAATAAACAATTCGAGATATTGTAACGGATAAATTATCGAAAATAAAACTTACTAAATTGAAGTTAAATAATCCGATAAGTAACCAGTTAATTGCACCTATAATAACAAGAGTTTTACAAATTCTTCTAATTAAAGTCATATATGCCTCCTATAGTTATATTATTTACAAATTTAATAATTTTATACATAAAATTGTTAGATAAAACATATAGTTTACTGATTGAGGTGACAAAATGTTTAAAAAACAAATTTTAGTAATTTTAATATTATTTAGTATATTTTTAATTAGTGGTTGTAAAAATAACCAAAAGAAAGTAAATGAATTTCCTGAAATTGTTAACAATCTTGATAGTTACAAAATAACAGGAAAACTATATTCAATGTTTCCAACAGGAACAAAAGAAAGCTTAATTACTGTATATTTTCAAAAACCTGAAATGTATAGAGTAGAAATTGATAATGGAACAAGTGGCGATAAACAAATAATTCTTAAAAACAATAATGATGTATTTGTCTTATTACCATCAGT
>JAEIGA010017817.1_pt1 | contig 10815 bp, 9 predicted proteins | sample 9270691 | NCBI WGS metagenome assembly JAEIGA01 (sample SAMN17057246, study PRJNA624740) | gut metagenome | biome: biome; isolation source: fecal sample | host: Bos grunniens | place: China: Xizang | collected 2019 | reverse complement strand
TCTTTCCCCGATTCACTTAGCAAACCGAGTAAGCGAATTGCTTTTTTCTCGCTTGCTCAAGGTTTTAAAACTATACCTCCTAAATACGGTGAGAGGGCGTGCTTTTTGGCACGCCCTCTTGCCGTTCAACGCATACCTGCCTAGGTGATATAAATTTTCAACTCGTACATGCATAGGGGGGATTAAGGAAATGAAAAAGCCCCACGCGAAGGCGTGGGGCTTTGAAATAAGCTTTTTATTATTTGCTATTTTTAATCGAAGTTAAAGCTTTTTCAACAACGTTTTCAGCGGTAAAGCCGAAGTGGTTAAACAACGTCTTTGCGGGGGCGGACGCACCGAAACAGTCCATGGCGATAATTTCGCCCGTAGCGCCTGCGTATTTATACCAGCTGTAAGGCGAACCTGCCTCAACGCAAACTCTTGCTTTCACGCTTGCAGGCAATACGCTGTCTTTATATTCTGCCGATTGTTTTTCAAATTCCTCAAAGCAAGGCATAGAAACAACTCTTGCATTCACGCCTTGTTCAGCGAGGAGGGATTTTGCTTTGACGCAAGTTTCCACTTCCGAACCGCTTGCAACGAGCAATACGTCGGGCGTACCGTCGCAATCCTCTAATACGTAACCGCCTTTAAGCGCGTCTTTACCGCTATTTTCATATTGAGGCAACGCTTGACGGGTGAGCACGATAGCGGTGGGGGAAGTACCCTGCAACGCGGAAATCCAAGCGCACGCAGTTTCTTTGCCGTCTGCGGGGCGGTAAACTTTCATATTCGGGATAGAACGGAGCATGATAAGTTGTTCAATAGGCTGATGCGTAGGTCCGTCCTCGCCAACGCCGATAGAATCGTGCGTGAGGATATAGGTCACGGGCAAGTTCATAAGCGAGGCAAGACGCATAGAATGTTTGCAATAATCACAGAACACGAAGAAAGTGGAGCAATACGCGCGGATACCACCGTGGAGTTGCATACCGTTGGCAATCGCCGCCATAGCGTGTTCGCGGATACCAAAGTGCATATTTCTGCCTGCGTAGTTGGTTGCGGAGAAATCTCCGTAAACGTTATCTGCGGTATCTTTCATATCCGAAAGGTTAGAGGGAGCGAGGTCTGCGCTACCGCCCATAAGCGAGGGAATGTAAGGCGCAAGCGTGTTCAAAACCTTTGCGGAAGTTTGGCGAGTCGCCAAAGGCTTTTCAAAGTTGAACAAGCCGTCAATACTTTCAAAGTCAGGCAATTTTCCGTTCATCATAGAGGTATAAAGTTCTGCGAGTTCGGGATATGCATTCTTATAACGCTCGAACATAGTATTCCAACAATCGTTAGATACTTGACCTTTATCACCTGCCTCTTTACAATGTTCGTAAACATAGTCAGGACACTCAAAAGCGGGGTATTCCCAACCCAACTTTTCTTTTGTCAAGCGGAGATTTTCCGCGCCTAAGGGCGCGCCGTGAGATTTTTCTGAACCAGCGAGAGGAGAACCGTAACCGATATGGGTATGGCAAATAATGACAGAGGGTTTATCCTTGCATGCTTTTGCTTTTTCGATAGCTTGCATAATTGCGTTGACGTCGTCGCCAAGACGAAGTTCAACGTGTTGTACTTGCCAGTTCTGCGCGGCAAATCTTGCACCTACGTTTTCTTTGAACGTGCAATCGGTGTTGCCCTCGATAGTGATATCGTTGTCGTCGTAGAAAAGAATGAGTTTTCCAAGTCCGTGCGCGCCTGCAAACGAGCAAGCCTCGTAAGAAATCCCTTCTTCTAAACACCCGTCGCCACAAAGCGCGTAGGTGTAGTGGTCAACGACGGGGAAACCGTCTTTGTTAAAACGAGCGGCAAGGTGCGCCTCGGCAACTGCCATACCAACGGCAGTCGCGATACCTTGTCCCAAAGGCCCTGTGGTCGTTTCTACGCCAACCGTGTGGCCGTATTCAGGGTGACCGGGCGTTTTGGAGTTAAATTGACGAAAGTTCTTTAAATCTTCCATCGTTAAGCCAAACCCGTACAAGTGCAAAAGCGTGTAGTAAAGCGCAGAGCCGTGCCCTGCAGAAAGCACGAAACGGTCGCGGTTTTCCCACGCGGTATTTTTCGGGTTAAATTTTAAATAATGCTGATACAGCGTATAGACGATTGGCGCGCAACCCAAGGGTAAACCGGGGTGACCAGAGTTTGCTTGTTGGATTGCATCTGCTGACAAAAGCCTGAGCGCGTTAATGGTTTGTTTTTGAAGATTCATCTTGCCTTCTCCTTTTTTGACGTTGGAAACGCAAGGTTTACAACGTACTTCTCACATAATAACTATATTATATAATATTTTCAAATATTTTTCAAGTCTTTAATGCGAAAAAAAGACATTTTTTGACGAGATTTTTTACTAAAATCCAAAAAATTTAGTCGGTTGCGGAATTCCCAAGGAAATACCTCGATTGAGCGCAAATTTAGAAAATAGGTTTGCAAGCGGTTGACAATCCCCAAAAGAAAGTGGTATAATACTTGACGAAAAACGATAGGCGTGGTTGCTTTTTGATAGGATTTTTTAAAAAATGAAAGGGGCAGGTACGAGGTTTTTTAAAATTGTTGACAAAATTACCCCCCACAGACAAGCAACGGATTTCGTCCGTAAGGGGTTATAAGGAGTAAAGTATGGCTACGGAATTAGAGGGAAATATTCAATTACAGCGGTTTATCGAGTTGCTGGCAAAACTCAACCATCAATGCGTGGACGCGATTAGGAGCGGAAACACCAAGGTTTTAGACGAGATGAACGGCGTAATAGAGGAAATGCACGCCATTCAAAGCGTTGGGGAAGAGGACGCCTACACGGCGATCGAAGAAGAAATGCAAACAATCGTGCAAAACTTTAACGCAATCGTAACTATGATGCAATCAAACGAGGGAAATTCCCCCGATAAGACAACCTCGAATGCCGTTAAGAAGTTCTTACATAATATCTTCGACGGTACGGTGAGTATCGTTACAAAGTACGGTTTAGCGTAAAATTTAAGAAAACTCAAAGCAAAAGTACCCTAAAAGCAAGGGTACTTTTTTCATTGATGGGTTCTATAACTCCTAAAAAATGTTTTCGGGTAAAAGCTTGAACGTTTTGGGGATATTTTCGGACATATCAATCAGGACTTCGATTTTAGGCAGAGCGTCCGTGTATCTTCCCTCGTACAAATATCCGAGCGCCTCGCTTAACTGAAAATCAACGGTGTCAATTGCATTGTGCGGTAGCCAAACGTGTAGAATTTTCTTTTTCTCCGTCCAGTATCGTTGAACGGCAAGCCCGTCCTCGTGCGTTGCGGTGCTTTGTTCTGCCTTTTCGTAAAGGGAGCATAAAATTTGTCGAAGTTGTAAAAAGGAATTACTCACAAATCTTATTTCAAAAGTGGAAACGCCGATAATAATTGCCAGCGCAATAAAAACACTCACAGCCGTCCGTATCATTTTCTCCTCTCCTTCACCATAATTTTTCCTCCCAGTTCAGCCGAACTACGCCAAATTTTTTGCCTCGTTCTTGAAAATACATTTTTCCATTCCCGTCTATCGTCGCCACTAATAATTTCTGGGGATTTTTACAACCGTTCTCCGCTAAAATCTTGAAAAAGTATTCCTTTTTCCGTTTTGTGAGCCGAAGATTCTCCTCGTCAAGTTTTCCCTCTTTAATCAGGATAACGGGTAAGGAGGTCTGTTCCTCGGCGTAGTCGGGTTTTGGTAACGCGGAGAACGAACCGTTGGACTCGTATAACGCGTAATCGACGGCGTCAAGCGAGAAATACCCAGACGAGCGCAAACTTTCCACAAGGTCGGAAATATCTAAGTTGTTTTTCTTAAGCTCCTTATCGTCCACGCCGTTTTTATTGAGTACGATACTCGGCGAACCGCTGACGATAGCTTTGGCTTTGGGAATTCCAAGGTCGATAAGACAAACGACTTGGTGTAAAAAATAAATGCTGACAATGGCGATAATTCCATACGCCAACGGGATAGAAGTGTCGCTCATAGGGATACAGGCGAGGTCGGCAATGATGAGCGTAATGACAAGCTCGTAAGGTTGCATTTCTCCGATTTGCCGTTTTCCCATAAGTCGCATAATAAAAAGTAGGGTGACAAAGACGATGCACGTCCGAACAAAAATGAGTGCCATAAAAAAAGTATGCGTAATTTATTTTTCGTTATACCAAACGCTTGCATTGCGCGATAAAAAAGAGTATAATAATAACAAATAGAGTAGCCATTTGCGCGTGAAGTGCCACCGAACGGGACGTTGTCGGCGGACGAAAGGAGAGAAGGACTCCTGCGGTGCGATGGCGCGTCCGCTTTAGGAAACGAAATTTCTATCCTCGTTTCTAATGAACCTTTCATGCGGACCTCTTTCGGGAGGTTTTTATGTTTTCTAAGAAATTTTCTAACACGTTCTCAAAGTTTTGGAAAAAAATCTGCTTTTGTCCGCTTGTAGGCGGTAAATCTAAGGCGAGAAAAATTGCTTACCTTGGTCTTGCCACCGCGTTTTCGGTGATAAGCAACACCTTTTTCGAGCTTAAGCTTGGCGCGGTACAGTACTCGTTCACTATCGCAGTTTGCGCGCTTTTGGGCGTTTTGATGGGGGCAGGTTACGGATTTGTCGCCTGTTTCGTTGGTGACGCAATCGGATTTTTCTTGCACCCCTTCGGCGCGTACATGCCTTGGGTTGGCTTGTCTAACGGTTTAATTGCCGTGCTTGCAGGTCTGCTCTTAACGTCTGTGAATTTGAAAAAAGCGGGTAGCAGGTATGCGTTGATTGCCTTTTTCTGCCTTGTATCTTTCGTGGTGTGTTCGGTGGGGATAACCAACACGGCGTTCTATTTCCTCTATTCAAAAGGGGTTGATTATGGTACGTATTACGTGATGAGATTTTTTGTTCAAGGTCAAATTTGGTCTTGTATCGTCAACTACGCAATCATCTTCACTTTCCCGACTTTTATCGAAAAGCTCCCGTTTTTGTCCAGATGAGTGGAAAAAACTCGAAAAAAGTGATTATATACTTGAAAAAATCGTGAAAAAGCAAAAAAATCGGCAGGTAACCCTTGACGATTTTTTTTTGTTATGTTATAATAGACGGGAAAAAATGGATAAAGCATAGCTTTATCTGGAAATCAAAATCAACTTTATTGTGATTTATTTTTTTAGGAGGCGTGATATGAACTCACTTTTAGCCTTTCAAACCCCGGGAATTGAAGTGTTTGGATTGAAAATCAACGCATACGCAATCATTATCGTTTGCGGGATTTTCGTTGCGTTTGGTGTTATTTACCTTTTGTTCAAACGCAGAAATATTTCCACGGATTTGTTTTTAACGTATTTTTGCGTGTGTTTGCCTATCGCAATTTTCACCACTCGGCTCTTTTATTGTTTAACCGGCGACGTGCCGATTGAGGACTGGTTCTCGTTTGAAGGGATACGCCAAGGCGGACTTTCGATTATCGGCGGGATTTTGGGCGGAGCAATTTCGGTTGCCGGAGTAAGTTATTTCAAAAAAGTCAACTTTTTCCGTGTGGGGGATTGCATTGTCGTTGGATTATTACTCGCCCAAGCAATCGGGCGTTGGGGTAATTTCGCAAACCAAGAAGTTTATGGCGCAGAAGTGACCAACGAGGCACTCCAAATCTTCCCTTTTGCCGTGTACATCAACAAAACGACGGGCGGTAACTGCTTGCAGACGTTCACGCTTACCTTCCAAAAACTCTTTGGCGGAACTACGGATATTACGGGTGGAACGTGGCATTACGCGTTCTTCCTCTACGAAAGCCTTGCGAACACGCTCGTTGCGATTTTATTGTTCATCAACGCTTGGAAAAATCCGAAAAAACCCAACGGCGTGAACACCGCTTGTTATTTCATAAGCTACGGTTTAGTCCGTTCGATAATGGAGCCTTTAAGGGATAACGAGTTTATTCTCCAAGGCGGTGGAGTGCCTTGGTCGCTCGTGTTCTCCATTCTCATTTTGCTTTTTGGTATAGGGCTTTTATTTGCCGTTCTGCTCGTGAATAAACGCAAAGAAGGGGTATTGTTTGGTTCAAAAACGGGTGTGCCTTACGGCATTTCTAAATACATCAAGGATATGAAAGACGAAGTTCCCTACAAAAATAAAATCAATATTATGTGCGGAATTTATCCTGAAAATTACGAAGAGCCTCCCGTCAAGGAAAAGAAATCTTTACTCGATAGCTTGCGTTCCCGCCTTACTAAAAAAGATACGGAGCAAGTAGAGGAAACGAACAATTCAACAACTGAAAAAAATACAACGAAAAACGTGAATGAAAAGAATCAAACGGAGGAAAAATCGGAATGAGAAATCTTACGCTTTTGACCGACCTTTATCAAATCACGATGGGCTATGGTTTCTTCAAGCACGGCAAACACGAAGAAGAGGTCGTTTTTGATTTGTTCTTCCGTCGTAATAAAATGATAACGTATTCGATAGCGGCAGGTCTTGAACAGGCAATGGACTATCTTTTGAACTGGAACGTAACTGACGAGGATATCGAGTATCTTCGTTCGCTCAACCTTTTCAGCGAAGAGTTTTTAGCGTACTTCAAGAATATGAAATTCACGGGCGACGTGTACGCCGTGCGCGAGGGGGAAGTGGTATTCCCCGGCGAGCCGATTTTGACGATAAAAGCGCCTCTTATCCAAGCGCAGTTCGCGGAAACCGCGCTCCTTAATATCATCAATCATCAAACGTTGATTGCAACGAAATCTTCAAAGATTTGCCGTGCGGCAACGCGTGGCGCGGTTATGGAATTTGGACTTCGCAGAGCGCAAGCTCCCGACGCTGGTATTTACGGCGCGAGGGCGGCGATAATCGGCGGTTGTTCGTCAACGTCGAACGTGATTGCAGGGAAGGCTTTTAACGTCCCCGTTGCAGGTACGATGGCGCACAGTTGGATTATGGATTTTGATAGTGAGTACGAGGCGTTCCACGCTTACGCAGAAAGTTATCCTGAAAATTGCTTACTGCTCGTGGACACTTACGACACGTTAAGAAGTGGCGTTCCCAACGCAATTCGCGTGTTTAAAGAACTTCGAGAAAAGGGCTACAAGCCTCGTGGAATTCGTTTGGATAGCGGTGACTTTGCCTATCTTTCCAAAAAATCAAGGCAAATGCTTGACGAGGCGGGGTTTGAGGACGCGATTATCTGTGTTTCGGGCGACCTTGACGAGCGCTTAATTTCTTCGCTTTTGCATCAGGGCGCGAAAATTGATTTGTGGGGAGTTGGTACGAAACTCATCACGTCCGAAGATTTGCCTGCGCTTGGCGGTGTGTATAAATTGTCTGCAGTTGTGGGAGAGAACGGAGAAATGATTCCGAAAATCAAGCTTTCGGACAACTCTGAAAAGACGACGAACCCTGCGTTCAAGAATTTGTATAGATTGTATGACAAAAAGGACGGAATGGCGATTGCCGATCTTATCACCTTGCACGACGAAGAACTTGACGAGAGTCAACCTCTCACCATTTTCCATCCGATAGAAACGTGGAAGAAATGTACGGTGGAAAATTTCTGCGCGGAAAAGTTGTTAAAGACAATCGTCAAAAACGGACAACTCGTTTATGAGTTCCCTAAACTGTTAGACGTAAAGGCGTTCTCGCTGGGTGAAAAGTCGAAGTTTTGGGAAGAATATTTGCGTTTGGATATGCCTCAAACTTATAAGGTGGACTTATCCGAGAAATTACACGCTTTAAAGACGGATATGGTCAATACCATTCGTGAGCGCAACAAGAAAAAGGACTAAATGAACATGCAACAAAGCAAAGAAACGAATTTAAGCGAAAAAGAACAGGAAACCGTGACGATTTCCAAAACTAAGCCGTTGGCTGGCTCAAATTTATGGGGGATTTTATTCTTTTTTATCTTAATCCTCATAGACCAACTTACAAAAATTCTTGCCGACGTAATATTTATTGACGAAAACGGCACGCCGATCGTGTTTGAACTGATTCCCGATTTCGTGAAGTTGACGATTACGTATAATCGCGGTATTTCTTTTGGGATAGGTTCGACTGCGGGAATGGGCGTAAAGATAGCCGTATTGATTTTAACGGCGGTGGTGATGATTGCGTTAGCGATTATGTATTTCAAATGCGATAAAAGAAGAACGCTTATGCGGATTGCGCTCGTGCTTATCGTCGCAGGCGGTGTGGGTAACCTTATTGACCGCGTGTATTATCAAGTGTGGGACCCTGCAACCGACGCGCTGATTCGTGACGGCGTTCGCGACATGGTGGACATTTCTGCGATTGGTTTTGGCGTTTGTAATTTTGCGGACTTCTTCATCTCAGGAGGCGCAGTACTGCTTGTGATCGTAAGTTTGTTCTTTGATACTTACGCCTTTTCTCCCAAAGGGAAATATAAGGCGTTGCAAGAAGAGGCAGAGGCGGAAGAACGCATGCAAGCGGAGATGAAAAAACAAAAAAAACTCCTTAAAAATTCGCAAGGTACGGAAGAACCGCAGACGGAAAACGGAGCGCATAGGAATGGATAAACGGCTGTTTGTAGCGGAGGACAATTATAAAAGATTGGACGTATTCTTAAGCGAGCAGACAGAGGAATTGACGCGTTCTCGGTTGAAAAAACTCATTGACGACGGGCAAGCGCTTTTAAACGGTAAAAAAGCGAAAGCTGGCGCGGAAATTAAGGTTGGCGACCAAGTCACGCTTGAAATTCCCGAGGCGGTTGAGTACGAAGTTAAGGCGGAGAATATCCCGATAGAGATTTTGTACGAGGACAAAGATTTTGCGATTGTCAACAAACCGCAAGGTATGACGGTACACGTTGGGAACGGGAATTCCGAGGGTACGCTCGTCAACGCGTTACTTTACGCGCTCGATAGTTTAAGCGGTATCGGTGGGGTTTTGCGTCCGGGTATCGTGCATAGGATAGATAAAGACACGTCGGGGTTACTCGTCGTTGCAAAAAATGACAAGGCACATGCGAGCCTTGCCAAACAAATTGCAGAAAAAACGTGTAGAAGAATTTATTACGCGTTGCTGGAGGGTGGCGTAAAAACGGATAGTGGACGGATCGTAACGGATATCGGCAGACACCCGACGGAGCGTATTAAAATGTCGGTATTGCCTGACGGGAAAGGGAAAATTGCCATTACCGATTACGAGGTGGTTGCTTGTTTCTCAAAGGACTATACCCTTTGTAAATTTATTTTGCAAACGGGAAGAACACATCAAATCCGCGTTCATGCAAAACATATGGGACATCCCGTCGTTGGAGATCCCGTGTATGGATACAAAAAACAAAAATTTTCCTTAAACGGACAGCTTTTGCACGCGAATACGCTTGTTTTAACGCATCCCACGACGGGCGAGGAAATGACCTTTCACGCGCCGTTGCCCACGTACTTTTCAGAGGTTTTAGAAAAGCTTTGCAGACAGTACCAAGTGGAGATTGATTTATGAGGCGAATCGTGGCGGGGAAAAAAGAGTTAGTTTTACATAAAGCAAGGGGGCAGGTATGAGAATAATAGGTGTTGAACGTCGTTCGTTAGCGCGAGAGTTAGGGCTTGAAAAAGGCGACGAAATTCTTGCTTTTAACGGCTTTCCTTGCGAGGACGAGCTCGATTACGAGTATTACTGCTCTTTGTCGAATTTTTCCATGACGATAAAGGATTGCCGAAGTGGTGAAACGCGAGAAATTACGGTTGAAAAACAGGAAAACGAGTCGCTTGGATTGACGCTTGAAAAGAGTGAAAGCGAGCAAAATATTCGTACCTGCCATAACCGTTGCGTGTTCTGTTTCGTTGACCAAATGCCTAAGTGTATGCGCGAGAGTTTATACGTCAAAGACGACGACTACGAGATGAGTTTTACGTGCGGAAACTTCGTAACGCTTACCAACGTTACGGACGAAGAGTTGGATAGAATTATCCGCTTGCATTTGTCGCCGTTGTATATTTCCGTGCATACTATGAACCCCGCTTTACGCGTGGAGCTTGTGAGAAACCGTTTTGCAGGAAAAATCGTGGAGCAAATTAAAAAACTTGCTGAAAACGGGATAGAAATGCATTGTCAGGCGGTAGTCGTGCCGAATAAAAACGACGAAGAAGAACTGGCGTATACCGCGCGTGAACTTTTTAAGTATTATCCAACTGTTCGCGATTTGGCGTGCGTTCCGACGGGGTTGACAAAGTACCGTGAGGGATTAACGGATATTCCCGACGTCGATAAAGAGTACTGTGAGAAAATACTCGACCTTGTTGATAGTTTAAATAAAGAATTTGGCGTGAACTTCTTGCTCCCTGCGGACGAGTATTTTATCCGCGCGGAAAGGGAGGTAAAGGACGCGAGTTTTTACGGGGACTTTGAACAGATTGAAAACGGCGTAGGTATGACGAGAGAGTTCTTGGACAGCGCGCAAGAGGCGTTGTCTTACCTTGAGCCAAAACAGCTTAAAAAACCCAAAACTGCGTTGATGATAAGCGGAGTTTCCGCGAAAAAAGTCAATGAGGAGTTGGTGGAAAAAGTCATGCAAAAAGTTCAGGGCTTGACGGTGAAAGTGCTCGCGATTGAGAATGAATTTTTTGGAAAAACGGTGACTTGTACGGGGCTTTTGACGGGGATTGATATCGCAAACGCCGTCACGGAGTATTTAAAGACGAACGAAAAACCGTCCGTGATTATCCTGCCTTCGAATACTTTAAAGGAATTTGAGGACGTTTTCCTTTGTGGAATGACGTTAAAGGAATTGAAAAAGCGTGTTGGTTGTAAGATTATAGTCAATCGTGCGGGCGGTTATGGACTTATAAAACTGTTGATAAAAT
>JAEIGA010017816.1_pt1 | contig 10816 bp, 12 predicted proteins | sample 9270691 | NCBI WGS metagenome assembly JAEIGA01 (sample SAMN17057246, study PRJNA624740) | gut metagenome | biome: biome; isolation source: fecal sample | host: Bos grunniens | place: China: Xizang | collected 2019 | reverse complement strand
TTTCCTTCAACTCTAACATTACTTACTAAAATATTTGCATCCATTAATGAAATTTTTATATCTTTAGCTTGAACAGAATCAAATAAATTCAATCGATCAATATCTAAAATTATATTTTTATCTTTTACTGAACCGAATGTTATAAGTCCAAATTTTAATGTCATTTCATTTGTTAAAGCCGCTTGTTTATTTCCAAGTGTTGCAAACAATGTATTATTTTCCATATCATCTTTTGTTTCAAGATAAATACGCATTGTTTCAGGTGTAGTAAAAATAAATTGGTGATTACGTACTCGTTTTATAAGATCATTAGTTGTAGTAAATTCAAACACCGGATTAATTTTAGTTGTAATAGCCTGTGAAATCCATTGTGCAATTATGCTTTCTTTTTGTGTTTGAAATTTTGATTTAAATTTCTTTGATTCAAAACAAATTTTTTCATTTGTTATAAATAATTTAAAATCAGAATAATCATTTTCATGAATTTCTCTTACTGTTGAAAGTACTTTAACAAACATTTGTAAATCTAAAATACAAACTTCAATTTTTTCATTTGCATAAATTGCATTTGTTGTAATTTCACATCTTGCAATTGGTTTTCTAGCACCATAAATCGCTAAACCATTTTCTGAAATTAATAACTTAGCAGAATCTACAATTCTTACAGTAGATTTCATTAAATCACAAAATAAATTAAAGTCATTTATTAATATTTGTTTCTTTTCCATATTAAAATTTTACATTTTTAGATTTTATTTATATTGAATATTTATTAGAAGTAAATAGTATTATTATGCAAATACAATCATATAACGCAGAATTAGCAATAGCAAATCTTATGTTTTTGAGACTTTTCAATAACATAATAATACAACGTACTGGTAAAAATAATAATATAAAAGAAATAAAAGTAAATTGTCAATTAGGACAAAAGTCTAGAATATTTAAAAATTGGCAAAATGATGAAAAACGTGCATAGATAAAATTACCAATGATTGTTATTAATCGAACTGGTTATACCAGAAACGGTGATAGATTAAATAATATGCATAATGAAGTTAAATATGAAATAACTTCGAAATATAGAAAATATGATCTTTTAACACCTATTCCTATTGATATTAGTTATGATGTATCTATAATGTCAAAATATCCAAGCGATATTGATCAAATTGCATCAAATTTTATGGTATTTTTTAATCCTGATGTATATGTTACATGTATGCATCCTAAATATGATGGAATTAAATTAAATAATCAAATTATTATGTAGGATAGCATATCTGAAGAACATCCTGATGAAATTGATGGAAGTGCAGATGATTTTATAACAACTACATTTTAGTTTACATTCAAAACATATTTATTTGGTGGAAATTAGCAAGCTAAAAAAGTTCCACAACAAATATTATCAACATATACATCATCATTTATGTCATCATATACATATGAACTTACAAATGATGATAAAGAAAATTTAAGTTCATTTAAAAATTGCAATCTTTCAACAGCATTATATAAAAAAGTTACAACAACATTATCTACGCTTATTCCAAATCCAAATTTAAGTGATTATATTTATGATGGATTTACACCTATGATTAAGAATATAAATGTAGGTTTTTATCCTGTTCCGCAATTGTGTGGTTATTTTGAATATATGGATACTGTTGATTAGTATAATCCTAATTGGATGTATGTTGATAAAATAAAATGGATAGTTGATGAAGATTCTACTAATCAATTTCCAGATAATGTTTATCCAATTAGAATGTAAAATATAAATTATAATGGAAAATATTGAAGGCGAAATAGTAAAAGATAAAAATATTCGTAGTGGTCATGGATATAGGAATAGAAAAAAACCAGCTATAAAATTTATGATTATTACTAGATTTGGTAATAATTCACAACGTCATGATATTACGTTTTTAACAAACGATACAAAATTTTACTATACTTCATTACGATTTAAACAATATATGCATCATATATCATATATTCATCATAATAAAATTCGTGCAGTATTTAAAAATTTTGATATAAATGAAAACACTGAAATTATTGTACAAGATACAATAGATACATTTTGTCCTTTAATGATATATTTTGATATTATAAGACCACATATAAAATTTCAACAAACTAGAGTTCCATTATTACAAATGGTTAAACGAATATATTATAGACATTTAAATATATCTAAACGAGTACATAATGGTACAGCTAAAATTACAGAAAAAAATGTTACAATTTATTTAAATAATGCATGGGATAAATTAGTTGATTTAGATGTATGTCCTTGGATAACTAAATCTGTAAATGATAAATTTAAACTTTTATCTGATAAAGAAGTTCGTCATCAAATTAGAGCTAGAATATGTTTATATTATATGATAGTTCGTAGATATTTGATGAATAAAAATAAGAAATGTTTTTTAAATAAAATGCAACAATCTATTTAATTTTCTAAAAACGTATATTATTGTTATAAGGAAAATTAAATATGAAAATAAAAGATGCAATTAAAAGTATAAAGAAGGCTACAGGTGCTGAAACATTAGCTGAATCTTCTTATGCTGAAGTAAAAGATTTTTTAGACACTGGCAGTTATGCATTAAATCGTGTTTTAACAGGTGATATTCATAAGGGTATACCTGTAGGTAGAATAAGTACAGCATTTGGAATTTCTGGCTCAGGTAAATCATTAATAGCTGCTAATACTGCGGCTTTAGCACTTAAAAATAATAAAGTTGATGTTGTTTATATATTTGATTCAGAAGGTGGTACATTAGTTAATATTTTTAAACAACATGGTGTTGATATGAGTCGTGTAAATCATATTCCTGTTGCATCAGTTGAATAGTGTTCTACAAAGATGCTACAAACATATGATATGCTTGTACAAGCAAGACAAGAATATTTAGCTGATCCTGAAAATAATGATGACGTAAGAGCATTATGTATTCTTGATTCTTACGGTGCATTAGCAGCCGATAAATTAGTTAATGACGCTGTTAATAAAGATAAAACATCAATGGATATGGGTTTAGGTGCTAAACTTAAAAATAATATGATGCGTGGTTTAATGATGCGTGTAGTACAATCAAACGCAACGTTAATTATAATTAACCATGAATATCAAGATCCAAGCGCAATGTTTGCATCAAAAGTTCATAATATGGCCGGCGGTCTTGGAATTCAATTTGCATCACATGTTCAATTACAATGTGAAAAACTTCTTGTTAAATCTACTGATACTGATTTTATGACAGGACTTGAGAAAAATGATGATGATGTTGGATTTTTCAAAGGTAATAAAATTAAGTTCTTTGTTGTAAAGAATCGTGTTTGCAAACCTGCTTATCAAGCTACTGTATTTATAGATTTTAATACAGGTATTTCAAAGTATGATGGTCTTATAGAAGATGCTGTAAAATTTGGTTATTTACAAGAAGTTCGTGGTGGATATATTTGCCCTTCTTATTCTGAAAAACGTGTAACATATAAAGAACTTATATCTAATGCTGATATTTGGAATACATTCATTGAAGATTTTAATAAAAAATCTATTGAATTAATGCAATATTCAAATTCTACAAAGACAGAATTAGATGCAATTGAAGAAACACTTATTGAAGAATAATTTAATCTAAATAATTTAGTGTCAAAAATATCCCTTTATTGGGATATTTTTTTCTATTTAAGTACTTTATTATTAATAAAGGAAAATATTTTATGGCAAAAAAACGAAAAAATGCAATGTTTAATAATGTTATGGAAACAGTTGCAACTGAAAATATAAATAAAGATGTAGAAATTACAGCCGAATTAAAAAATGATATTGATATTGTTAAGAATGTTATTCAGACTGAAAATATACAGTTTGATGATGTAAGTAATGCAACTGATGAATTAGTTAAAATGTCAAATGAAAACTCAGAACTTACTGATAAATTAGCTGAATATATCGATGAAATTAAAAAACTTAAAGAAGAAAATAAACAACTATTAGAAGAAAATGATAAACATTTGATGAAAATAGCTGAACTTTCATTTGAAAATGCTACATTACAAGCAAGTTTAAAAAATATAAATGTTGATACAAAAAATAATACAAATACTTTTAAACAACCTCAATCTTCTAAAATAGTAAATTATCAACAAATAAATAATAACATTTTTACTAACCGTTCAGGATTAAATACCGGAGATTATTGGAATTAAAAATATGGAATTAGATTTTTCAAATGACACTATTGAAAAATTGCTTCTAAAAAAAGCATTAGTAGATAAAAAATGGTTAAATATTTTAACTAAAGTTTATGATAAACGTTGGTTTAAAGATATTTGTATTGGACCGACTATTAAGAATATTATAACATTTTATAAAAAATATGATAATATTCCAAATATTCCAACTATTCATGCATTAACAAAAAAATATATCGAAAAATATCCCGATTGTGAATTTAAATTATCTGATGTTCAACAACTTTTAACAGATGTATCAAATCTTAATTTTAATTTAAGTGATGATGTAATTAATGCAAATCTTAAAGAATATATTAGAAGAAATGCATTTTATAATTCATTATATGATAATGCTGAATTATTAGAAAAAAGTCCAGATAATTATGAAAAAGTTGTAGATAAATGTTTGGAAAATTTTGATAAAGTTCAAAAAATTACATTTAATGATACAGATCTTGGTTTAAATTATTTTGATGAAGAATCAATGAAAGATCACTGGAAGTATATAATGAATCCAGAAGCCAAGATAAAAACAGGTTGGGATTCGCTTGATTCTTATACTAATGGCGGTTTTCTTAAAGATGGAAAAATGCTAGCTTTATTTATGGCCCAAGCTGGTTTAGGAAAATCTGTATTTTTGAGTAATTTAGGTGTAAATTTACTTAAACAAAATTTAGGTGTTGTTGTTATTTCACTTGAAATGAGTCAAGATGTATATGCAACAAGATTTGACGCTCATATTTCAAAACAAAATATTAATAAACTTAACGAAAATGCTGAAACAGCTATACAAAAAATAAAAGATTTTTATAAACAATATCCAAAATCTAATTTATATCTTAAAGAATATCCACCTAGAAGTATTTGTTCAAGAGATATAGAACAATATTTAGATAACTTAAAAAATGCAGGAAAAACATTTGATGTAATAATAATAGATTATTTAAATCTTGTTATTCCAAATCATAAAACTGATTCAATGTTTAAAGATGGTTTGGCTGTATCAGAAGAACTTCGTGCATTAAGTTATAAATTTAAATGTCCTGTTGTAAGTGCTGTTCAGTGTAATACTGAAGGTATGGCATCAGCTGAAATTGATATGCAAAATGTTTCAGAATCTAGAGGTATTGTTCATACCGTTGATGCATTGTTTGCATTATATCAATTAGATGAAGATCGTGAAAATGGAATAATAAATCTTAAAGTTGTAAAGAATCGTTTAGGTGGTAAAGTTGGAAAACACTCTGCATTCAAAATGGATTCAGATACATTAGCACTTGCTGATATAACGTTTGATAATAATTTTTCAGTTGATAATTCAGATAGTGAATTAGGAAATATAATGCAAAATTTACCAGATATTAGTTCAGATATTTTAAATATCTAAAAAATGTGTACAATATAATATGAGTAAAGAACAAAAAGATATTGTAACCGAAATTAATGTTGAAGAAACATAGAATAAATAGTCATTTGAAGCTAATGTTGAAACAAGTTTTTTTTATACATTAGATAAGTTTATTAATTCACTGGATAATAATGTTATATTTTATGATATATAGAAAAAATATGAAAACATTAACTTAAGCAATAATGACACAGCTATTAAAAAAAGTTTGGCATTATTTTTAGATGATGAAAAATTTGTTAATTCAATTCTAAAAAAATATAATATAACTATATTTGATTTATTTAAAATTTTATATACAAAATATAATTCCCTATTTAAAGGACCTTATATTAAAAAAATAAAAAAAATTATAACAGACAAAAAATATGAAAACAATGGAATACGATTATGAAAATATTGCTAAGTTATTGAAATTTTATTTGCAATTTAATAATCCGTATTTGAAATTCATAATTCCATTAAAACGTGTTTCATCTAAAGTTTTTTATTCTAAATATAAAAAAGAAATAAACTTATTATGTGATGTTTTTTCTAAATACAATTTAGATATAATTAAATATATCAGATTTTTTACAGAAGTTTTAAAGAAAACTGAAAATGATGTAAAAAATGATATTGTTAATATGACAACTATTAATCAATATATTGATTGGTTGCAATCATTAGAAAAACAAGATAAAGTTTACAATTATTTTATAAAATCTGTTAAAAATATCGCAAAGAAATGTAATGAATTAGGATTTTTTTCAACTAAAGATTTTATTAGATATTTAATTGAAAATAAAAAAATGGCAGAATATTATATTACCGGCCAAATTTCGTTGTATTATTTTGCTGCAATTCCTAATTTTAAAAAAATAATTCCAAAGCTTGATAGTTTTTCAAGAATGGAATTTTCAAAAATATATAATAGATTTGAAATGTATAATGCTGAAATAACAACAGCATTTATGAGAAAAACAAATCAAAAAGTTAATCCTATAAAAATAACAGATGATTTAATTTTTAAATTACGAAATTCTATAAAAGTATAATTTTTATATGTATTAAAGTTAATACATTTATAATAAACAAAAGTAAAAAATAACAATAAGTAAAAAGGAAATACATTATGTGTACATTACTAAGTCAACTACCAAAAAGATCAAAATCAACCGGAACAGATAAACGTAAAAGTTTAGTTCTTTCAATGAAACCATGTCCTGATAAAGATGGAAAGCCTACTTGGTATAGAGTTCGTCTTCTTGCTTGGACTTCACCTGAAAAAAATGATCGTGATTATCCATTTATTGAACGTTATGTTCATCAGATTTGGAAGAAGAATGATAAAGGACTTCCAGTTATTGAAGATGAAGTAACATGTCCTGTAACAAAGCATGTTCATGTTGAAGGAAATCGTTATGATATGTGTCCAATGTGCCGTCTAGCAAATCAAAGCTTTATTGCATTAAAAGAGTCTAATTGGAAAGATAATGATGCACGTAAATTAAATAGAGAATTAGGCCGTAAATTTCAAGGTATTGTTCCAGTATATATAAAAGATGATCCAAACTATCCACAAAATAATAATCAATTTAAAGTTATAATTTTTGGTGATAAAAAATTATATGAAGAATTTAGATTAAAAGTTGAAAAAGCATCACATGTAAATAATGTTTTTAATGGAAAAAATGCAGTTGATTGCTGTATTCATATGTCTGAAGTTGAAGATGTTCGTAATCCTGGACAACCCAATGAATATGTATATAAACAAAAAGTTATTGATAAAATTACATTTACAACTAAGCCATATGATATTGAAAAAATAACAAAAGAATGGTTAACTAATAGTGGTTTTGATGAAGAGTATTATACATCTTCTACATCTGAGGAACTTCAGCGATTTTATGATAGTCATTATAAAATTTCAAATGACGATATTCCAGAAGAAGATATGATTCAAGTTTATGATACAAAGCCTGTTGCAAAACCCGATGTAAAAATTGTTAATGTTGAGAATACTACATCTGTAAATAATGATGTACAAGATTCAGAATTAGATGCATTAACTAATGATCTTTTAACTGATCCTGATAATGATATTCTTGAAAATACTGAGCCTGTATCATCTAAGAGTATTTCAAACAATGATGAAACTCCAAACGTTGATGAACTTTTAGCTGGTTTAGATATTTAATTGAAGTAAATAAAAATGTTGTTGCTAAATTATAAGAAAAAATTCTATATGATGCAACAACAAAATAAGTGAAAACACTATTAAAAAAGGAAAAATAAAAATGCTAAATGACCTAATATATAGGGATCCCATTTGGGAAATAATGGATGTTTTTAGTCGTCCATATAATGAAAAAAATAAATTAGCTGATAACGGTCTTCGTTCAGCTGTTAAACGTCCACATAATCTTGTTAATATAAAAGATGAAAATGGAAATGTTATTTCACAACAATTGCAAGTTGTTACTACACCATTTAAAAAAGAAGATGTAAAAGTTTCTATTAACGATGGTATGCTTTCAGTTGTATGTGGAAATGAAAATATTAAGGATTCAGAGTTTGAAGATGTTCTTTATCGTGGTATTTCAGCTCAATCATATTCTTTTGCATTAAAACTAGCTGATTCAGTTGATCAGTATAAAGTTACAGCTGAGAATAAAGACGGTATTCTTAAAATTAATCTTCCGCTAAAGCAATTAGAAGAAGCCAAACCTGAAGAAATTAAAATTGAAATTTCATAATTAATATGATATTTTAAAATCAAAAAGCCCCTTTAATGGGGCTTTTATTTTCTATATAAGTATTTTATATTTAAAGGAAATTTTATGAAAATTACTATACTTGAACATACACCTAATCCTGAATTGCTTATAGCAAAATGTGCTAGTACATGTTATGATTCTATTCCAAAAGAATTAGAAGCTGCTAGAAAAATGATTAAAGCTATTATTAAAGCCGGTCATGAAAGTTGTATTGAGCATGGATATGTTACGTTTGAACTAGATGAAATAAGTCGTGTAGTTACACATGAATTAGTTAGACACCGTTTAGCTAGCTTTTCACAGCGTTCACAAAGATATGTAAACGAAGCTAATCCGCAATATGTAATTCCAGACGAATTGAAAGATAATAATGAAGCAATGGAAATTTATACTAATACAATGAACTTAGTGTGGAAAGCATATGCTGATCTTCAAAAACTTGGATATAAAAATGAAATTGCTAGATACGTATTGCCAAATTCATGTGAAACTAAAATTTGTTTTACTGCTAATTTTAGATCATTACGTAATTTTTTAAAACTTCGTTGTAGTAAACGTGCTCAACCTGAAATTAGAAAAATGGCATATATTATGTTAGATAAACTCATTGAAATTGCACCATCTTGTTTTGAAGATCTTAAACAGGAAGAAAATCTTCAAAATACTTAAGTTTACTTTTTCTATGTTTTTGATATAATAATTATATGAATAAAGAAAAATTAAAGAAACAAATAATTGATGCTAATAATGCTTACCGTAAAGGTGAGGCATTAATGTCTGATTTACAATTCGATGAATTAGTTGAACAATATAAAGAATTAGTATCAATTGATGAATATAATGAATTTAGAGATTCATTAAATGAAAGTTTCGTAGAATTTGGAACTAAAATCAAGCATAAATATGTAATGGGAAGTCTTGATAAAATTAAAAATTCTGATAATTCTACATTGTATAAATTTATTAAAAATCATGTAAAAAATACACTTAATATTTCAGCAAAAGTTGATGGTATAAGTTCTGTCGCATGTTATAAATATGGAAAACTTACATATCTTCTTAGTCGTGGAAATGGTTATGAAGGTATGGATTATACTGACAAAGCTAAATATATTAATGGACTTCCAGATAAAATTGATCTTTTTACAAAAAATTCTGAAATATATATTCGTGGCGAATTAGTTATTCTTGACTTTGAAGAAATTGATACTGATACAAATTACCGAAATATTTGTGCTGGTTATATGAATTCAAAATATTGGAAGAAAGAAGATATTTCAAAAGTGTCTTTTATTCCATATTCAATTTTAGGAGATAAAGCAACTAAAAGAACACAATTTGAAGTACTTAATAGTGTTGGATTTAATTGTGCATGGAATGAAAGCATTGATATTACAGAATATGATGAAACAAATATTAGTGATTTAGCTGAATATTTAACTGAACGTGCTAAACTTAAACATGATTATTCATGCGATGGACTTGTTCTAATGGATTGGGATGCATATAACGAACAAGATGTTTATCGTCCAAAAAATTCAATGGCATTTAAAATTAATGAACTTACTGCAACTACACGAATAATTGATATTGATTGGGGTAAGCCATCAAAAGATGGATTTTTTATTCCTGTATTTGTATTAGAACCTGTTGAATTAGGTGGTGCAATGATTTCAAGAGCATCTGCTGCAAATCTTGATATTATTGAAAAGCTTGGTGCAAAGTATGGCAGTATTGTTACACTTACTAAAGCAAACGATATCATTCCACATATAGATGCTGTAATTGATAATTCAGAATCAACTGAAATTGAATTACTTGAAGAATGTCCATGTTGTGGAACTAAATTAATTCGTGATGGTATAAATCTTCGTTGTACTAATAAAAAATGTAAAGATCAAGTTATTCTTCAGATTACACATTTTATTAAGAAACTTGGATGTAAACATGCATCAAGTGCTACACTTGAAAAATTTAATATATATTCATTTGAAGATCTTATAAATTTTATTCCTAATAAAAAATATAAAAATGAAGTTAAACTTTATGATGAACTAGCAAATAATGTATTTAATAAATCTAAACAAGATCTTTTAGCTGCAACAAATTTTGTTGGATTATCTGAAACATTAATTAATAAAATTGTTGATTTTTATGGATTTGAAAATATTGAAAATAATAGATATATAGGTTTACCAACTGGCGTTGGTGAAATAACGTTATCTAAGTTTAAAGAGAGTATCTTAGAAAATCTCGATATTGTTAATATATTTATTAATAATGATCGTTATAATTATACAGATAATAATCTAAGTTTATCAGATGTTAAACATAATATTAGCAATGGAATGTCAGTTTGTTTTACCGGAAAACTTAATACTATGACAAGAACTGA
>JAEIGA010017815.1_pt1 | contig 10816 bp, 5 predicted proteins | sample 9270691 | NCBI WGS metagenome assembly JAEIGA01 (sample SAMN17057246, study PRJNA624740) | gut metagenome | biome: biome; isolation source: fecal sample | host: Bos grunniens | place: China: Xizang | collected 2019 | reverse complement strand
TAATTAACGCTAAATTTAAGGAGCAATTACGTGATATCAAATCAATATTTGACTTAAATTGTACGGACTATCATATATTAATTACGCCAGGATTTTGCTATACCTCTGAATATATAAATTGTCAAGATTTAGAAATTTTGTATGATATTTTTGGCTCAAATAGAGTGCATGATTATTCTGCTCCAAACAAACTGAATATGGATTATAATAATTTCTCAGATCCAAGCCATTTTGATTTGCATACTGGATTTATAATGCTTAAAGAAATATACGGGGATACGGGAAATGTAAAAAAGTAAATTAAGCACTTATTTTTTTTATGTAGAACCTTATGTAATGACACCTCTAATTTCTGCGTATCTGTCCACATGAATCCCAGCGCAACGCATGAGTTTAGTGGGGATTTCGCGAGGGATTTGAAAGAGTATTTGGACGCGATAGGATGGATAAAATGATGATAATGTCATAGTGACCTCTATTCTTAGTAAGCATCCATTAAAGTACAGATCTATATAACCAACGACTGCAGTTACAATTGGAATTGCAGTTGTTATTCAAAAGATGAGGGGTATTGTTGAAGACAATTATGGACAACTTGGTGACGTACAGACGAATGAGCATAGCGAAATGAGGCAGATCGAGCCATCAGGCGAGATAAGAATTAGTGACAATTCCAGGATTTTTTTTATACAAAAATACGCTCGTATGCACTCGCTACAAAAATATTCAAAAATAACGAGGATTGTATATTAAGACAATTTTCGTCAATAAGTTGTTTGATACAGGAGTTCTATTTAAGACAATTATTGTCAATAGGATGTCAATTATTGTCAATTTCAGGGAATATAGTGGTAGTTGAGATATGTTGCTCATATCTCCTGTGTATGGAATCTTGGTCGATGGTGTAAGTAAACTTCCCCATCGCCCAATCTTCCATCCACTATTGTAGCATGCTGCTACTCACTACCACTATTTTACGATGTCCTTCGGAACGGTCTAATGAACTTATCTCCTTATGGTCGAAATGTAATGTTCTTCGAACTCTTCTAAGGTTTTAACTCGCGCTACTTGTAGCGCTTGTGCATCTCCCTGCGGCATCTGCGTCAAAACAATATACAAAGGCGTTTCTAAATTGGTAAAATCATAGCTTTTGTGCAAAAAAGTGCTGAAATATTTGGTGGAGTGGGGGAAATGTTGTAATTTTGTAGGCGTGAAATTATAAATATTATAGAATGGAAGAATTAAATCAAATAGTAAGAGATTATCTTGAAGCCCAGAATACTGATTACGCTATTATGATAAATGGTGATTGGGGTAGTGGAAAGTCGTATTATATTAAGCACGATTTTTGCAAGGTTGTAACAGATGTTGATTATAAACAACAACTATCTGAGTCTGAAAGTATGCTATCTAAAGCTACAGAGGTTTCGACAAAGGTTCATAAAGATCAAAGAAATAGTGATCATTTGACGAAGTACGATGCAAAGAAGTATTACCCATTTTATGTGTCTTTGTATGGTATCTCTTCCATTGAGGATTTTAACAATAAAGTGGCTGATGGTGTACATGATTGGATTGGAAAAGGAATTGATATGGCCAAATCTTTTGCTAAAGCCAAATTTGGAGTAAATATTCCATTTAGTGTTGGGGTGTATATCCCTCATAACGCAGTATTGGTTTTTGATGATTTAGAGCGTATTTGTTCTGATAAGATTACTCCAGTAGAGGTACTTGGTTTAATCAACTCGTATGCGGAACATCATAATAAAAAAGTAATTATAGTATGTAATGAATCAGAGTTCTCTAAACAAACAACAGAATATAAGCAGAATAGTAAAGGAGTGACTGATTTTCATAAATATAAAGAAAAGACGATACGATTTACCTATACCTATAAACCCAATATATTGTTGGTTTATGATAAATTTGCAAAAGAGTATCAAGATGGATATGGTGAATATTTAGCAAAAAATAAGGAATATATTTTGGATCTATTTAATGTAGGGGGCAAGCAAAATCTACGAACGTTGAAGTTTTTTGTGGATATATACCATATAATATTTAAAGCGTTGCAAGGAGTTGATTTAGAAAAATACGCAGATTTGGTTTTAAAAAAACTTGTGACAACAACTTTAATATACGTAATGGAATATAAGCAAGGTGCTCAAAAGCAAGATTTGTTAAGTTTGCAAATACAGAATGATTTTGGAACAGTTGAGTGGTTGGGAAGTATAGCAAGTAAAACATCAATGTCAAGTAATCGGACGAATAAAACTTCTGTTTATGATGTTAATATAGTGCGACAAAAATATGGTGAGATGTTTAATTATTTGGTGCAGACCCCATGGATTATAGAGTACATCCTGACCGGAGCCATGCATAAAAAAGATGTTAATGATTTTGTGGAATTGCAAATTAGTACAGAAAAACGAAAAGAAGGAAGTCCTGCAGTGCAAGAATTGTATAAATTAAAGAATCATAAAGCATTAAAGGATGAAGAAGTAGAGAGTATATATCAAAATGTGTTAAAGTATGTTAAGGACGGTCAATACACTATGTATGAAATGTTGGATGCGTATTGTGTATTTGTAAAATATGTAATAAATGGAATCAAGGGAATTGAATTGCCTACGCAACTAGACAGACAATTTAAACAGGAATTGAATCGGATTGCGAAAAATCATACATATGATCCAATGTTTGAACGTTGTGCTATTCAATGGGATCAAAGTGCTATGAAATATGAGCAAGTAAAACGATATAATGAGTTGCGTGATTATGCTTGTGAGTTGAATGAACGAGCGAATATGAATGCGTACAAGGATGATCTGGAGCAATTCCTACAAGTAATGGAGACCGGAGTTGATTTTGATGCAATAGAAAAATATAAAACGAAAGATAACTCAAATTCGTTATCATTAAGGGGGTTAGATTGGAATCGATTTTATAACGCTTTAATGACGGTTCCTAATCCGATGGCCTGTACAGTTATAATGTGTGTTGAAAGTTTATTGTTAAAAGATTATTCGATATGGTCAAATGAGGAGTACCAGAAATTGAAAGTTTTTAATGAGAAGTTAATAGAGCATATGAAAGAAGGAGATGGACGTGTACGTGGCATGTATATGAGGGAAGTGATAGTGACTATAAATGATTATTTGAACAAAAATTATAGAGGCGTTTGAATCTAATAGATAATACGATATATGTCTAGAGATACTATTGAATACAAAGCTGTTACATATTTAGAAATGCATTTGTTGAATTCTAAATATATAATACCAGAAATAAACACAAATGACAAAACTCCATCTTGGGATGGTGATGTATTCTTGTATTCAGATGAGAAACATGCAAAGGATTCTTTGGTTGGACGAGTGCCGATACAAGTGAAAGGAAAATGTGTAAATGATTTCCCAAAAACACTGTCCTATTCAATAGAGTGGGCAGATTTGCATAATTACTACAATGATAAAGGCATTATCTTTTTTGTGGTATGTATACATAAAGAAACTAGTGACTATCAAATATATTATAAAGAGCTTCCTTTGTTAGAGTTGAGAAATTTATTTGATAAATATTCTTGCAGCAAGTCAACTAAAACAAAATCACTATCCTTGAATCTATTTCCTAAGGGTGTAATAGAGATGGAACATACTTTGTTCACGTTTTTAATGGATATGAATAAACAGTTAGTATTGCATAGTACTGAGAAATTGCCATCTCTATCTAATGTAAATAAAATGGGGGCTAAGATGGAAGTGTTATTGGAAAGAACAAGTGATGATCCTTTGCGCTCATTGACAGAAAAATCTGCGTACTTATATACAACTATTGATGAATCTCACGGGGTGTCTCTACCATATAAAGAAGGTAAATGCAAAATTGTAGAAATTGTAGGAGAAAACGACTGGCACGTATCAGTTAATGATGTGGAATACTATACAATTTCTAAGGTAGTATATAAAGAAAGACTTCAAATATTTCATATTGGTGATAGCTTTCAATTAGAATTAAATGATCATGGGGGAAAGTCTAGTATCCATTTATCTAATAATTTGACACATAGGGCACATGATTTGAGTTTTCTTATCTCAGCATTAGAAACGGGTAGTTTTACTATTAAAGATGCTAGATATGACTCGCCATTCACATATAGCACCAAAGAATTTAACATTTCTATCCTTGATTCATTCAAAAGGCAATTTCCAGTTATTAGGTTCTATTACGATACGTTAACCAAATTAGGCGTAACAGAAGATTTACAAATAGATCTTTTATCAGAACAAGATGAAGGATTCCTAAATTATATAGGTAAGTGCTTGAGTAATGAAAAGGTATATGAAACAAAAGGCAGTAGCAGCGTTTTTCAATTAGTAACAATAGCCAATCTAACTATCTTATTTGTACTGAATGAAATAGGCCATTCAAATGATGTGTATCAATATAAGGTGCACCCAATAAAAAATGTTGACATATATATACCAGAGTTGAATTCAGATAGAGAAGAACCTGTGTCTATCATAACATATATACGACATGAGAAACCAGAACTTTTAACTCAGTTGTCAAACCTAGATTGGGAACACTTCATAGATGAATACAATAGGTTGTCAAGAATGAATTTAGATTTCCAAATTCAGATGGCGACTGAAGATATGTTGGAAATTCTAACTCAATATGATAAAACCAATAAATCATGTATGTTGGAGTATGCTAAAAAAGTGCAATGTTGGATAAAATCAAGGATTGATTTGGATAATAATAATGAGGTATGTATGTTGAATGATGCGCAAATATATTTACGTGAGCATTCCATGCTTGATGAAACGCGTAAGAGTAGATTGTTGTATATATTAAGCCAGACCTCTCAGGTTGATATTAAATATGCAGTACTTTTGTTGTTGGGAGATATGACATCCGCAAAGAATATGTATGAATGTTTTGGTGAGGAGGTGCGCAACATATTAGACAAACAACCTATCTCTAGATTTAAGAATTTCTAGATATGTTATAGAAGCAACTTTTTGGGACTGTTTAGACCAAAAACTCAATGTGTTGAAATGATCTGCCATAACTGATGTGTTGAAGTAGTTGTTGCTATCGAAAAAGTAGACATTAAGTGATCTCCCTTCAGCTACTTTCGTCACGAAAATGTGAGAAAAATGAAGATATTCGTCGGTTTTTTGTGATAAATTTAGAAATATTCGTCGGTTTTTTGTGATTTTATTTGCGTAATTCAAAGATTTTCAGTATCTTTGCGGAAAAATTGATAAAGATGCTATGAAACGACAAGTTTTTGCTCAATTAATTGACTGGAAGAATACTCCTAATGACCGTCGAAAGCCGCTGATTTTAGAAGGTGCCCGCCAAACAGGTAAAACTTGGTTGGCGCGCGAATTAGGCAAAACAGAGTTCTCGGAATTGATAGAGATCAATTTTGAGAAGATGGTAGAGGCACGCAATCTATTTGAGGCGAATTTTGATCTCAATCGTATCTTGCTGGCAATACACGCTCTTACTGGTAGGCGAGTGATAGCAGGAGAGACCTTGCTGTTCTTTGATGAAATCCAATTTGCGCGTCGCGGATTATTGTCATTGAAATATTTCAACGATGAAATGCCCGAGTTACATATCATTGCCGCGGGCTCGCTCTTAGGACTGGTGGATCATAAGGATGATTCATTTCCTGTAGGTAAAGTCTCCTTCCAAATGGTTTATCCGATGTGTTTTACAGAATTTCTATCTGCAATAGGGCGTGAGGGGTTGGTGGATATGCTTCGAAGTAAAGACATGGTTGCCATCGATGCTTTTTCCGACACTTATATAGACCTTTTGCGCCAATATTTCTATGTGGGAGGTATGCCAGAAGCAGTGAAGACCTTCGTGGAGCAAAAAGACTATCGAGCAGTTCGTAAGGTACAGAATGAGATTCTTAAATCGTATAAAAATGACTTCTCTAATCATCCTCCTAAAGAGATTGTTAAACGCATGATTCTCCTATGGGAGTCTATACCTGGGCAATTAGCAAAAGAGAATAAAAAGTTTATCTATTCAGCTGTGAAGTCTGGCGCTCGGGCTCGCGAATACGAAACTGCTATTCAGTGGTTGATTGATGCGGGTGTTATCTATAAGGTGACACGTGTGCGATCTGGAGAGATGCCTCTGAGTGGATTTGAGGATATGGATGCTTTTAAACTCTATACATTGGATATTGGTTTGCATGGAGCAATGGCAAGATTAGAGGCAAGTGTTATCGTGGATAAAAACGAACTTTTCAAGCAATATAAGGGGGCGTTAACCGAGCAGTTTGTTTTGCAGGAATTGCAGCTGTTGGAGGAAGCGTCGATTCATTATTGGTCGCCCGATGAAAGTATTGCAGAGATGGATTTTGTGATTCAATACCATGGTGCGGTTACTCCTATAGAGGTAAAAGCAGAGCAAAACATTAAAGCCAAATCTATTCTTGTGTATATTGCACAGAATCATCCAGCGCGTGTGATTCGCACCTCATTGGCTCCTTATCACAAGGGAGAGAAGATAGAAGATATACCATTGTATGCATGTTTGTGTTTAATGCGATGAAAGCAAAAATCTGCTGATGGCATCTGCGTCAAAACAATATACAAAGGCGTTTCTAAATTGGTAAAATCATAGCTTTTGTGCAAAAAAGTGCTGAAATATTTGGTGGAGTGGGGGAAATGTTGTAATTTTGTAGGGTGAAAAGAAAGAAATATTATGAAAAAGTGGTATGAAGAGAATAAACTGAATTTACTGATAGCATCAATAGTTCTGTGTACAGTATTAGTTACTCAACCAATATTGAAACTTTTTTTTAATAGAACTATATTGCCATCTCTATCTGTTTTGGCAAATGAATCGTGGTACATTCAGTTTTTATTGCTTGGCCTGATATGCTTGATTTATGGCTTTTCGAACATCAGGTCCAATCATTTATGCGATGGAAATAAAATTATCCCATATCGTATCATTTGGATAGGCCTATTGTTGATACTATATCTATCTTTTCGACTTACTTATCATTCAGAATACGTCTTTTATGGCGTAGGATGTTCACCTCTTTGTTATACCGATGTGTGTGCTATTTGGGTGATCATGATAGAGTTCGGATTTGGGTGGTATCGATTTGCGAATAAGAAGAAAAGCAGATCTAAAGATAATCAACAAGAAAATTATCAATCATTTATGCCTGATGTTCCCACTTGCAAAGATTATATGAAGCGTGGAAACCATGTTGAAGGATTGTTGAATAAAATTATATTGTCTTGTAATAGCGAAGTGACTAAATACCAGAGTTTTACAATCTTGCTGAATGAAAATTATGGTGCAGGCAAAACTACATTTATGCTTAATCTTAAAAAACTAATTAAATGCAATGAAGCATATGTGATAGACTTTAAACCATGGTTGTGTCCTAATTCTCAACAAATGACTACGGAACTATTGAAGCAATTTGTTGATATCAGAATACCTATTCAACAGCGATTGTTTACAAAGTATGCTCAAGCATTGGCTAATGAAAGCTCGTGGGTTGGCGTTGTAAGTCGTTTTTTCTTAAACTCAACTTCTACATCTTTATCAAAACAGTTTGACCGTATTGCAGAAGATATGAAGTTACTCAAGAAACCTATTATTGTGCTGGTTGATGATGTTGACCGTCTATCGGAAGATGAATTGATGGAGTTATTAAAATTGATCCGTAATACAGTAGCTTTTCCCAATGTGTTTTACATAGTAGCAGCAGATAAAGGCTATCTCAGTACTTCGTTAACTAACAAAGGTATCAAAGAACCTGAAATCTTTTTACAAAAGTTCTTTAACTTTGAAATGACTTTCCCTAAAGATGATGTTTGTTTTGAAAACGTAATCAAGACCGAACTGCAAAGAATTGTTGCTGATGAAAATATAGTAACCGAATTTGTTAATAAAAAATGTGTTAAAGAAAGCATACAAACTATTCGTGATGTCTATCGTTATTGCAATATGCTATCTTTTGAAATAGACTTGCTTAAACAAAGTGATACTATCGCGGAAATTAATATAATAGATCTAATGCTACTGACGTTGATACATTATATGCATGATAGTATTTATAAAGTGCTTCGTGATCATGATGCATACGTTTTAAAAGCAGGAGCTGGGCATTTGACATTACATGAAAATTTTAAAGATATTATTCATAAACGATATGCTGATGTGGTAGAAAATATGGCAGCACAATCAGCAGGAACAAAGCCTCCTTTACGTAAGAGTTGTGAGTCATTCCCAGAAGCTATTAACAAATCAATTCCGTCATTAGAAGATAAATTAGTATTAATCTTAGAGGAATTGTTTCATGATTCTAGTTTGAGCACTAAGTACTCTATTTCTAAAGTAGCGAACTATTTTAAGTATTTTGCAGGTCGAATAGCTCACGATGAAATCATGGAGGCTGAGGTGTATGAGATGATAGAATTATCACATGATGAGTTTGATAATAGATTAAACAAAATATGTACTGAAGGGAAATTTAATTCGTTTCAATTAAAGATTGATGATTATTTAAAGAATCATGGATTACGCTCGCTATCTATGTTACAAAATCTTGCGAGTATATGGGAAAAACTAAAATATACATATAGTAATCAGCATGGTCTGCTTAAAGCGTCAGATATGTTTTATTATGAAATGAGATATTTGGTTTTTTGTATCTTTAGTCAAAAGGCAAATATTCAAAAAAATAATATTGAAATTTTAGAAGAATGGTTTAATACAGAAATAAATTTCGAGTTCTTGGCATTGACATTGTATACCATGCAAGATGTTTCTATTTCTGATGCTCGTATGATTATATCACAAGAACAAATGCGAACATATTCAGATGTGGTTATTAAACGTTTTATTGATGAACAAATGTCAAAGAAACCATTTGCAGAATGTATTGTTGAACAATATTATAATTTTGGTTTATTACTATGGCAAGCTCGATTACAGGAGTTTATTAAATCTCTTTCTCAACAAGAACGAGAAGAGTGGATTAAGCGAGTTGTTTACAAAGATAAAAACAATAAGTGGCAGTGGAATCATAAGTTAATTGAAGGAATTAATGCTCATCATGGTGTAAATTTGGAATCATATTATTCAGAACTGGGAATAAAGTTTGATGACCAATTACGAAGTGCTCTCAATAAAGTTGATATTCATTTTACAGTAGAACAGCAAATGGATAATGAGTTTGTTAAATACATTTTAAAACTTCATGAAACAAATTCGATAAACTAATTGAAACACGATTAATTAGGAGAACATAAACCATGACTACTATCAACATTACCCACGAACTCAAGCGTTTTGAACAGCACTTGTATCGAAACCCACAAACAATACTTTCTGCCAAATTTGGTGACGGTAAGACATATTTCCTGAATGAGTATATCCGTCAGCATGAGGCGGATACATTCTTTGTTGTTCTGCACCCTGTCAATTATGTAGTATCACCCAATGAAGATATTTTTGAGTATATCAAGCGTGATATATTGTGCTCTCTTGTGCATCGTTCTGAATTTCAGGAGATAAATTGGAATGATGCACTCAAGGAAGTACTAAACTACGATAAATTGCTTGAAACGGTAGATACAATAGCATCCAATATCCCTTTGGGCAATTTAGCGACAATCCCGTTCCATTTATTCAAAAAGGTTGATAATAAGTTTGCAATAGACAAATATTTTGACCGCTTCAAACATACCAAAGGTGGTTTGTTCGAGTTCGACCAATTCACCTTTGCGATCCAGCGAACGATACGTGCAATTCAAAGGGTAGGTCAACGCTGCGTATTGGTGATAGAGGATTTAGATCGACTGGATCCTGGGCATCTATTTCGGATATTGAATGTGCTGAGTGCGCATATTGATAGTGATAAGTGTACCAACAAGTTCTGCTTTGACAATATCGTAGCTGTTTTGGATTATGATACGACCAGGCATATCTTTCACCATTTCTACGGTGAAAAAGCGAATTATGAGGGCTATATGTCTAAGTTCATGAATTCGCATCCGTTTGAGTATTCGATAACGAAAGTGGCACAGCAGCAGTTGTTTAACTATATAGAGAAGGAATGTCACTTTTCTGCGCTCTGTGAGTTTCCTGCTAATGTGAATAATGTGACCTTACCAAAATGCTTAGCGTCTTTATCGGTGAGAGATGTGGTACATATTTTAGACAAAATAGAGTTGCAGATTGATTCTCAAGATGTGGAATTGCCATATTATAATGGAGTAATTCGATCTGTAGATTATTTGACTCGCCTTTTAGCCGTGTTAGTACGGATGGGGTATCGAGTGGGGTATAATGCGTTGATAGATTTCTTGGTGGATGATTTGGAGTGGTTTAAACTACTGAATAATTATGTATTACTCTCACCCAAGGCAGAATATAAAGTACTAAATATTAATTCAGATACCTTTACTTTTGAGACAGTTGAAAGAGATGGTTGTAATTCGATTGTTTGGCATAGTCCATTTATAGGTACAGATTCTAACGTCTCAGTTAAGGATATTGCAAAAAAGGCTCTTAATACTGCAATAGATAAGGTAAGAGATTGCCAGCAAATCATAGTAACCAATGATATACCTTTAGGCGAAGTGTATTATGAATAGAGGATGATGATACGGGCAGAGGCTTGATTATTTTGCTTAACAATTTATATACTTAGTATATAAGAAAAAATCTTATCCGAAAAATTTGCGTATGTGGTATATTTTTTGTAACTTTGCAGGCAGAATGGTTATTGTTTTTGATGATACTGATAAAAAGG
>JAEIGA010017814.1_pt1 | contig 10817 bp, 4 predicted proteins | sample 9270691 | NCBI WGS metagenome assembly JAEIGA01 (sample SAMN17057246, study PRJNA624740) | gut metagenome | biome: biome; isolation source: fecal sample | host: Bos grunniens | place: China: Xizang | collected 2019 | reverse complement strand
CTGCAAAAATTGAAGCGAAAAATACATTATTTACATATTTTCTGCGCATACATATCATTATGTAATAAATAGAAGTTATCATTTTTTGAAAAATTACTCATTATGCTTGCGTGTTTGCATTTTTTGTAGTACCTTTGCAGGCGAATCTTACATTTGAGGGCGACACTTTTATTACTGCACAATGAAACGAATCACGAAAAATAGGATGAATCGTATATGCAAATGGATCTTTCCTTGTATTTTATGCTTCTTTTGCTATCCTGCAATGGCAGTACTCAATGATACATGGTATACTGTACGATCTACTGAAGGTACAAATTTTTGGATGACTTTTATGCCAAATGCAGGAAGTAAATTAGAAGATCGTTCTTTGTCGCTGCAACTCCATGCCACAACCAGATACGATGAAGCAAAGGTCACGGTAACACTCGCTTCAAAAACATATACATTTACGGTGCAAAAAGGAAAAATGCACACATTTACCATACCCGAATCGTACAAAAGTGATGCTTATATCTTGGAAGAGCAACGAACAGATCAAATGCGAGGTGTACATGTTACTTCCAATTACCCCATTTCATTATACGCCTCAAACTACGGTCCTTCCTCTTACGATGCGACGATGGTGCTACCTACCTCCACATTGGGACAAGAGTATGTGATACAAACATTTTCGAAAGACCGAAATGCCACAGAATTTGCTATTGTTGCAATTAATAATAGTACAAAAATTTGGGTAACTCCCACAACAGCAACAACCAAAGGTAATTCAGAAACATCTCCTATTACCGATGTTTCATTAAGTGCAGGCGAGGTATATCTTGTGCGCTCAGCTTCTCCTACTGGCGATTTGTCAGGAACAACAATTTACGCCAATAAAAATGTAGCTGTTTTTTCTGGAAATCAAACTGCTATCGTACCATATAGTCCCGCATACACAGACGACCATGTTTTTGAGCAAGCTATTCCACTACGATTTTGGGGACAACAATTTGCAGTCACTACTGCTGCATTACAAAAATATAACTATGTACGCGTAACAGCAATATATGACAATACAGAGGTTCTTTGCAATGGTACACTTGCAACTGTATTAGCAAAAAATGAAACATATCAAATGCGAGTAGATAACTCTGCATGGATTACTACAAGCAGACCTACAGCTTGTTATATATACCTTAGCTCCGCAGCGGTAAATGATATTGTGGACTTGCCAGACGGTAGTATTGTGCAATATGGTGATCCATCCATGGCATTGATTACACCTATGGAACAAGGATTAAATGATTTGAATTTCACCGCATTCAAGGTGGTTGATCCTGATTCTATCAAGGAAGCTGAGCGTTCGCAAATACCCATGCAACACTATGTCAATGTTGTCACCGCCACTTCAGCTGTATCAAGCATGTTGTTAGATGGCGTTTCGCAAGCGGCTTTATTTACACCATTGACTGGCAACAGCAACTATTCATTCGCACGAATTCCGATATCAGATCATGTTTCACACTATATTAAGAACGACAAAGCACCTTTTACAGCATATGTATATGGTTTAGGATCTGCGGAATCCTATGCTTATAATGCAGGATTTAACAACCGATACAATGATTACTATACCTTTGTTGGTGGTGGAGGATCCGGAGGTGGTGGATCTGGTGGAGGTGGATCTGGTGGAGGTGGCGGAGCCACGGGAGAATCTGGCGAACGACCTTTGGACAGATTAAATAATATACAAATTTGTATCAGCGAAAAGAGTCTAAAATTTCAAGCAATCCCAATTGCTGATTACCAAACAATCGGATGGGATTTTGGAGATGGGACACCAATCGTTTGGACCAATGAACCAATTGTAGAGCACAAATACGACTCCGTGGGCACATACAAGGCGTGTATGATTATAAACCATGAACTCGTAACAAGACCTGGAGTCAACACTGTTGATACAGTGCACATTATCGTGGATGTAATAGATACCTATCAGAAAACAATCAAAAAGAATGTCTGCTATGGCGCACAAGTCACCTTCGCTGGACAAACGATAAATACCTATGATTTAGAAACAAATAAGACCCATACATATGTGGACTCTGCATACAATATAGCGGGATGTGATTCAATAACAACCCTGTATTTGTATGTCGGACTACCCGACACACTTATTTACGAGAAGACAGTTTGTCCTGTTCAATTACCTTATTCTGATTCGCTGTTCATAGATATTCCTGAATTACAAAACCTTACTATTGATAGTACATATGTATATACAACAACATGTAAAAATAGCGACTGCGATTCAACTATTATATACACACTGCATATACTGCCACGATATGATTTCACAATGTCGGATACAATATGCCAAGGTGATATATATAAATTACCAGCAAATGTAGGACAACAGATTTATTTCAAAGATTCATTACTCAATCATATACCCACCGACTCTGCAGGGAATTTCAATTTCATCCTTACCAACGGATGCGATTCTATTTGGGATTTTTCACTTTATGTAGCGCCCACCTACACCTACTATGATACCCTACTGCGCGTGTGCGACAACGATACTATCTCATGGCAAAATAGGTTGTATAAAGGTCATAAATTCGCAGAAGCAATAAATGAAGTATTATATGAGGAGGTAATCACGCTTGTTGATTCTGTTATTTACGATACGGTTCTGTACCACACCTCCAATATAGGATGCGATAGCATACACATCATGCGCTTATATGTGCAATCTACGGATACCATTTACCAATTCCAAACACTTTGTGCTTCTGACCCCCTGACTTTCAATGGAACAACATATAACTTTAACCATATCACACAAGATACGCTTGTGATTCTCGATATGTCAACGACCAGTTCGTTTGGATGCGATTCGATTGTACAACTACAAGCGACCATACATTCCAACTTTCTATCAACGGAGTACGATACTGTTTTTCAATATCAACCTTATACATGGAAAAAGCATGAGGAAAATGCAGTATATGTAAACGGAACAAAAACAACCACCATATCTACGCAAACAGATGGTAATTTTACGATTATTGACTCGTTGAACACGCAATATGGCTGCGACTCCATACACATACTTCATCTCTTCGTGGCGCCAAGTTTCCAACAAGACATGACTTTGCATATTTGTGACAACGATACCATCTCATGGCAAAATAGGCTGTATGTAGGAACGAACTTTACCCAAACAATACCAAGTTCTCCTTTTGACACAATAATATATCTGGCTACACCTACTTATCATGACTCTATAATGTACCAAACAATGTATGGAAGTGATAGTTTAAATACATTGTCGCTCTTCGTACACAATACCAGTTTTGTAATAGATTCTATTGTCGTGTGTGACAATATGCCTTTTACTTTCGCAGACTCGGTGTATGACTTTTCAACATGGCATAAAGACACTACTATTTTATTGACAGGCATTTTCAGTACGCAATGGGGATGTGATTCGGTGGTGGATATGTATGTAACTATTCATCAAACATATTTATTCGCAGAAGACACTTCCATTTGTAGCAATGAACATTTGACATGGAGAGGATACGACAATGTCAATTATTGGCCAAGTGGCACATACTACGATACATTACAAACAATATATGGTTGCGATTCGGTCTTCCAGCTGAATCTCACCACGATGCCCGGATTCTACAATGTTGTCGAAATGGAACTCTGTTCTAATGACACAATCGTATTTCATGGAGAAAAGATATATTATAACAATAAATTAGACAAAGAAAACCAACAACACTTCTACGAGTGTAGATTCGACCGACAAAATGGATGCGATTCCATTTTCCGATTTATTCCACATTGGCTTCCGTCATATCATTTTTATGACACAACCCATATATGCCTATTTGATACCGTAACTTGGCGTGGAAGAGAGTTTACACAATCGGGAGTCTACACCGACTCGCTTATTTCTTCTTTAGGCTGCGATTCTATTTATGAACTTTTGATTCTTACAGATTCAAACTACCTATTCATAGAATATGATACCATATGTTTGGGACAATCGCATTTTTGGAGGGATTCTTTATATACATACGACGGATATAGTGCAGGAGAATACAACCAATACGACCGAATGCGTACCACTTCAGGATGCAGCGATTCGATATACCAACTCAATCTATATATCGCACCTACCTATCATTTCACACATAGTGATACAATAGGCATAAACCATTCATACCTTTGGACTAGACACGAAAACCACATATTATACCACAACAATAATCAGATAACGACCATACCTACCAACCAATTAGGTTGGATATATCTAAATGATTCTTTGCACACCGACCTTGGGTGCGACTCTGTTTGGACACTAAATCTTTTTGTTGCACCCACTTACACCAATATCACCTACGACACCATTTGCTTTGCGGAAACACCATACATATGGAGAGGAAGAGAAATTTTTGATTCTAACCTTTATACTGATTCGCTTCTTTCAATTTATGGTACTGATTCACTCTTTCAATTGGATATTATAGTGCGAGCATTTGTATATACAAAGCAGATAATAGAAATGTGTGAAGGTGATTCCTTCCTTTTGTCCAACAAAGTAGTATATGAAACAGGGGTGTATATAGACACCCTACAAAATCTGGAGAATTGCGATTCTATCGTAGAATATACGATAAAAGTACACGAGCAATACCATTTACTCGAACGAGAAGCGATCTGTGAAAAAGATATTTTTGAGTGGAGAGGACATTCTTTTGCTGATTTTCCAAGCGGAAGATATGAAGTGTCTGATTCATTAATATCAGTGTCGGGATGTGATTCTATTTATACATTACAGTTACTCATATCTCCTGTCTATCATTATTTTGACAGCGTACAAATTTGTGTAGGGGACACATTCCATTTTAGGAATCAAATTCTTACGCAGGCAGGATTATATCACGATACGATTCCTACCACAGTTGGATGCGACTCTATCTACTCCGTACATTTATCCTATTTGTGCGAGTCTCACGATACTATTTGTGGAGGAGAGGCGTTTGATTTCAATGGAAAACTATTAACTGAATCGGGGGTATATTACGACTCCTTACTCACGAAGAATGGCTATGATTCTATTTTTGTAGAACATCTATTTGTGAATTATCCTTATACCACGACCTTATACGATACCATCTGTGAAAGTGAGAGGTATAATTTCAATGGTATGTTGCTCAACGAAACAGCGATATATTATGACACTCTACGAACAACAGGTGGATGTGATAGTATTCAAATACTCAATCTACATGTATTGAAGAACACCCAATCTGTTATCTATGATACACTATGTATTGGCGATTCATACATATATTCAAACCACATTATCACACAAGGGGGTATATACCAAGATACTACAATCAACGAAGATGGTTGCTATCATATAGAATCTCTATATCTTACCGAAATCCAACCTACTCAAATAAATGTGCAATATACAGAATTTTGCGCGGATGATCAATACCTAAATTTTGCATACACTTACGAAGGAAGACAACCTCTTGAATACTCCGTTATATTCTCTGAAGAGGCAAACGAACAAGGCTTTGTAAATATCGACCACAAACCTATCGAACAAGACCAACTTATATCTATACCCTATGCCCACAAGCAAGATAAGGCAACATACCCACGACCTGGAGAGTACATGGCTAAGGTAATTATTCATAATGGAATCTGCTCCGATTCGCTTATTATGCAAAGCGTATTTTTTAAAGTAAGATACCCTTCGTGGATTATAGAACAACATTGGAATGATGTTATATCTATTCTCGTGGATTCGCTCAATGGCGGATATACCTTCTCCGAATATCAGTGGTACTATAACGGACAACCACTATTTGGAGAAAATAAGCCCTATTTATATATTTATCCATCATTAGACATGCAAGGTGAATATGCTGTCGAATTAACCCGCACTGGAGATGGACAAAAAATCATTACTTGCCCTATACAGCCTCATCTTGTAGAAGACCATTCTGTTGCCTACGAAGCCACTATTGCTATTACACCTACTTATATTACTAAAACAAATCCTACCTGTACTTTATATTCCGATCAAGATGCTACTTGGTATATATACACCAGTACAGGAGTCTCATTATTACAAGGAAAGGTGGAAGAACAAATACCCGTACAAATCACACTTCCATCAATAGATGCATCCTATTTCGCAATAGTGAAAACCAATAAAGGGTACATGAAATTCATCAAACTATTAGTCCATTAAATAACAATGATGCAACACAAATACACATATGTGGCAATAATGCTTTGTCTGTTCTCCTATACTTGTGTACTGGCAAGTAACAATCTTCCAAAGCATTATTTGGTAACCTCTTTTGCAGGAGGATATTCTAAGTATTTCAATGATTACACACATATAAATAATTTCAGCTCTGCGAATTGGGATTTGTTCATAGGTTATGAATACGAATCTTTGCGTCTTATTACACAAACAGGAGTTGGAGTACGAACTCGCATGACAAATATAGGTTTAGAAGATTACCAAACATCCATCCACACCTATGACACACAGGGAAAAATGTTTGAATACACCTATCAATTTACCAATCGCCAAGACAAGTCTTCTGAATGGGCATTAACTGTTCCTGTGCTCATCGGAGCTAAATTTCCATATGTGTATCTTCTCGCGGGGGTAATGAATAATATACACCTACACGAGAATTACTCTAAGACTGCTTATCTTACATGCAAAGGACATTACGATAGGTATATTCAAGATTATACACAGATGGATAATCATGCCTTTTATACCAATGAGCCAATAGTAAGAGAAGGAGAAAATAGCAATCTATATCTTCGTTACCAATTATACCCCTATGTAGAATTTGGTGTAGATGTGTTAGACATTATTGATAAATATCGCTATTATTTTAAGTCCAGTGGATTACAAATACGCATTGCTGCATATGCATATGTAGCTACAATAAACACATATGTCAAGCCCACACAGAAGCTTCCTTACTTAATAGATGAACAATCCCCTTTTAACATTTCCAAGATACATATTCCTGAGATATGTAATTCGCAATATGTTGCACAGACATCCTGCCGCGACTGGACTATCGGAATAAGGATTTCGCTTTTATTCGATGTGTCTGCGGATGCAAAAGTTTGTCTATCTTGTGAACTGGGGGATAAATAAAGTATAAGCAACAATCAATTAAAGATAAGTAGATATGAAAAAAGTATTATTAGGGATAGGTATTCTATTTTTACCACTATTACTTAAAGCCGAAAAAACACATTTAACTATTACCGCAAAGGATGGAACACAAATTGCTTTTGCACTTCAAGACAAGCCACAAGTAACTTTTGTGGAAGATGAATTATATGTTCATTCCCTGAATATGGATGTGTCATATTCACTGGATAATATTGCATTTTTTAAATACGAAAGTCGTAATATTTCATCGAATAGTATTAATCTACAAAAGAACGGAATAACCTATTTAGTAAAAAACGATTATATCTTATTCCCAGCACTATCAAAAGGTACAGAAGTTGCATTATACACCATCATGGGTACTATGGTTTTTTCAACAAAAACGGTTCAAGATGGTGAGTATATTATTCCTATTTCTTTTCTTGTGCCAACCGTTTATGTGCTGAAAGTGAATGATTTAACCTGTAAAATGCTTAAGCGATGAAAACAAAATTATATTTAATCATATTTTTTATATTTGCTATACGAGTTGCTGATTTGTATGCTGAGAATGTATTTTATGTGTATCAAAACGATGGAAAAATAAATGCGTTCTTTACATACGAAGTGGATAGTATCGTGTCTTCACAACTTGATTTAGATAGTGTATGGCATACAACATATCAGGTACAAGAAATTTGGACTTCTGACAGCGTTTATAGAATACCATTGGATAATATTGATAGTGTCAGTTTTATTACACCTGAAACCGTCTATAAAGAAGGTGTAATCAACCTTTCTGACAATTTAATGGATTATCTTATACGATGCGATTCTATGACACTATATTTCCGAGATGATACTCCAGATAAGTTATTACCAATTGTTGGTGATAAAATTGTAACTGTCGAAATGAATGATATTCTTCCGGCTGGTTTTGCAGGAGAAGTTATAAGGGTTACATTCGAAAATAATGAACATGCGGTAGAGTGTACAGAAACTGCTTTGACCAACATCTTTGATACATACTACTGTTTGGGTGCTACCTACGCATATGCAGAATCAGAAAACAAAGTGCGGCAAAAAAAAATAGAATCATTCGTACATGATTCAGGCATACACCCCATACCTCTGCCTGCATGGGAATTTTCTATGTCCTCAATGGGTATAGAGGTTGTGGACAAAAAACATATTGCAGTAGATGTCGATAGACCTATTGATAAGGAACTGAAATTATCTATAACTCCTGAACTTTATTTGAAAACTTTCCTTATAATAGAAAATGGGCAATATTACTTTTATTACAATATTAATGGTGAATTTTTAATAGAAGAGCAATTTGGATTTAAAGGACAAATTTCGGGAAGTTTTAAACCACTCAGAGTAAAAACGGTAATACCAATACCTAATTGTCCCTTAATCAACTTGTACATAGAACCAGGTGTTTATCTTGATGCAGAACTATCAGCCGCCATTTATGCAGGCGCTTCACAAACAATAAAAATTTTTATTTCTGATGAACTTACTACAGAAAAAGAGCGTGTGCTAAAACCAGGACGCAAGTTTTCCCCCATAAATAATGGTATAGAAATACAAGGTGCTATTGAAGGAAGTTTAGAACTTGGTGGATTTCTCACTTTTGGACTACAATTCAAAGACAAGAATTTGTTAGACCTCGCTTTAACAAGTAAAATTGGTGGCAGATTGAGCACTTCTGGAACAGCAATATTGTATGAAGAAGACATTCCAAATTTACTGAATTCCACAGATATTTATGATCACCTTTTGGAAACAAAGTGTTCGTTTGATCTTGTTGGAACTGTTGAATTAGAGGCGTGTGTTCTAAAAAGTCTTCTTGGAGATTCGGCGGTGTTGAATTGCAGTTGGGAACAATCTGAGAATATGCACTCTTGGGATTTGGTACCTGTATTTAATAATGTTTCTTTTGAGAATACGGGACAATCTTCCGATGCTACAAGCCAACTATCAGGTGATTGTTTATGTCCTATTAAATATGGTTATTCTGTAAGAAATGAAGCCAATGAAGAAATTGATTATTATTATGCTAAAGGAGAAACTTTCAAAAAAGGGTATAAGGATTTTAAACAATCGTTTAAACCATACAAGGTTGAAAATAAATACACGCTCTACCCTATTGTAAATTGGTTAGGGCTTGATTTATTAGCCTCTCCATCTGCCATATTAAAAGACAAGGAATGGGTTACAATCAAGGATTTTGTGGTAACAGACACCATCTATAGCGAAAAACAAGAATTAGAATATGATGGGAACAACTACTTCTACAAACACCTATGCGATGTAACTGTAGAATTACAAGACACAACTGGGGTAGTAGATTGGGGATATGTATACATTGATCCTAAAAGCGATTCAACATTTATTTCACTTGCAACATTTGGTACAAGATATACAGATAGTCGATACGCATATTATAGAAATAATGCAGAAGATTCGGTTTGTTTAGCAGGTTATGCTACATTTGCAAATGGCGAGCAATATATCGGTGAGCATACTATTTATCATGTAACATATGAACATTATTGTTCGAATAACGAGCATTACCACGGCGTAGATTTGGGGCTTTCAAGTAATATCTTATGGGCATGTTGTAACCTTGGTGCTTCCAAACCTGAAGAATATGGTAACTACTACGCTTATGCGGAAACAACCACTAAAAATGTGTATAGTGAAGTCAATTATTGGTACTTCTATTATGACTACCAATTTGGCGGACAATATAGTTATTATGAACTGATTGGATCAGGAACAATCAAAGGTTGCGATATTAGCGGTACAGCATTCGATGTTGTAACACATGAATGGAACGAAGGATGGCGTACTCCAACTGAAAAAGAAATCCAAGAATTGGTAGATAGTTGTACATGGACTTGGACAACTAAAAATGGCATAATTGGCTATAAAGTAACAGGTCCAAATAACAATAGCATATTCCTGCCTGCTTCTGGCGGTAAAGTCGAATCCACGAACTATTCAGGAGAACCTGACAAACTCACATGGTATCGCTCTTCCGTTTGGAGTGGTGTACAGATGGGAATAAAAGGATATGGTTATACCTATGGCATTCGATTTAAGAAAGATATGGTTTCTTTCTCAGATATGTGTGCCAAAGCTTATGGCTATGTTATTCGTCCTGTGAGAAATAAAGAAACAGAAGAATAAGCCTGCAGAGGCTTATCGTAGGTGATAAGACGACCTCCCTCTTTCCCAACAAGGAGTGGAGAGAGGTTCTTCTTTGAGATACAGTCTCTCATTACTCTATGTCGTACTGCTCGCAGAAATCTACTTTTTTAGTATTGGGAATTTAACCCCAATTTTGTAGGCACAAAGTGCCGTATTTTTGTTTCAAAAACATCTTGAAATTGACAATAATTGACGATTTCATTGACGCTAATTGTCTTAAAAACATAATCCCAATTAGGAATTAAGAAGTTATCATTTTTTGAAAAATTACTCATTATGCTTGCGTGTTTGCATTTTTTGTAGTACCTTTGCAGGAAAATTTGATTATGACCGAAGCTTCTACACATTATGTTTATCAAGAGCCAGCCATTGAGTTCGTAACAGT
>JAEIGA010017813.1_pt1 | contig 10817 bp, 8 predicted proteins | sample 9270691 | NCBI WGS metagenome assembly JAEIGA01 (sample SAMN17057246, study PRJNA624740) | gut metagenome | biome: biome; isolation source: fecal sample | host: Bos grunniens | place: China: Xizang | collected 2019 | reverse complement strand
AGGACAACATCATGTCAGTGATGGAGATGTCTAAGCAGTTCACCAAGGAAGAAAGGAAGCAGCGTCTGGAAGACCTTCTTGACGAGTTCAATCTCCACAAGGTCCGCAAGAGCAAGGGTATCCAGCTCTCCGGTGGTGAGCGCCGCCGTTGCGAGATCGCCCGTGCACTTGCAATCGACCCTAAGTTCATCCTCCTTGACGAGCCGTTCGCCGGTGTCGACCCTATCGCCGTCGAGGATATCCAGTACATCATCGCGAAACTGAAGTATAAGAATATCGGAGTCATCATCACCGACCACAACGTAGGTGAGACTCTTGCGATCATCGACCGTGCCTACCTGCTCTACGAAGGATCCATCCTCCAGAGCGGCACTCCGGAAGCCCTCGCAGCAGATGACGAAGTCCGCACCAAGTACCTTGGATCGAACTTCGTCCTCAAGCGCTCCGACGCCTTCCTCCGCGCCGAGGCCGGCGGCCCGCAGCGCATCAACACCCAGGCCGAGCATGATGCCGCTGCTGTTAAGGCAGCAGAAGAGGCTTCCGCTGAGGTAACTGTTGAGGAAGTTGCTGAAGAAACACAGGCGTAACATTCACGACGCCGAAAAACCGGCCTGTTCTTAGGCGTCGTAAGCCCCAAATGTCGATTTTGAACGGAAAACAGCGAATGTCGCCGAAGAACTGACTGATTCTTCGGCGACATTCGTTTAATATACTAGCCCGTCTGCAGACTGGACTTAGAAAGAGATACCTAAGCGGAAAGACATGCCTCCATACGCATCTTTTCTGCAAAAGAGGTTATAGAAGAATTCATGAAATAGACAGTTTCACCACATTTTTCTTTTTCTTTAAATTATTTCTGTTTCTTTAACAAAGTTTTTCTTTTTTTTAAACAGGTTCTTGTGAACTTCATGTAGCTTCATGACCAAAAAAGGTTATGAAGAAAACGTATCATTTGTGTCTGTCATCAGAGAACGAGATTCTGTTCAGGTCTCATGAGGATTTCATTCGGGGAATCAACTGCCTTTGTCTTGCTGCTTATAAGATGGGATGTCCTTTGCTTGCGTATGCGTTCATGTCTAATCATGTCCACATATGCGTCAGGACTGCTTCTCCTGAAAAGTTCATTCGTACATTCTGGTTTGCATATACCCGCTATTTCAATTCCAAGTATAGCAGGCGAGGACATTTGGGGGAGCCGGGATTTTTCAAACTTGAAATTAACGGTCTGTACCATCTGTTGACAGCTATTGCCTACATCTTGAGGAACCCCATGCATCATGGTATTACAGGAACCCCGTTCGGTTATCCGTACTCATCTATTCGTGCTGTCTTCCGTAAGGATTTCGGATGGGATGACAATGTCGAATACCTGCCAGCCAAGTATGGGTATCATCACATCCCCTCTCATATGAACCTTCCTAAGGAATTTAAGATGAATTCATCAGGAATGATTCTGCCGCAGTTTGCCATAGATGTTGCAGATGTCGAGCATCACTTCTCCACTGCGCGTACGTTCCTATATTATATGAACAGGTTGTCTGGAGAAAAATGAGAGAAAGAGCAGTCTCAAGATGATTCATCATGCCCTCCAATCAATCTGGGCAATATTGAAAACGGCATTACCTATCAGGATATCCGTACAATGTTGGCTAATGAACATGGACGCTCCAATTATAATGCAGTGACGGATATGCAACTCTGTCATGAGATCGACAATGTCTTGATCCCGTCACTCGTTTGTAATGACCGGTCGCGGTTTATCAGTGTTGCTACTTCTCCTTCGATCTATAGCCTTTCTGAAGAAGAAAGAGCACACCTTGGACACTATCTTCAGCGCAAATATCGTGTTTCTCCTGCACAGATCAGACGGTGTCTGGCTTTGCCTTCAGAAGTACAGTTCCGTTAGTCCATCTCCCATGTCGCCAATAAACTGGTCTGTTCTTTGGCGTCGTGATCGAAAACTGCACGGTTTGATGTGAAAACGGTTGACGACGCCAACGTTTTGCCAGTTTCGTTTGCGTCGTGGTTCAGCTATCATGATGAAACCAGCGAAGGCTGTTATTCTTGCGACATTGGCTCCCGATACAGGGAGGATCGCAGGAATAACAGCCTTCGCTGTTGTAATGTATGCGTATCAGATTACTTCACACGCTCGCCGTATGAACGGTCAGTTGTGTTTACACGGATCTTCTCACCGATGTTGATGAAGAGAGGTGCCATGATGATAGCGCCAGTCTCGAGAGTAACCTCCTTCTGAGCGTTTGTAGAAGCTGTGTCACCCTTGACTGCAGGCTCAGTGTAAGTAACCTCAAGCTCAACGTATGTAGGGAGCTCGCAAGTAAGGCAGCGCTCCTCGTCAGCAAGGAACATCATCTCAACGTGCTGTCCCTCCTTCATGAGGTCAGCGTTGTCAACGAGAGCAGCGTCGAGGTGGATCTGCTCGTAAGTCTCCTCGTGCATGAAGTTGAATCCGTCCTCATCCTTGTAAAGGAACTGGTAAGGTCTTCTCTCCACGTTGATAGTCTCGATCTTTGCACCTGCTGTGAAAGTGTTCTCGAGGATACGTCCGTTCTCGAGGTTTCTGAGTTTACTCTTTACGAAAGCTGGACCCTTTCCTGGCTTAACGTGCTGGAACCATACGATCTGGCATGGCTTGCCGTTGAAGTTAAGATAAAGTCCGTTCTTGAAATCAGCTGTTGTTGCCATAAAATAAATAGTTTATATTAGTTAATGAATTTCTCTTCCCATGCCGGTACGTACTTGTTAAGGTCAAGTATGTACTCCGCAACTTCTTCCAGAAGCCACTTCGGTGTCGATGTCGCTCCGCATACTCCCACCTTATCGTCTGCTCTGAACCACTCTCTCTTGATCTCCGATACCGAGTCGATGTGGTAGGTTCTGATGTTGAGTGATTTGCAGAGGTCGCAAAGAACCTTGCCGTTTGAGCTGGCCTTTCCTGACACGAAGATCACCACGTCATGCTCAAGTGCAAACTTGGACAGTCTCTCATGTCTTGTCGCTACCTGCGAGCATACTGTATCGTGTACATTCAGCAGATGTCTGCTCTTGAAGCGCTCTACCGGCATCTCGTTATATGCCGCCATCATCTCTTCCAACCTTGCGCACAATCTTGAATACTCCGCAGGACTCTTGGTGGTCTGGCTGAATATTTCTGTCGGCACGTCAAGCTTGATCTCTCCCTGTGCGACAGCCTCTTCCAACATGGCGATGTTTTCTATCACAATAGCCTGTCCGTCAGTCTGTCCGACCAGTCCCAGCACTTCTGCATGTCCTGGCTTTCCGAAGATTATAATCTGTCCCTGACCTCCTTCGATGAGTCTTTCGTGAGCGTTCTTTATGCGCTGCTGGAGCTTAAGCACCACTGGACAAGTGCAGTCGATGATCTTGAATCCAAGATTCTCGGCAGTCTGGTATGTCTGCGGCGGTTCGCCGTGAGCCCTGATGAGCAGAGTCTCGCCCTGGGCATCCACCATCTCCTCAAGGTCCTCCTTGTCGATGGTCACCAGTCCCTGCGCTACAAGACGCGAGAGCTCTGCGTCGTTGTGCACTATCGCGCCCAGCGAGTACAGGCGTCCTCCGTCCTTAAGAAACTCTTCTGCCTTTCCGATAGCTCTGATCACTCCGGCGCAGAATCCTGAATTGCTGTCTATATCAACCGTTAGCATGTGTCTCTGCCTTTAGCATCCAAACCTTTCGGAAATCACCTTCCTGATCCACACCATCTGGTCATCCATGGTCATGTGCGAGTTGTCAAGAACGATCGCGTCTTCTGCCTGAGTCAGAGGCGAAACCTCTCTGTGCGAGTCAATATAGTCGCGCTCCTGAAGATTCTTCAGTACGTCTTCTATGTTCACGTTGTCGCCCTTCGCGCGCATCTCGGCCGCTCTTCTCTCCGCTCTGATCATCGGGTCTGCAGTCATGAATATCTTCAGTTCCGCATCCGGGAAGACTGTTGTTCCGATGTCTCTTCCGTCCATCACCACTCGTCTCTTCTTGCCGAACTCCCTGAGCTTCATGTCCACGAAGTTGCGCACTTCTGCTACTGTAGCTATAGGGCTGACCTTGCCGGCAACCTCGAGCGACCTGATTTCCTTTTCAATGCATCTGTCACCAATGTATGTGCCGCCCTCACCGAAATGAAGGTCAAGTCCCGCCATTGCCTTGTCAAGTCCTGGAACGTTGATTGTGCAGTCATCGCTGATGAATCCGTTCTCGATGGCAAAGAGGGTGACACCCCTGTAGAGGGCACCCGAGTCAAGATACAGGAAAGAAAACTCTTTTGCTATGATTTTTGCAAAGGAGCTTTTTCCGGTTGAAGAATAGCCGTCAATGGCGATTATGATGTCAGGTACTTGCATGATATTTGCTTAAAATCGAGCAAAATTATAAAATATTGTCTAAACTCCCAAAAATGTCGATATTTGTACAACTTATAACACACCTCAAATAGAACCAAATACCTTAGAAAATATGAAGATTCTAATAATTGATGATGAGCGTTCAATCAGAAATTCCCTTAAGGAAATACTTGACGACGAAGGATACGACGTGGAAGTGGCAGAAAACGGCCAGCAGGGCGTTGAAATGGTGGAAAAGGAAAAATACGATGTCATATTCTGTGACATCAAGATGCCGGTTATGGATGGCGTCGAGACCCTTGCGAAACTTACTGCCATGGGTATCGATTCAGCTGTTGTCATGATTTCTGGACATGCGGACGTAGCTACTGCCGTAGACTGCATCAAGAAAGGAGCATTCGACTTTATAGAGAAGCCTCTGGACCTTAACAGAATCCTGATTACAATCAAGAATGCCAAGGATAAGGTACATCTTGTAAAGGAGACAAAATCCCTCAAGAAAAAGGTCTATGGACAGGAAATGGTAGGTGAGTCTCCTGCGATAAAGGAAATCAAGGAAATGATTGAAAAGGTGGCTCCTACTGATGCGAGAGTGCTTGTCATGGGTGCAAACGGAACAGGTAAGGAGCTGGTGGCGCGCAACCTCCACCAGAAGAGCAACCGTTCTGCTATGCCATACGTTGAGGTAAACTGTGCCGCTATCCCGTCGGAGCTTATAGAAAGCGAACTCTTCGGTCATGAGAAAGGATCGTTCACTTCTGCAATCAAGCAGCATAAGGGAAAATTCGAGCAGGCAGACGGAGGTACGCTTTTCCTTGATGAGATCGGTGACATGTCCCTTGCGGCACAGGCTAAGGTGCTAAGAGTCCTTCAGGAGAAGAAACTCTCGAGGGTGGGAAGTGACAAGGATATCGTGGTGGATGTGCGTGTCGTTGCTGCTACCAATAAGAATCTTAAGGAAGAGATCGCAAAGGGAACATTCAGAGAGGACCTTTATCATCGACTCAGCGTCATTGTGATCAAGGTTCCGACTCTGGACCAGCGCAAGGAAGATATTCCTCTTCTTGTTGATCATTTCATGGGACAGATCTGCCAGGAGACAGGAATGCAACCTCGTAAGATCGAGTCAGAGGCGATGGAGCTCCTTGTTGACAAGTCATGGACAGGAAACATTCGAGAGCTCCGCAACGTCGTAGAGCGCCTCCTTATCCTTTCCGGCGCCTCAATCACCGCTTCCGACGTAAAGACATACGTCTACTAACGGTTTTGACATAGTGGCGACTGCCACTATGCTATTGTTATATTTTTGGTATAGTTACTATGAAGCTGGCGCCGCCAAGGCCAAATGACTTCTGGTAACGGATTTCGCCTTCACACTTTTCGATGATGTTTCGGCTTATGGCCAGTCCCAGACCTGTGCCTCCGGTCTTGGTCGTGAAGTTAGGGGTGAATAACTTGTCGACGTTCTCTCCCTTCACACCCGGACCGTTATCGTCAATGGCAATATCGTAGTAGCCATCCCTGCTGCTGTTTCTCAGGCAGATCAGGACATTACCTGCAACAGGCTCATCTCCATTCTCCCTCATCTCATTCTGCATGATCTCGATCGCCTGCACCGCATTGGTGATCAGGTTGACAAGCACGCGGATCAGCTGTGGCTTAGGAGCCATGACGAGGGCCTCCTCCATTCCGATATATGTGAACTTGATGTTCTCCTTATTATCGAAGATCATAAGCTGCTCCTTGAGGGTCTTGTCAAGATCCATAAGCACAGGGTCCTCAGTATAGAGCTTTGCGAAAGTCGAGAAGTCATTAGCAGTATCCGAAAGTATCTGTATGTGCTCCAGAATCACTGCCGCAACCTTGTCAAACTTCTCTTCCCACTTAGGATTGTTGTTCTGTTTCAGTCTCATGAGGTTCTGAATCTCCAGCTTGATAGGGGTAAGAGGATTCTTTATCTCATGCGCTACCTGACGTGCCATCTGGCTCCACGCCTTGTCTCTTTCTGCCTGCGCCAACTTGATTGTGGAGTCCTTCAGTTCCTTCACCATTCGGTTATACGCCTTCACGAGTGATGAAATCTCATCGTCGCCTTCATATTCGATATGCTCGAGCGTATTGATGTCAGCATTGCTCATCTTCTTACCCATCTCCATCAGTGGAGAGAACATCGAGTTGACGATGCGTCTGCTGATGAGCAGTGATGTTACCAGCAGGATAATGAAGAGGTTGAACATAAGGGAAGCATGGAACATGGCTTCCGACCTCATGTCGTAGTTTCTGTCTGTATAAGGGATGCTTATGATGGCGATTATGTCTCCCTTATCGTTCAGAAGCGGAGCGTATAGCGTCCAGAACTTGTAGCCTGCTATAGCTTCCTTATTGATATAGAACCTCTGGTTCCTGTTGCGTATCTTGAAGAAGACATCCTGGTTGATCCTGCTTCCCAAGATAAATCTTTCGAACACTTCAGGGGATGTGGATCTGAATACTTTACCTCCAGGTGTATACAACGTGATGTCGGACTTGGTAGCGTTGCTTACCTCTTTGAGCACTGAAGCGAATGCCGGGCTGGACAGTTCGTTCCAGTCCTTAGCATATCTTGTCCTGTCTTCGATGAGGCCCTGTACGGTGCTTACCTTCGACGACATAAGGTTGTTCATGTTCTTTTCATTCCTTTTATAAACGAAGGCAATGCTCACGCTCGCCATACCGGCAAGAATGAGGAATGAGGTGACAAACAGGATGGAGTTGATCCTGGTCTTGAAGTAATTGCTCTGAAGCGGATTACTCTTTCTCCTGTTGTCAGGGAACAGGAATCTCAACAGCAGGAGAATGAAGAACATGTACGAGAACGATGTGAAATATCCCAGGATGTTTCTCTTTGGTCTGGTTATCACAATCGTCTCGTCCGGACTGATCCTGGCTATGAAGTGGACATCTCCCATGTGCCTCTGTATGCTTATGTCTCCATCAGGGGAGGCTATGCTGTTGAAGCTGTCAGGAACAGTTGGATAAGGGAAGTTTCCCTTGTAAGATGAGATTCGCCCTCCTTTGTATTTTGCGTAAGAATAGTGCGACGGGATGTTGACGTTTCCAGGTTGACGGAAGCGTCCCATGATCTTGCTGTAACCTGTGTCCTCCTTGTTCGAGTATGGCTCGATCTGAAGAATCATTCTGTTTATTCCGGTCTCCGGCACATAATACAGGAAGATTCCGGCATAACTGTTCCTTCCGTATGTGTCTGAAAGGAATACGAATCTTGAGCCTTCTGCAATAGGCTCTCCGTTGTTTATGATGTTATAAAGGATGGCTTCGCCGGTGTTGTCTCCTTCCTTGAAGACCATCACTCCGGTGTTGTACGCCTGTTTCGAGCGGTTCAGGTAATATTCGGTGATCCTGTTCAGTATCATTCCCGAAGAGTTCTCCATGGCTGACAGGTACGAGATCAGCTGGTCCGCGGCAATGTTTTCCTCTACGCTTCGGAGCTGGAGTTCCAGTCCCAGGTCCCTCTCCACTGCAAGCCTGTTGGCCCATACGACGGCCCTGTCCTTCTCTTTCCTGAGACCGTATGTTGACGAGGTAATGCAGAAATATGCTGCGGCAAGGAAGGCGAATATTGCGAGTGCTTTGCGCGAAAGCAGATTCATGTGTCTGCCTGTGAGTTCATGCAGGACAGGTCTTAGCATCTGCGCCTGCATCAGTAAGCAAAGCAACAGACCTGTATATGATATGTAAACCAGTACAGAGTAGATGAGCTTATTGCCTGCTCTATAGAGCTCCAGATTTATGTTGGAGTTCTCCAGGATACTGGTCATTGTAGTGTGGGCATATACACCTGTCGCTACAATACATATAAGCAGTACGCCCCCGTATATCTTCAGTTTCATACGTGTGGTCTGCTTGTCCGAAGTCAGGTACCTGTTGATCCTTCCTTTTATAAGGAAAGTGCATACTATAACGAGGGTTATGTAGGTGTTGACGATCAGGAGAGCTCCGAGCGAGAAGAAGGTTCCGTCCGCGAAGAGCACCGGTGAGAACAACGTGTTGGAGCCGTTCAATCGTAAACCCCAGATATACGCGGCTGCAAACAGGATAGCCAGCAGTGGCATGATTATAAGGTATGCCTTGAAGGTACGATGACCGGAAAGGAATACCACCATCGCGGTGATAAACAGAAGCAGTGCAATCCACCTCATGGTAGAGTGGTCCACGAATCTGTTCTGCCTGACAGGGTCGTAGGAAATCTTGAATATAGGACTTCCGTCGATCTCTACGGTGCTTCCGCTAGGTTCGCTTATAGGATTGACGCTATATGCTTCCGGTATTTTCAGCGCACTGTTGGTGCCATTGCCTTTACTGTTCAGGTCTCCGGTCAGGGAATTCTTGATCTCCAAGCCGGCAATGACCTTCTTGTTACTTTCCCCAATGACGGACTTTACAATATACCATTTGCTGCCAAGATTCTTGTATTCAGGCATTTCAGATATACTGAGCAAAGGTGATGTTATACCGTTGTTCGCCGGCATCATTCTTTCGAAAGGCACCGTTACGGAAATATTGTCGTTCAGGATAGGGAACTGGTTGTTCCATGACATGAGGGAGTCCTCGACGAACAGATATATGACCATGTCATCCGGAATCTTGTCCGGATTCATGAGCTCGTGCGGATGTGTCTGAAGAGCCTTCTCGATATGTCTGTCAAGAGTTCTGAGCCTCTTTTCCACTTTGCCTGCGACCTTCTCTGCAATGATGTCCGTGTCCTGCGCTCTGCCTATGCCCGTCATAGATATGACGAGCATGGCCGTAGCGAGAACCAGCACGGCAAGCGTAATTGTCTTATGTGTGAACCACTTCCTGATCATAGGTTATTCATGGTGGTACGGTTCGCCTCTCATGATGGTGAATGCCCTGTATATCTGTTCTGCGAATATGGCTCTGACCATCTGGTGTGAGAAAGTCATCCTTGACAGCGACATCTTTGAGCCTGCTCTTCTGTAGACTTCCTCGGAGAATCCGTATGCTCCTCCGATCACGAACACAATGTCCTTTCCTACATATGATATCTTGTCCTGAAGCACTTTGGCAAATTCTACAGAAGTGTACTCTTTGCCTCTTTCATCCAGAAGGATAAGATCGTCAGTAGGGCGTATGCTCTTGAGTATCAGCTCTCCCTCTTTGGCCTTGATCTGTTCCTTGCTGAGCGCCGAGACGTTCTTCAGTTCCGGTATCTCCACTATGCTGAACGGAATATAGTGCTTCAGTCTCGACGTGTATATGTCAAGACCCTGCTTTACCCAGTCCTTGTCGGTCTTTCCGACTGTCAGTAATGTTATCTTCATCGGTACAAACTTAACGAAAATCTCGGGAAATGACAAACGAGCCTCCTTATGCAAAAATCTCGCCGTTCATATTTCTATGCATAGCTGTTGTGTGGTTCGGAATTTGCTGTATCTTTGCCTTGCAAATCACTTCATATGAAACTAAGGGTACTTGCTGCGCTCGCTTCGGCGACTCTGATTTTTTTGTGTGCTAATGCTTCAGCCCAGGACAGAGGGTATGAGGTGTTCGTTCCCATATCCAAGTACATGGCTAGAGGCGATGCGGACAAGCTCTCAGCATGGTTCGCCGACAACCTGGAGATCACGATCTTCTCAACCACCAGCGACTGCAGTCGCAACCAGGCCTGCCAGCTCCTCAAGTCATTCTTCAAGTCCTATACACCTCGTGATTTCGAAATAGTACACAAGGCCGGACGAACCAATATGAAATACGCACTCGGCACCCTGACCGCCGGCGGAGAACATTTCATGGTGACGATATTCGTCGGTTTCACGGACTCTACTTACAGAATACAGCACTTAAAGATAGAAAGGATGGAATAAGTTCCATCTTTTTTTGTGTTGTGGCACGGGCTTTGCAAAAGAAAGAATCAGGTTAGTTTAGTTGTTAATAATAGGGTTATAGTTAAAGCGGGATTCCGAAGTGATTCGAAATCCCGCTTTATTTTTATTTCTGTCGGAAGAATATGTGCACCGGACATCCCGTGAAGTCGAACTTCGAGCGGAGCTTGTTCTCAAGGAATCTCTTGTATGGGTCCCTGAGGTACTGCGGAAGGTTGCAGAAGAACGCGAACGAAGGCGAGCGGGTAGGGAGCTGGGTGATGTACTTGATCTTGATGTACTTGCCCTTCCATGCTGGTGGTGGATAGTTCTCGATCTCCGGAAGCATCTCCTCGTTGATCTTCGATGTAGGGATCTTGCGCGAGTAGTTCTCGTAAACATGCGCAGCTGCGTCGAGCACATCCATGATTCTCTGCTTGTTGATTACAGATGTGAAGATGATCGGAAGGTCATTGAATGGAGCAAGTCTTTCTTTGATGGCGTTAGTATACTCCTTCATTGTGTTGCTGTCCTTCTCGATAGTATCCCACTTGTT
>JAEIGA010017812.1_pt1 | contig 10817 bp, 10 predicted proteins | sample 9270691 | NCBI WGS metagenome assembly JAEIGA01 (sample SAMN17057246, study PRJNA624740) | gut metagenome | biome: biome; isolation source: fecal sample | host: Bos grunniens | place: China: Xizang | collected 2019 | reverse complement strand
TTATCGAGGAGAAGGAGGAGGATATCGTTGAGGAGGAGATCTTCTTCACCGTAGAGGAGATGCCTAAGTTCCGTGGTGGCGGTCTTCCTGAGTTCCGTAACTGGGTGCAGCAGAACGTAAAGTATCCACAGATTGCTCTTGAGAATGGTATCCAGGGTAACGTGGTTGTTCAGTTCGTTGTGGGCGCTGATGGTAAGATGCAGAACTTCAAGGTGCTTCAGTCTCCAGATAAGACACTTTCAGATGCAACTATTGAGGTCTTGAAGAAGGCTAACGAGATGAAGAATGGTTGGAAGCCAGGTAAGCAGCGTGGTAAGCCAGTAAAGGTATCATTTACACTTCCTGTTGCGTTTAAGATCCAGATCTAATAAACCAAATCTACTTAAATGGGCGCGTTCAACTAATCATTTGGACTCGCCCATTTTTCTTACAAGTTATATAATAGATGAAAGAAGAGTTAGAGAAGCCAAAAGGCAAAAGCAAAGAGCCTATACCAACTGTCGAGGAGCGCGAGACACGCGCCGTGCTTGTAGCAGTTATCCGCGACAGCCAAAACCCTGATACCGCTCAGGAGTATCTCGACGAGTTGGAGTTCTTGGCAGAGACGGCAAATATAAAGAGTGTTAAGCGCTTTACACAGCGACTCCCACAGCCACTATCAAAGATCTATATCGGTCCAGGTAAGCTACAGGAGATTGCCGAGTGGTGTAAGGAGCAAGAGATAGATGTTGCAATCTTCGATGACGAGCTCTCGCCAGCGCAGACACGCAATATCGAGCAGGCGATGCCGTGCAAAGTGATGGACCGCACACGCCTTATCCTTGATATCTTTATGTCGCGCGCGCAAACAGCGTACGCCAAGACTCAGGTAGAGTTGGCGCAGAACGAGTATATGCTCCCACGTCTTGCAGGTTTGTGGACACACCTTGAGCGTCAGCGTGGTGGTACGGGTACTCGTGGTGGTGCCGGTGAGCGCGAGATTGAGACCGATAGACGTATCGTGCGCAACCGTATATCGAAACTTAAGGAGGATCTCAAAAAGATTGACCGCCAGATGGCTGTACAGCGCTCAAACCGTGGTAATATGGTGCGTGTAGCGTTGGTGGGCTATACAAATGTAGGCAAGTCGACACTTATGAACCTACTCTCGAAGAGCGAAGTATTTGCCGAGAATAAACTCTTTGCAACCCTCGATACGACGGTGCGTAAGGTGGTATTCGACAATTTGCCATTCCTTATGTCCGACACTGTGGGTTTTATCCGCAAGCTCCCTACCGAGCTTATCGAGTCCTTCAAGTCGACCCTCGATGAGGTGCGTGAGGCAGACCTTTTGCTACACGTAGTAGATATCTCGCATCAGGGCTTTGAGGATCAGATTGCTGTTGTTAAGCAGACCTTGGCAGATATCGGCGCGGGCGATAAGCCAACGTTCCTTATCTTCAACAAGATCGATGCCTACACATATACTCCAAAGGAGGAGGATGACCTTACACCTATTACTAAGGAGAACCTCTCGTTGGAGGATTTGAAGAAGAGCTGGATTGCTAAGGCTAACACCCCATGTATCTTTATCTCGGCACGCGATAAGACAGGTGTCGAGAAGCTACGCTCCGACCTCTACGGCATGGTGCGTGAGATACACGCTGGTCGTTACCCATTCAATAACTTCCTATATTAATATATATACGGCTATGGTAAAGATACTGAACAAGGAGAATACTATTCTCAACAAGTTCCTCGCCCAGATGCGCGACAAAAGGGTACAGAAGGACTCTATGCGCTTCCGTAGAAATATGGAGCGCGTGGGAGAGATTATGGCATACGAAATCTCGAAAAAGCTAAAGTACAAGACCGAAATGGTGGAGACTCCACTCGGTATCGCCGCCGTAGAGTGTATCAACGACAAGGTCGTTATCGCCACAATCCTCCGCGCAGGACTACCCTTCCATCAGGGCTTTTTGAACTACTTTGACGATGCCGAGAATGGCTTTGTATCGGCATACCGCAAGAGCCGTCCCGATGGCTCGTTTATCGTGGAGGTGGAGTATGTATCGACATCATCACTTGCGGGCAAGACCCTTATCCTTGTAGACCCAATGCTCACTACTGGCACATCGTTGATGATGGTATACGATGCCCTTATCCGCCGTGCTGGCGAACCTGAGCACACACACTTTGCCGCAGTCTTCGCCTCTGAGGAGGGTGTAGACTATGTTAAGAAGCGTACCAACCCGGCAAAATGCACCCTATGGTGTGCCGCTGTGGATGAGGAGCTTACAGCAAAGTCATATATAGTCCCAGGCATCGGCGATGCTGGCGACTTAGCATACGGCGAGAAGCTATAGTGTAGAATGTATATAAAGTAAGAGCTGTCTAAGATTTTAGACAGCTCTTTTTAATAATAGTCATCCTACTCGGTCTCGAAAAGTTCCCAGCCGAGATGGACATCCGCCATCACAGCGGGCTTGCCATTCTCGATCTGCGACATCGCAGCCACCACAGGCACCATATCGCGGGCAGCGCGGGTATTGATAATCTCATCGGGAGCGATACCCGTCTTCTCGGAGACAAAGCGGATGTAGCCCTCGGTGAAGTTCTCCACAGGTGGCGCGTAGCGGTTCAGCATCTGGCGAATAGTGCAGAGACCATAGCGGCGCGAGTAGGTATCGAGCAGGACAAACATCGCGCGGTAGCCGTATGCCATGCTCTCGAACTCCTTAAACTCACTATCACGGCTCGGTTGTCGTTCACCCTTATAGCGAGTCTTAGAGCGGCGTATATTGCCTGGATTACAATTTCTTAAGCCCCTACTCATTATCCACCTCCTTCTCTACACGGCGCTTTACCCACTTACCCAACCAGCTAAAGAGCGGAGAGGAGCTTATGGTCGTGGCATTCTCCAAGAAGGACCACAGCTCAACACCACATACAAAGCCAGTAAAAAGGTTGGCAAGATTAAGATTTAGAAAACCAAGAAGCACGTGGTCGATAAGCCACATCATAATAATCGCCACGGCGGTAAATCCCGCCTTGTAGATTGTGCGCCACGCCTTGCGACTCTCAATCCACCAATCTCTACCCTCACGGCGTGCTACGGCACGCGATGCCATAATGCCCGTAACGAAGTCGATAGCAATAAAGACCAAGGCGGTTGCGATAAGTGGCGCTATGGGGCAGAGCATAGCACAGAGCCCTGCCACCGTAGCACTAATATATTTGCACAATATTTCCATCTATAGAACAGTGATTTAAGGGGTTATCAATAGGGTTATACTCCGAAAACTTCTCGACATTGGCATTGAGGTAGTCACTCAGGCGACGCGAGGTAGCGGAGGCTATCATCTTCAGGCGTGCTAACAACTCGGCATCAACAGCCGTAGCACCATGACCCGCGCTACAACGCTCCGCAAGCAGCGGCTCAACAACATATCGGGTCCACGCCCCAAGCATCGGAGCGACATAGTTATTGCAGAGCTCAACGTAGCTACCCTCAAGTAGGGCATTGTAGAGTCCTTCACCCACAATCGGTAGCAGATAGCGCGACTCGACAATAGCAATATCGACCTCCCTGACAGCCGAAGGGTTGTAATTCTCCTCCACAGAGAAGATTTGATCGTACATCTGTTTTGGTGTTAGAATAGTCTTCATCTTAGCCTATGGATTGAATGTTATACTTTGTTATCTGCGATAGGAAGAGCTGTTGCTCAGGGTCGCTCTCGTCATACTCCAAGCCATCTGCCTTGCGCGCCTCCCAGACACGCATATATATAGGCTTCGAGCGCGTAGGTGGCTGATTTATAATATCCAACGACGAGGCATCGACTCCCAATACAAGCTCCACCACGGCACGTATAGGCTCCAAAATACGCCTCTGCTCAGGGATAATAACCGTATTTAGCGCCACCTCATACTCATGGAGGATTCGATCTGCCGAAAAGCCCGTAGTATAGTCCAAGCCACTGAGTGAGCGGAACCAGGAGTGCGCCACAATAAGGTCGCTCTCAGCCTGAGTGTGAAGGCGTTGCCAGTCGCCGTCAGAGGTGGTATCGATTGGGATAAAGCGCGAATTATCGCCCTCGTTATGGTCGCGCAACACAAACAATACCTGACCAGGGTTGCCCGCAAACTTCTCCTCGGCAAGGCGCACCACACGTTCGGCAGCAGCCTCGTTGTCAACCACACTATCGAGCATCATAACACCCGAGAGTTGGAAAGAGTTATCTATACGCGAGATATTCCAACGATCTGTTTTGTAGACAATTGCCGCAGCATCTAAACCCGCTATATAGGGCGCAACACCATAGTGCGAGAACATCGGCTCATAACTTTTGTAGTGGATAACAGCGCGCAGTGTACCATCCTCGCAGGACTCGAAATTAGGATAGAGTGCGAGCGTTGCCGACTCCGAGGCGCGGAAGTTACGCCAGTCGTTCGAGACAACGACATGCGCCGAGTCTGCCGAGATACGACACTTCGAGGCATCGATGTGATAGAACGAGAGAAAACTATGGCGTTCATCTGTGACAACCTCCAGGAAGGCATTGCCAAACATTGCACTATCGAGCGCGATGCGCGATATCACAGCTCGCAACGACTCACCACTGCCATTAGCGCACTGCACAAGGTGCGAGAGCAAGGGCAGCTTATCGTTGCACACCATCGCGTTACCTGCGATATAGTCTGCCTTGTCATTGATAATACGGCGATGTGCCACCGAGCGACGCGCCAACAACGAGAGGACGTATGGCAACATATTATCGTCACCCCAGCTCCACACCTTACCCCTCTCGGCACCACTACCACCCACCGCCACCGAGCCCAAAAGGGGCTCGGCACGGTTGGCGATAGATGTTATGCGGGTAGTAATCTTACCTTCTGACATAAGAACATCTATTTAAAGGTTAACAACTTCAAATGTTCTAAAAAATGGCCTTCACAACCAACTCCTCATCGAGCAACTCACAACCTGCAAGGAATGTTGCGCGCTGACGGTTCTCCATCTCGTCAGGGTTGTACCACATACGCACCTCAGCACCTGGGTAGTCACTTGTATTCACTGCAAGCACAAGGTTTCTACGGTCGGTAAGGATGCAACGTGGGTCTGAATCGGATGGGACAAGGTGGCTGATATTCATATCAATAACTGGGATGCCGTGGTAGTGTAGCTCGCGGCGACCAGTCGTAAGCTCGCTATAAGAGGCGTCGGTGCCAAACTGATCGAGATAGCGCTCGTATGCATCGTAGACATCCGAGGTCACAAAGAATGCAAGGTGACCCTCCTTCTTCAAGGCTCGTAGACGTGGATCGGCACTGGTCCACATTCTGTTGAACATCTCCAACACAATCTCTGGATACCAGCCATCACTAGTCATATCCGCGCACTTGCAAGGATATGTATCGATAAGCTTAAGCAGACCATCGAAGAGGTTGTTCTCGTCGGCATCGGTATTACCGAGCCACATCATAACACGGAGGCTCTCAGCAATAGCTGCACGGAACATCTCTGTCTCTGCCTTCTCGAGCTCACTACCTGTAAGATCATCCATATTGACCTCGGCGCTGTTGGTGATAAGCTCATAGACCTGGTTGAAGTAGTCCGATGCCGAGAAGCCGACCTCCGCCTTCACCTTGGTCATAGCGATCTCCTTCTGCTTGCGCACCGCAGTAGCGCCACCCGACCATCCCGAAGAGTATGGCTGCAAGACATCGCTCTGTGGACTCCAGAGCTGGATTGTTGTCGGCATCGGCATATTGTAGAGAGTTCTGATACCGAGCTGCTCGGAGTTCTCACCCGTAATCATTGGGCGGAAGAAGATTGTCTCAAGATCACGACCTGAATAGGTCTTAGGCTGCTGAATAATTCCCATAATTGTAAAAATTTAAATGTTAGTAAAAGGTTTAATTTGTTGTTAATGAATGGCGTTACACACCACTTTGGTTAATTAAATAGGCGTTTGATTGATCGCACATCGCTCTCGTATGCCTGCTGGCGAGGCTCGGTGCTATGCTCCATAGGAGAGGGATCCTCGACGGGTTTTAGCAATGTGGTATCTACGCCTCGCTGAGCCTCCTCGAATGCTACCTTAGAGGCATCAGATGCATTGCACGGTCTCTGCAACGATCTTACGTTTATATCGTCAATAGGCTCTGGCAACTCCTTGCCAACCTCAATGCCCACAGCTCGTAGAAGCGCCATAACACCACTCTTTGCACGCTCGGTAATCGTCTGATGCTCAATGGCAGTTGCCGGTTGCTCACACTCCACCGCATCTACAAGACCCTCGGCGATACTCTCCGCAGGCGACAGCCAGCGACCACGACCACCATTCGCTGCCATAAGTGTTAAGAACTCCTCAGCACTACGACCTGAGCGCGAGGCGTAGACCTCGGCAATACGACGATCCGTCTGACGCAACATCTCGACCTCTGCCTGAATCTCATCGGCATTACCCTCCACGGCACATAGCGAGTTGTGGATAAGATAGAGCGATGTTGGAGCTATAAAGCGACATCCCTCACTTGCTGCCTGCGCCACAATAGTTGCCGCCGAGGCGGTATAACCATAACAGCAAGTGGTAATTTTAGCACCCGTAGCCCTAAGCGCTTCGTAGATAAGCAGGGCATCGTTCACATCGCCACCCGTCGAGCGGATATTCACACGAATGGTGCTGTTAGAGATATCGGCGATGCTCGACACGCTCTCCTTGAAGCGTTCGTAGGTTGTAACCCTCAGCTCAGGGTTGTCGCACTGCCACGACTCGGGCACTCCGATAGTGCCCTCGATGTCGATAATCGTTGTATCGACCTCGTTTTTAATCTTAATGGTTTGGTTCATACGTTAAAACTTTAAGGTTTATAATTACTCCTCACAGAGTCTTAGAAAACGACAGCGAGCGATATACCTATTGCTATCATACCCCTCAATGGCATCGAGGCGAAATATCGAGGATGAGTTTTGAATGTTAAGCTTAAAGCGACTACGGAGATTAGCCCCGCTACTATTTGGATCAAGTAGCGCAACATACTGCTCCGGTGGAAGATAGATATCAGTTATAAGCATCTGGCGCGTAGCACACTCCTTGAGTTCCCTGTCGTAGTAGCGATGCAAGCCCTCAATGCCATCTCTATCTTCGAAGCAGAGCGTCTCACCATCCTCCACGCTATGAAACGCAGCAGAGGGATATATATCTCGTCCGTATGGCGTAGGCCAGTACTCCGATTCTGGGAGCCTCTTTGTACCGTGATAGAGCACTATGCGCGGCTCGATATAGGGCATATCCTCCAATTTGTCTCTATCGCCTACAACTAAGATCGAAGCCGAGGGGGCAGAGCCTACAAGTGTTGGTATCGAGGCTGTCGGGTGGAAAATCGGATTTAGCCTACTCTCCACACTCTGCTTCGTAGCGTAGCTCTCGACAAAGTGACTCCATTGCCCAAACTCCTCGCTGTCAACATCGTAGCAATGGGCGACAGCGGCATCTGAGGGTTGGTAGCCCAACCGAGTAGCCATAAAGCTATCAACCACACACTCACGATATAGGGCATTATCATCGCGTTGTCGTGAACGCCAATCTACAACCTCGCCATTGAAGAAATCGTCGTATGGCTCAATAAAGATTGTCTTCGATGGGTGGTGTGTGTAGATGCATAGGTTAAACATATTGGCTACAGCATTTACGATATCAGAGTTTCTTATATCGTGGTGGGCAATATCTTCGAACGTAATCTTTTTACCATAGCCTACCGTGCCTCCAAAAACTGGGGTTATGCTACACCCAGGGTGAAGCGTAAGCTGCTGTCCTGGCTCTGCACCGCTGAAGAAGATCGTATTAAAGATCTTTGGCGACGACGGCGAGCAATGCTCGTATGGTGTGCGTAGGGTGAACTCCACTCTCTTGGTGCCACTATCCGCCACATAGCCATCATAGAGTGCCCAATCGCCCATAAACTCGGCATAGAACGTATCACCAGCAGCGCGTTTCATAAGGCGCACCCTTGATGATGGCTGCGATGAAAATTTCACTGTCGAGACCCTACCCGACACCTTGCCATAATCTGTCAGACTATACTCCGCAGTCTCATCATAGTCGAAGATATAGAGCTTATACTGCATATCTGCGTTTGCCTCCCTACGGCGGTCGATATAGGGGTTTGGGAGAGCTACATCTACCGTACAACCCAAGCCAGCATAGAGCTTAGTAAAGCCCTTCAACCACTTTGAGGACTCGATTTTATAGTCGGTGGTATAGTCGAAGTGGATATCGAATGCCACATCGATATCTCGCGTAGGACGGAACTGAGGCTCGCCATCCTCGAAGGTAAAACATCCGCCATTACTATATGCGCTCTCGCAGAACTTTCCATTCTCATCCACGGTCGCTGGACTTACGGTATCTACCAACGCCCCTATATACCTACCCTGCTTAGGTGTTGATATGTCAACTCGACCCAAGGCATCTGCCTTTGCCGAGTCGGTGGTTGAGCGCATAGCATAGAAGCCCATCGTGGCGTATGCCACCTCGCTCTCCACACCCTTATAGGCGCCACTAATCATCAACTTTTCAAAGAACGGCGAACTAAGGAATCTACTATTAAGCTTATAGTCATCGCCACATAATATACTATCCATAAGGGCTTTAACCGAGATAAACGGATGGTAATCCTGCGGAAACTTTGGATGGTAGATATGGTATAGACCACTACTATCAGCCTCGGGATAACTATCGCGGTTTAAGGGCAGCATCTTAATCGGATTATCATCACTCCACGACTCGTGAATACTCGAAAGATCCATAAATCGAGTCGCCTGAATAGGCGTATCATTTAGCTTTGTGGTAGCTGCAACATCTGCCCACTTAGCACCTCCCGAAACAAGCCGAAGGTTGTAGTACGGCACTCTGTCGATATACTCCGTCGATATATATGATACCACCCCAATAAAGAGCACCACGCCATCTTTAACCACCTCGCCATAGTGGTAGTCGTTGTTGAATATCCTGTTAGGATATGCCTCATTGGCAAGACCCAACAGCCGAGATACCACCTCCGTGGCCTTAACACTCAGCATCATAGTTGCCCCCTCGCGTTGTGCCTCACAGCTACGCAGTTGCTTAACATCGAACGCCGGCAATACCACACTCTTTGTCGAGATGGAAATATCCACACCATCGATTCTCAAAAGAGTCATAACACACCCCCTTTCCACTCCTCCTTGATATCAAACTCCAATCTTCGCAGTCTTCCGTGTTCGTCGTAGGTAACCGTGTCGGTGAGGAGCTGCACCGCCATATCGTTACCACTATCGCAGCGATAGACCTTCGGCGAGAGGAGTATGTCAAGGAGGCCATCCACCTCGCTCTGCGTAGCACCCAACATTGTCACTCGCCTTACAATCGTAGAGCCCACGATACGCCTATACCAGCCACACTCACCCTCTACATCCTCGGACTTCACCGCCACACTATGCCTTACACTCTGCGGAAATGTGCAGCACTCTATACCGCCAATAGAGTTTACCCATGCAAGGCGCACAGCGCTTTCATCACGCTCCACAACATGATAGTTGTAGACACCAACCAACTCACCATCGCACTCAACACGCAGAATAATACGCTCTCCCACACTCGCACTCGCTATTGGCACTGCCACCTCGCAGGGTAGACCGTTAGTGGCAAAGTTGATGCGCTTAATACCACCATCAGAGGGGTGCGCAATGGTAAGATTAATGGTGCTATTGGCTAACATCGTGAAGCGTATGTGCTCGCCCACTGCCACCGTGCCACTCTCAGAAAGAGAGCTTAACACTCGTGGCGATAGCCCACCTATATCGCTACGAAATACAACAACAGGTTCCGACTCCTCTCCCTTTGCTCGCAACACCACGCGGCAAGCATCTGGTGAAAACTCAATAATTGAGCTCGGCATTACATGAGGTGCAGATAGTCTACTACTACGGATATAAGGTGCAATATCCACCTCTGCCGAGGTTGTGTTGTAGAGCATAAATCTGCCTAATTGCACCGATGTTAAGAGGTCATAAATCTCCACCTCGACCTGCTCCTCTCTCTGGTCAAACTCCAAACTATAGAGGAGCGGTTTGAGCCAAGATGCACCATTTTTTGGTATTGTTTTGAAAATCATAAATTAAATATTTTAAGTTGTTAGCTATAAGCGAGCTCGCTCATATCGCACCAGCAGCAGGGAGTATATCTCTACCACCAATCCAATGTTTACAAAATTGTTAAAAACGGGTTAATTATCGTTGATTATATAATACTAAACCCTTGTTTTCAGAGTTTTAGCATTGTTAACAACTCTCAAACACTCCTCTATCGACTGTTAATATTTGCGATATTTTGGAAAACGTTATGAGATGTTTGACGGTGCAAATATACAACACAAAAATGCGTTTGTCAAGTCTTTTGGTTAAATTTTTTGCATTATTTTTTTCACCACAAATCAAACTATTTAACCAACAGTGAGTTAGCGACGCTTTATTTTTCAAGAAATTTTCGTTATATTTGCGCGATTAATATATAAAGAGATAAATATGGCAGATAATTCGATACTTATTCGCCTCGATGGTCTTAAGCTAAAATACGAGGAGATTGGTCAAAAGCTAACCGACCCAGAGGTTATTGCTGACGTTAAGCAGTTTGTTCAGCTCACCAAGGAGTACAAGGAGCTTGAGCCTATCATCGAGACATCAGAGCGCTTCCGCACAGCTGTTGCAAACCTTGCTGAGGCGAAGGATGTTCTTGCAAACGAGAAGGACGAGGAGTTCCGTGAGATTGCACGCGAGGAGATTGCTACTCTCG
>JAEIGA010017811.1_pt1 | contig 10818 bp, 16 predicted proteins | sample 9270691 | NCBI WGS metagenome assembly JAEIGA01 (sample SAMN17057246, study PRJNA624740) | gut metagenome | biome: biome; isolation source: fecal sample | host: Bos grunniens | place: China: Xizang | collected 2019 | reverse complement strand
GAATTGACTAAGAACTTTTCTTGCTCTTGTACTACTCTTGTCTATTGTAAGTTTTTCAATGTTCGTCTGCTTTATTTCCCAAAAGCGAGTGCAAAGTTATATCTTTTTTTAATACCCACCAAATATTTTTACAAGTTTTTCACAACATATTTCATCGCCCTATTCTTTATTATCGGATTTTCAATCGTTTACATCTAAAAATATTTTTATAAAAAAACGTCTTGTTTATTTTTTATATCAAATTTTCTTCATTCAAACACAAATTACTCATCTTTTTTTATAGTTGTATAGAATCCTAAAAATATATACCTTTGTATAATATAATATTACTGCAATGAAAAAATTTTATCTCATACTTATTACAATAATCTTTTCGCACAACTATTCATTTGCCATCACTCTTGACAATGTGCGATTCCACAACGAAGAGAGCGACACTCTCTCTATAACCCACTTGCTTATTGACGCATATAATGCAAAGCTCAACTCTCCAAATGAACGCATTAGTTACATTGCAAAACATTTTTTAGGCTTCCCATACGTTGCACACACTTTAGAAGGAGACACTGAAATGCTAACTATCAACATTAATGAGCTTGATTGTACCACATTTGTCGAGACCGTTATTTCCATGGCATATACAATAGGAGAAGGTCGCACTTCTTGGTATGACTATATCCACAATCTTGAACGCATCAGATACCGAGATGGAAAGCTCAATGGCTACTCTTCGCGATTACATTACATCAGTGATTGGATTGTAAACAATAGCCATCGTGGCAATTTTTCAGAAATAACCGACGAATTTGCCGGCTATAGCTACAAAACAAAAACTCTCGATTTCATGACTTCTCACCGCAATAGCTATAAATCATTATCTAATGACAAAGAATTTGAGAAACTAAAAAATATCGAAATTGGATATCACAATCATCGCTTTCCATATATTAAGACTTCGACTTTACAAAAACGTTCAGTTCGCAACAAATTAAAGGAGGGCGACATTATCGCATTAACCACAAAAACAGATGGGCTTGACGTGAGCCACATGGGATTAATCACTATCGTTAATGGAGAGCCTCATCTAATGCACGCATCAATGAAAGCCATGAAAGTAATCATTGACCCCCTACCCCTACATAAATATTTAAGCAATAGCAAAGCTCTCACCGGCATAAGAGTTATCCGCCTCAACCACTAACTCAAAGCCAGAGAAACGTTTTCTATACAACATCAATAGCTGACAAGGTGGACAGCACCTTTAACCACTTCAACTATCAAAACTTTAATCACTCTAATTTACACAAACACTCCTAATAAAAAACGAGGCATTCTCACAATGAGAATGCCTCGCATATTATATGACGTTTAATCTCTGATTAAGCCATTTTAGTAAGTTTACCATAACCATATTTTGCAGCATCACCAAGTTCTTCTTGAATACGGAGAAGTTGGTTATATTTTGCCATACGGTCAGAACGACTTGCAGAACCAGTTTTGATTTGACCTGCATTAGTAGCAACTGCGATGTCAGCGATAGTAGCATCTTCAGTTTCGCCTGAACGGTGAGAAATTACTGCAGTGTAACCATTGCGTTGAGCAAGTTCTACGGCACGAAGAGTTTCTGTAAGAGAACCAATTTGGTTAACTTTTACAAGGATTGAGTTAGCACAACCAAGTTCAATGCCTTTTTGGAGATATTTAACGTTAGTAACAAACAAGTCATCACCTACGAGTTGACAACGATTGCCGATGAGGTCAGTAAGGATTTTCCAACCTTCCCAATCGCCTTCAGCCATACCATCTTCGATTGAGTCGATAGGATAGTTTTCAACGAGAGTTTTGAGATATTCAGCTTGTTCTTGAGAGTTGCGTTTTGCACCTTTGTCGCCTTCTTTCCAAGTGTAGTCATAGATACCGTCTTTATAGAACTCAGAAGAAGCACAGTCAAGACCGATTGTGATGTCTTTTCCAGGAACATAACCAGCTTTTTCGATAGCTTGCATAATTACGTTAAGAGCATCTTCAGTACCATCAAGAGCAGGAGCAAAACCACCTTCGTCACCTACTGCAGTAGAAAGGTTGCGGTCATGGAGCACTTTCTTAAGGTTGTGGAATACTTCAGTTCCCATGCGGATACCTTCTTTGAAACAGCAAGCACCAATAGGACGAATCATAAATTCTTGGAATGCGATAGGTGCATCTGAGTGAGCACCACCATTGATGATGTTCATCATAGGCACTGGGAGTGCGTATGAGTTGCAACCACCGATATATTTGTAAAGAGGAAGACCAAGATAGTCAGCAGCAGCCTTAGCTACAGCAAGTGATACACCAAGAATAGCGTTAGCACCGAGATTTGATTTTGTTTCAGTACCATCAACTTCGAGCATTTTTTCGTCGATAGCGATTTGATCAAGAGCACTCATACCTACAAGAGCTTCAGCGATTGCACCATTCACATTAGCAACTGCTTTTTGAACACCCTTACCCATGTAACGAGCTTTGTCGCCATCACGGAGCTCAAGAGCTTCATTTACACCTGTTGATGCTCCAGAAGGAACCGAAGCACGACCAAATGCACCTGACTCAAGAATTACATCTACTTCAACTGTGGGGTTACCGCGTGAATCAAGGACTTCACGACCAATGATTTTTTCAATTTTCATAATGTTCTTTACCTTAAAAATTTAGTAAAATATTTAATATTAATTTTTAGTCCTATTAAATCAAGTGCAAAGATACAAAAAAATATTGAGTGATAACATAAAATAGATTAAGATTTTGAATAAAATAAAACTGCCACTTTAGATTATTCAAAAGTGGCAGTTATTTAATATATAAAGCAAATACTGATATTATTCAGCTGCTTCAGTTGCAGGAGTTTCTGCTGCAGGAGCTTCAACAGCAGGAGCCGCACTTTTACGTGAACGGCGAGTGCGTGGAGCTTTTTTAGCAGCTTTCTCTTTGAGCATATTTTCGTTATAGTCAACAAGCTCAATGAAGCAAGTTTTTGCATTATCACCAAGACGGTTACCTGTTTTGAGTATACGAGTGTAACCTCCGGGGCGATCAGCAATCTTTTGTGCTACTTCACGGAAAAGTTCAGTAACAGCTTCTTTGTTTTGAAGATAACTGAAAACAACACGGCGATTAGCCATTGTATCATTTTTAGCACGATTGATTAGTGGCTCAGCGTAAACGCGAAGAGCTTTAGCCTTAGCAAGTGTAGTAAAAATACGTTTGCGAAGGATGAGAGCAATCGTCATGTTAGCGAGCAAAGCATCACGATGTGCTTTGGTGCGACTAAGGTGGTTAAATTTTTTATTATGTCTCATCGTTTATTACTCTTTTTCTAATTTATACTTTGAAATATCCATTCCGAACGAAAGGTTCAAGTTTGCCAAAAGCTCATCAAGCTCAGTCAAAGACTTTTTACCAAAGTTACGGAATTTCAAGAGGTCGGTTTTATTGAAAACCACGAGTTCACCAAGGGTTTCAACTTCTGCACTCTTCAAGCAGTTGAGAGCACGAACCGAGAGGTCCATATCAACAAGCTTAGATTTGAGCAATTGACGCATGTGGAGCACTTCTTCATCAAATTCTTCATTACCATTGCTATCGCTACTTTCTAAAGTAATTTTTTCATCAGAGAATAACATGAAGTGGTAAATAAGAATTTTAGCAGCTTCTTTCAAAGCGTCTTTAGGAAGTATCGAACCATTAGTGGTTATTTCGATAATGAGTTTGTCGTAGTCGGTTTTCTGGTCAACGCGGAAATTTTCAATCGAATACTTAACATTCTTAATTGGGGTATAGATTGAGTCGATGGCAAGTATGTTGACATCGTCGGTTGGCACCTGATTTTCTTCAGCAGGCACCCAACCACGCCCCTTATTGATTGTTAATTCAAGATTAAAACTTGCGCTGGGATCCAAATGACAAATCACCAAGTCGGGATTGAGCACTTCAAACCCAGTAAGAGCCTTGCTGATGTCACCGGCTGTGAACACCTCCTGTCCTGACACCGAAATAGTTGCTTTTTCGAAATCTGTATCTTCAACAACTTGCTTGAGATCAACTTTCTTGAGGTTAAGAATGATGTTCGTAACATCTTCTTTTACTCCGGGAATAGTATCAAATTCATGTTTAACGCCATCTATGCGAATTGAAGAAATTGCATAACCTTCCAACGAAGATAACAATACGCGACGCAATGCGTTACCCACTGTGATACCATAGCCGGGTTCCAATGGTTTAAACTCAAACTTGCCGTAGAAGTTATCGGCTTCCAACATAAGGATTTTGTCAGGTTTTTGGAATGCTAATATAGCCATGGATCTTAATTTTAATTATTATTTAGAATACAACTCGACGATCAATTGTTCTTTGATGTTCTCGGGAATATCTTCGCGAGCAGGAACATGAAGGAATTTACCTGATTTTGTTGCTTCGTCCCATTCAATCCATGGATATTTGCTGTGATTGAATCCGGCGAGAGCATCAGCAATTACTTCAAGAGATTTTGCTTTTTCACGAACACCTACAACATCTCCGGGTTTAACCGAGTAAGAAGCGATGTTAAGAACTGAGCCATTAACAACAATATGACGGTGAAGCACCAATTGGCGTGCAGCAGCACGAGTAGGAGCGATACCAAGACGATATACTACGTTGTCAAGACGAGATTCGAGCAATTGAAGCAACACTTCACCCTTAACCCCCTTAGTGCGAGATGCTTTTTCAAAGAGGTTACGGAATTGTTTTTCGAGCACGCCATAAGTATATTTGGCTTTTTGCTTCTCACGGAGCTGAACACCATACTCAGAAGTTTTTCTTCTTTTGTTGGCGCCGTGCTGACCGGGAGGGAAATTTTTCTTAGCGAGCACTTTATCTTCACCAAAGATAGGTTCGCCAAATTTGCGAGCGATTTTGGACTTTGGTCCTGTATATCTTGCCATTTTTAAGAATTCTGTTTTTTAGAGACTGTCCATGAGCATTAGTGCAGCCGCGACCATAGAGAGGTGATGAAAATTATGGTCTATTCACTTTTACTCAATCAAAATCTCAAGTTAATTAATAGATAATGTCACTAAAAGAGACAAAGTTAGTAAACTGAATTAAAGATTATACGCGGCGACGTTTTGGAGGACGACAACCATTGTGTGGTAGTGGAGTAACGTCGATAATTTCGGTTACTTCAATACCTGCACCATGAATTGTGCGGATTGCTGACTCACGTCCGTTACCGGGACCTTTAACATAAGCTTTAACCTTGCGAAGTCCAAGATCGTATGCAACCTTTGCACAATCTTGAGCGGCCATTTGAGCTGCATAAGGAGTGTTCTTCTTTGAGCCACGGAAGCCCATTTTACCTGCACTTGACCATGAAATTACTTGTCCTTCACCGTTGGCTAAGCACACAATGATGTTGTTGAAAGATGAGTGAACGTGAAGTTGGCCTGCGCCATCAACTTTAACGTTTCTCTTCTTAGCTGCGACTGTCTTTTTTGCCATATTCTATTATTATTTAGTAGCTTTTTTCTTGTTAGCAACAGTTTTCTTACGACCTTTACGAGTGCGGGCATTGTTTTTAGTGCTTTGACCACGCACTGGAAGACCGATACGATGACGGATACCACGATAGCAACCGATGTCCATCAAACGTTTGATATTAAGTTGGATTTCACTACGGAGGTCACCTTCTACTTTGTAATCTGCACCAATGACTTCACGCACTTTTGCTGCTTGAGCGTCGGTCCAATCTTTTACTTTGATGTTTACATCAACGCCAGCTTTCTCCAAAATTGTTTTAGCTGCACTACGACCGATGCCGAAGATATAAGTCAAGGCGATCTCACCTCTTTTATTTTGGGGGAGGTCAACTCCCACGATTCTTACTGCCATATCTTATTTGACTATTTATTTTTTGCAAAAATAACAAAAATTATCCTTGACGTTGTTTATACTTTGGGTTCTTTTTATTAATCACATAGAGACGTCCCTTACGTCGTACGATTTTACAGTCTGGGGTACGTTTTTTTACTGAGGCTCTAACTTTCATATCTTTTAGTTTTAATATTATTTGTATCTAAATGCAATGCGACCTTTTGATAGGTCATAAGGAGACATTTCCACCCTCACTTTATCTCCTGGGAGAATTTTAATGTAATGCATACGCATTTTACCTGAAATGTGGGCTGTGATTTCATGTCCGTTTTCAAGTTCTACACGAAACATTGCATTAGAGAGTGCTTCAACGATGACTCCGTCTTGTTCAATTGCTGCTTGTTTTGCCATATACTAATTAAATAAATTTATCTCCGAGAACTTCCTCGATATAATCAAATGTTGTTAATACTTCGGTTTTTCCATTCATGATTGCAACTGTGTGTTCATAATGAGCCGAAGGTTTACGATCGCGAGTGCGACAAGTCCAACCATCAGCTTCAATCACTACATTGCGACTTCCAAGGTTAATCATTGGTTCAATACACAAGCACATTCCGTTTTTAATTAACGAACCTGTTCCACGACGACCATAATTAGGCACTTCGGGATCTTCATGCATGCTTTTTCCAATGCCATGACCACACATTTCACGCACTACACTATAACCACGCGATTCGCAATATGTTTGAACAGCATTAGCAATATCACCAATTCGTTTGCCTTCTTGGCATGCTTCAATACCTTTATATAAAGACTCCTTAGTTGTTACACACAGCTTCATTATTTCAGGAGCGATTTCGCCAACAGCAAAAGTGTAACAAGAATCGCCCATAAAGCCATCTTTTTCAACTACACAATCAGTGCCAATGATATCACCTTCACGCAATGTGTAATTTGAAGGAAAACCATGAACAACTATTTCATTAACCTCACAACAAATAGAGCCGGGAAAACCTCCATAGCCAAGACATGCTGGACGTCCACCATTATCGCAAATAAATTCACGAGCAATAGTGTCAAGTTTGAGAGTGGTAACTCCGGGAGCCACCCACTTGGCGATTTCGCCAAGTGTGCGACTTACGAGAGTATTTGCTTCTCTCATACGTTCGATGTCTTCGTATGTTTTGAGATAAATCATTTATTATTGAAATAGCTGATATTAATAAGCACTTCCGGTTGTACGTCCTTTGATTTTACCATCTTTCATCAATCCATCATAATGGTGCATCATCAAGTGACTTTCAATTTGTTGTAATGTATCAAGAACAACACCAACCATAATCAAAAGCGATGTACCTCCGAAGAATTGAGCAAAGTTATCACTGATTCCGAAGAATCGAGCGAATGCAGGAAGAATGGCAACAATACCAAGGAAGATAGATCCTGGCAATGTGATACGCGACATGATTGTATCAAGATATTCAGCAGTTTTCTTACCTGGTTTTACACCGGGAATAAAACCATTATTACGCTTCATATCTTCAGCCATTTGAGTAGGGCGTACAGTGATTGCAGTGTAGAAATATGTAAACGCTACAATCATTGCGAAGAATACAAGGTTATACCAAAATCCGTTGATGTCAGAGAATGCAGCTACAATACCAGAAGCACCTTCTGATGTACTGAATCCTGCAAGAGTCAAAGGAATAAACATAATTGCTTGAGCAAAAATGATAGGCATAACACCTGCAGCATTAACTTTCAATGGGATGTATTGACGTGCTCCACCATATTGTTTATTGCCAACTATGCGTTTTGCATATTGTACGGGAACTTTGCGAGTTCCTTGCACCAATAACACTGCACCAATTGTTACAGCAAGTAACAAGATGATTTCCACTACAAACATGATGAGACCACCTTCACTGCCACTTGCTCCTGGCAAACGACTTGTGAACTCATAAAGTAATGCTTGTGGAAGACGAGCGATAATACCCACAAGGATAATGAAAGAAATACCATTACCAATACCACGGTCTGTGATTCTTTCACCAAGCCACATGATAAACATTGAGCCTGCTGCAAGAATGATAGTAAGATATGCTACCATCCAGAAAGTCAACTGCATGTGACCACCAGCTCCATTAATTTGAGCTTGGAGGTTGTAAAGATATGCAGGACCTTGCATGAGCAAAATACCTACTGTAAGATAACGTGTATATTGATTCAATTTTTGACGACCACTTTCACCTTCACGTTGCATTTTTTGGAATGAAGGCAATACCATACCTAAAAGTTGAATCACAATCGACGCTGTGATATAAGGCATGATACCAAGAGCCAATATTGATGCTTGCGAGAATGCCCCCCCTGAGAACATGTCGAGAAGTTGCATCAAGCCACTCTTGTTAGTGAAGTTTGCAAGATCTTGGAGTTCTTGAGGATTGATTCCAGGAAGAACAACAAAACAACCAAGACGATAGACAAGCACTAACAAGACAGTGACGATGAGTCGCTTGCGAAGCTCTTCAATGGTCCAAATATTTTTTATGGTTTGAACGAAGCTCATTATAATTAAACTTTATTGATTGAACCACCAGCGGCTTCAATAGCCTTTTGAGCAGCTTCAGAGAATGCATTTGCTTCTACTTCCACTTTGCATGAGATTGCTCCTTTAGCAAGAACTTTTACAAGTTGATTTTTGCTAATAAGACCAGCTTCACGGAGTTCAGCAAGACCAACTTTTTGAAGATTCTTAGCTGTTGCCAAAGCTTCAATATCAGCGATGTTGATTGCTTTGTATTCAACACGGTTGATGTTTTTGAAACCGAATTTAGGCAAACGGCGTTGAATTGGCATTTGACCACCTTCAAAACCAATCTTGCGGCTGTAACCTGAACGTGATTTAGCACCTTTGTGACCACGGGTAGAAGTTCCACCCTTACCCGAACCGGCACCACGACCAATACGAGTTTTGCGTTTTACAGCACCTACAGCGGGTTGTATATTACTTAAATCCATAATTATTAAAAATATTAAGCGTTAGTCACTTCTACCAAATGACGTACTTTGTTAACCATACCCATCACGTCATGAGTATTTTCTTTAACTACTACGTGATTCATTTTCTTTAAGCCAAGAGCATCAAGAGTGCGTTTTTGCACTGCAGGACACTTAATGCGACTTTTTATTTGTTTGATTTGAATTTGTGCCATTGTAGTTGAGTATTAACCTTTAAAAACTTGTTCAACTGAAATACCACGATTTTGAGCAACAATAGCCGGACTTCTCATTTCGTCAAGAGCAGCGATAGTTGCTTTAACGAGGTTGTGAGGGTTAGAAGAACCCTTTGATTTAGCGAGCACATCGGTAATACCAACACTTTCAAGCACAGCACGCATCGCACCACCGGCTTTAACCCCGGTACCTTGAGAAGCTGGTTTAAGAATCACGCGTGAACCGCCAAATTTAGCAAATTGTTCATGAGGAATAGTACCTTTATGAACAGGAACTTTGATAAGGTTCTTTTTAGCAGCTTCTACACCTTTAGCGATAGCAGCTGTTACCTCGTTTGCCTTACCAAGACCCCAACCTACGATGCCATTTTCATTACCAACTACAACGATTGCTGCAAATGTGAAAGTGCGACCACCTTTGGTAACTTTGGTAACACGATTAATGGCAACGAGACGATCTTTCAATTCAATAGAACTGTCTAATTTTACTCTGTTATTTCTTTTTGCCATAATTGTTAAAATTTAAGACCGCCATTACGTGCGGCATCAGCCAATGATTTTACTCTACCATGGAAGAGGTAACCGTTACGGTCAAAAACCACTTCGGTAATACCTGCTGCGATTGCTTTTTGTGCAATTGCTTCACCCACCTTAGCAGCGATTTCGATTTTTGTTCCTTCTTCGATACCTTTTGATGAGGTAGCAACTAAAGTTTTACCTGCGAGGTCGTCGATAAGTTGAACATAAATTTGTTTGTTGCTGCGGAACACAGTCATACGAGGACGTGCGGCAGTACCAGACACTTTCCCACGGATACGTGTCTTGATTTTATTTCTTCTTTGTATCTTAGATATCATAACGAGTCTATTTTACTTATTTGGCACCAGCCGATTTACCTGACTTACGACGAATAACTTCGCCAACAAACTTAATACCTTTACCTTTATATGGCTCAGGTTTGCGCAATGAACGAATCTTTGCACACACTTGACCGAGAAGTTGCTTATCTCCACTTTCAAGAATGATAAGTGGGTTTTTATTTCTTTCAGTCTTAGCTTCAACTTTCACTTCTTTAGGAAGTTGAATATATATTGCGTGAGAGAAACCGAGCGAAAGTTCGAGCACTTGACCTGTTGCGGCTGCACGGTAACCTACGCCTACTAATTCCATTTCCTTGCGATAGCCAGTAGAAACACCTACCACCATATTGTTAATCAACGCACGATAAAGACCATGTTGAGCACGGTGTTCACGATTGTTGGTTGGACGTGATATAGTGAGAGTGTTACCCTCGATTTGGATATCAAGGTCAGGGTTCACTGTTTGTGAAAATTCACCTTTAGGACCTTTTACAGTTACTACGTTATTTTCTACCTTAACGGTTACACCGGCAGGTATCTCAATGGGAGCTTTTCCTATTCTTGACATAATTAATACCTCCTATAAGATTAATAAACATAACATAGTACTTCACCACCAATCTTCAACTCAGCTGCTTTCTTATTAGTCATCACACCTTGAGAAGTAGAAAGGATAGCAATACCTAAACCATTTAACACTCGTGGCATATCTTTGTAGCCTGTGTATTGACGAAGACCTGGACGTGATACGCGTTTAAGATCTTTGATAGCGTTCACTTTGTCTTTCGCATCATACTTTAAGGCGATCTTGATAGTACCTGCGGGGGTTT
>JAEIGA010017810.1_pt1 | contig 10819 bp, 7 predicted proteins | sample 9270691 | NCBI WGS metagenome assembly JAEIGA01 (sample SAMN17057246, study PRJNA624740) | gut metagenome | biome: biome; isolation source: fecal sample | host: Bos grunniens | place: China: Xizang | collected 2019 | reverse complement strand
GGGCATTAAAATTTGCTTCAATCTTGATTATTCTTCTAGTGACACAGTCGTACAACATCAACATCTTCAGTCAAAGATTCATTATGGGATAGAGAGTTTTCCGGATTTTTTCAAAATAATGTATCTTTGAAAAGAATAAATGACATTATGACCATGAAACTGAAACAACTGACCCGAATCATTTTAGTAAGCGCGCTAGTCGCTTCCTGTGCTGAATATCAAGACTGTCCGGATGGACTTGGCGTCATACCTTGTCCTACGGATGTAAGAGTTGCTCAAGGAGAATATAAAGTATGCAAGGATTGGAAAAAGGATATCGTTCTCAAAAACGATTCTGGAATGTCTTCAGAAGCGTATTCTATAGATGTAACCAAGAACAGGATCAAAGTCAGGGCAGGAGACCGAAACGGATTCTTATATGCTGAGCAGACATTGGAACAGCTTATTGACCATAGCGATTCAACGATTGCAGTATGCCATATATACGATGAGCCACGATTCAGATACAGAGGAATGCATCTGGACTGCGCACGACACATCTTCTCTGTCAGCGACATCAAGTCATACATTGACATTATGGCTACATATAAGATGAACCGCTTCCACTGGCATCTTACAGACGAACAGGGGTGGAGAATTGAATGTCAGACATATCCCAACCTGATGGAAGTTGGAGCATGGAGGGACGGAACTATGATCGGCAAAGACCTCAACTCGAACGACGGCATCAGATATGGCGGATACTACAGCAAAGAAGACATGAAGGAGATTGTCAATTATGCCTACGAGAAAGGCATTGAGGTCATCCCCGAAATTGATTCTCCAGGCCATACGCTTGCGGCTCTGGCATCATATCCGGAAATAGGCTGTACAGGCGGTCCATATGCTGTCAGGACAAAATGGTATCACACCTCGAATGCTCTATGTCCGGGAAAAGAAGCGACATTCCGTTTCCTTGAAGGTGTCTTGAAAGAGACATCCGAAGTTTTCCCTTATGAGTACATCCATATAGGTGGAGATGAATGTGGAGTGGAGTTCTGGGAGCGTTGTCCTGACTGCCAGAAGAGAATCAGTCAAGAAGGCATCAAAGGCGACAGCACATATACTGCAGAGCAAAAACTATTAGGATACTATGTTTCCAGGGAACAGGAAATTCTTAAATCTTTGGGAAAGAAGAGCATAGCAGGGGAAGAGATTCTTGTAGGAACGCCTGTTCCAGGAACGATAATTTTGGCATGGACTCCGGAAAACTATAAAAACGCGGCAAAGACTGCCGCAAAGAAAGGTCTGGATGTCGTCATGACACCTGACGGATATTTCTATTTCAACATGTATCAGACCGACAATCATGACAACGCTCCGCTCTCTTACGGTGGCTATACCCCGCTAGAAAAAGTTTATTCATTCGAACCTCATGACGGCCTGTCCAAAGCTGAAGCAGATCATGTAATTGGTGTACAGGCTTGTCTGTGGTCAGAATACTGTCCTTCAATTGAGATAGCACAATACAACATACTGCCAAGATTATTGGCTCTCAGCGAGGTTCAATGGTGCAAAGACAAAAATTACAACCGTTTCCTCAAATCCTTGAACATAAAACACAAAGGCATTTTTGAAAGAAACGGCTGGAATTATTGTTCTGAATTCACAAAAAACAATTAAGACACAAACAGTCTGTTCAGCAAGCCGGCAAGTCGTAAGCCGGCCTTGAGAACAAGAGAATAAGCAAGATCACGGTGTTGGTGCAGGTACTCGATACTCACCACACCGTTTTCCTGTATATTCCACAGATCCGCCGATTCATTGACAACTTGCTGGCCCCATTCATATGGATTGCCAAACTGGATTTTTCCAATATCCCCTTCATTCAATCCCTTAAGCACAGCGAGGGTAAGTTCCTCCACCCCACCAGGACAAACCACATCAAACAGAACCGTGTCCCATACTTTATGCAAAGTGACATTCTGATCTATACAGATAACTGGGAAAATAGCGAGTCTGCCATTCCTTCTATCCATAAACTCGACATGCGAAGGGCAGTGGATATCTCCAACAAGATGAATCAGGCCCAGTAATGCGTTCAAGCGCAGAGAGTCGCTCACTTCCCGCCCCTTTGCCAGCACTTCAGTGTATTGGCACACGAAATCAACCGCCTCGCGGGATTTCTGCCTGATTATCACCAGGCTATCTGAGGCCTTCATATTATGATTTATAGTCCCTGACACAGTCTGTCCATCATCATTGACATATTCTATCAGCATCACGGACCGATAGGTATCAAACCATGAGGCATATGTCTCCATCTGTTTTCCTTCAAGAATTTCAGAAACGGCAGTCCGGGCATCTTGCGACAGGTGAAGTTGAGCTATCCTTGCTATAGCCGCATGGGCACGGTCACCCCATGCCCACGTTGCTGTATAATTAAAGGCCAAGACTAATATGGCCACGACTTTCAGGATGAATCTGACCATACTTATTCTATTCAAGTGCTTCACCCATCATATTCAAGACGAACTGAACAGTAGCCTCATCCTGCTTCAACGGATACCACTTTCTATATGGTGCACAACCCTTCACAAGTCGTCCTTCTGTAAGAAGCTGTGAGATTATCATGCTGCCTTCTCCTTCGTCGAAAAGAATCTTGACTATAGGAGTCCTCACCAATCCCTTTCCTGCAACTGCAAGCGGTATCATCTGAGAAACACGTCCACCTTCACTATCCTGATAGCCCGCATGAAGATTTTCAACTCTGACAGGCGACAAAGTAGGAAGAGCCAGTTCTAAGGCAGGCATATCCTCGATCAGGAATCTTACTTTATCACGAAGATACTTCTCTGCCTCCTTACTCTCAGGATTATCGGAGTATGTATAGAAGCCACAATACTCATATGAGTAATATGGGCCGGTCTTTATCTTCTCTGGATCAGCACCTCTGCCTACCCACTGGTTCACATACGCCTTTTGCGACAGACCGTTCACTTCCATTGAGGATGCAGGCACGATGACTCCACCTCTGAGGCCATTCCATAGCCTTGTTGCATCTGCAGGCAAATTTTCCCACAATACAGAGCTCATCTTAGAAGGATGGATATGACTTTCACCTTCCGCCTGCTGCACAAAAGTTACATTCAGTCCTGCGATCATAGGATATTTATCGATATCGGCTGATGAAATGGATGGACGGCCTGTTGTGGCTCCCAAGTTCTTCTGTTTATCGATATACGCCTTACCAAGTCTCCTGTCACCTGCGCTCAAGATAAGCGCAGATGCCCCACGCCTGACTGCAGCATCAATTGCAGGAAGATATTTCTCTATCTGTTTCCATGAACGCGCTCCAAATAGGAGAAGATCAGCACCTTCAGGAGTGCGGGATCTGGAGATACCACGGCTTTTTACCAATCTTCTTAATTCGCGTTCACGCCAAGGAACAAAAACTTTAGCATTATGCAGCTTCTCCGGAACACTTGCTGTAATTACGCGGACCTCCCATGAACTGGTCACAGGATACCTCACGGAAGGGGATGGGTTAACCAAGGTTGCTGCCAAAGTGTACTCTCCATCCTCCACAGGAAGCTGAAGCTTTACATTCTTGATTTTTCTGTCATGAGCGGCAACATTTTCTACCAGCTCCAGAGCTGACACTACATTTTTATTGTTACCCAGAACTTCGACTTTTACATGCAGGTCACTGTCTTCTGATGAATCATTGATAAAATGCAAAGGCAGTTTAATGGTCTGGCCAGATGTGAAATTCTTGTCCCAAATGTCCATGCTGACCGAACGGTCTGCCCAGACTGGAGTCATAACATTCCAGATATTCTTCTGAACTCCGTCCTTGATATTGCCGACAAACCAATGATTACCATCATCCCAACTGCATATGATAGGGAATGCCGCCACTCCTGCGGCACCGATGCGACGCCAATATTCTCCTACTTTTCCATATGCAAGATCCTGCTGGTGGAGTCTCTGCTCTGCAGAATTCTCATATCCAAGCCATCTCAGCATCGCATCTGGGAGCATAGGATATCCACCGATAACACCGTTGCCATCGAGATATATTCCGCCGAACTCATCGATCATCACCGGCTTGGTAAACTGCTTGTAACTGTTGAAATACAATCCAAGATTCTCACTCATTCCCCACCAGTATCTATGAATATGCCACACATCCCTGTCCGCCATAACCATCGGTGGATAATTGACTGTCAATGAATCCAGGGCCGTCCATACTCGTACAAGTTCATCTTCCTCAGTTTCATTATAAGGATGAAACATAAGTACTGACGGATGACGTGAAGCCAGATCCAACCATGAAGCATACTGCTCTACAAGACTTGGCAAAGATGCAGGCATTCCGTGGAAGAAGTTCCACTCATATTGGACAATGAGTCCATGCTTGTCACACAGATCCAGGACACTTTCCGGAGGTACTCCAAGATGGAATCTAAGGTAATTCGCACCTCTGTCCTTCATTGGTATTATGACATTCTCTGTAAACCATTTCATGTCATGTCCCAATTCTCTTCCCTCTTCGTCACGGACCCACCTGTGCCATACAACCGAGCCACCTCTAAGAGATATGTGTTCTCCGTTAAGATTGAATTGTTTATCCTTGACAGTAAAATCACGGATATACATAGGCTGTTCATACGAAGACAACTCTTTACCGTCAGCCGAGCATAATGTTACTGACACCTTGTAACACGACGGTGATTCCGGAGTCCACGGCGCCATCAGACCAGCATATGAGAAAGTGATATTATTCTCTCCACTTTCAGCCGGGCCCTCAAATCTGGAAAGCTCCTTTCCGCAGTCGCTCAACACCACCACAGCTCTTTCTGCACCTTCACCGAGCACCCTATATTTCAGGGATACATTCTCTTTCTGCATATCCGGATATACCAGGACACGATTGACACGCGCATCTCTATAAAGGAAGAGAGTAACATCATCCCACAAACACGAGGAAACATTGCTTCGCCAACGGTCAACTTCAGGTATTCTGGATGCATCTTCCAAAGGAACATCTTTTAAAGATGCAAGGGAGACTTCCAAAGTCACTCTCTGACCTGGAGCAACACCTTTCAACAGGTGAGTCGTCTTTGCCATTCCTCCCTCCTTGTAGGAGACTTTCTGCCCATTGACATACACTTCAGGACGAAATCTTGCTCCCTTAAGTTCCAATTCGGCAACATTCCAATCTCCTTGCGGGAGTTCTACAACCTTTCGGTACCATAGACGGCCATCATGCATTTCCTTAGTACTCAAAGGGAATCCTGGGACAATAGTTGTCTGAGTATAAACTTTATCAATGCCATACTCCCATTCTCCATTCAGCGACAATGTATTCCATGCCGATGCTATCAGCATATGAGCTGAAAGCAGTAAATACATAAATGTGCAAAGCAATATTCTCATAATTTCAACTTGTTAAAACGGTATATCATTAAACACCACATCATGACGAGCTGGTGTACCCTTCTTGAAAGCAGCCAGCAACTCTTCCAAATGATTCAGATACAAATCCCGCGGGTTACAATTTTTCTCAACACATAAGGATGCCGCAATAGCCACAGCCTCTCCCATCATTGATGTTGAGCCCATCACTCTTGAAGAAGCTAAAGCAATCCTAGTCACTGATATATCACGTCCAGCCATAAACAGATTGTCCACATTACTGCTGTACAGGCACCTATACGGCAACATATATGGGTGGTTAACATTCACTCCCGGTATCTTGGCATCCAACGGTCCCGGAGGATTATGGCCATGTTTCTGGATTGACTTAAACTCTCCTATTGGCAAATGCTGATCTACAGGATATGAGCACAATACAGCCGGATCATCATACTGCCTCCATTCCTCACGCAAGATATCATTTTGAGAAAACACTATATCACCTCTCAGACGGCGCGACTCGCGCTTAGCCAGAACAGTAGCCACAAAATCCAGATAACTATGGGCATATTTTGTCTTATATGGCTCATTGTTCTTCAAGTAAGCCCAATTACCATAAATATAGCGGAGCCATGAATCCCTGATCTGTTCGATATCCTTTATCTGATCCTTGTAAAAACCGGTCTCCCACCACCATTTGCTCTTCATCACATCATTGACAGTATCTTCATTAAACTGTATCGCCCATGGACATACAGGGAATGTGGATGTAGCATCCGGATCATTTTCCGCATACCACTTCAAGGTAGATCCATATGACAGTCCCTCTGACTTTTCTGGCGCAAGATCCTCATCATACTGATCACGTGTCTCCTGACCGATCATATATTCGGCTCCTGCAAGGAAGCCCAAAGCTCCATCGCCTGTGGCATCCACAAAATATCGTCCCTTGTAAACGTGCTGAATACCTGTATTGAAATCTATTGCAGTCACTGCCTTTATCTTTCCGTCCTCTAGCTCCGCTCCGATTACTCGATGAGAATACAGAACGTCCAGGCCAGACTCTGTAAGGATCAGACTATCCAGCCTTTGAGGATTCTTATAAGGGCGGCCATACTCTGCTGTCACACGCCCCATATTTTCGTATGGAGGCTTGCAAATGCTGCCGAGAATGGTAATCTTAGCCTCAACACTGCTATTTCCACCAAGGACAGGTCTATCCTGAACAATCAATGCCTTAAGACCAAGCCTTGAAGCGGCGACTCCTGCCGAAAGTCCGGCCATACCTCCCCCTGCAACAATCAAGTCATACGTATCATCATGTCCGACTATCTTGCTTTGGCGTTCTATTTCCTCAGCAGCAATGTTTTCAGAACGAGTAAAACAGATGGCATCACATCGTCCGTTGAAACCGGTAAGATCATGGAGTGCAACATCTATCTTTCTATGTTCCACATCAATCATTCCAGCTTTGACCCATCCCCACTCAGAAGGGGCACATCCCAGCGAATCGGCCAAAGTCACCCCATCTATGATTAAAGAAAACAATCCCGGGGCCTGAGATTCATCCCATGGCGCATTCCAATTATAGGTCCTTGCCCAGACATGCCACACACCTTGTGCCGGTAAGGTAAAAGTGGTAGAAGCATCAGCAACAGGAAAACCCTTTCCATGGGCCATCAGGTAAGATGATCCCATACAATCATAGAACTGATCCTCCCTAATCCATCCACCGTAATTTTCAAACAATTCTGTCTCCAACAGACAAACCTCCCTATGAGAACATGAGGAAGCCAACAAGACACAGAACAACAACACATTCAATAACTTGCACATCTCTACTATTTTAGGTGTTTCTCTATATATTCATCCATCTCTTCCAATATCGTCTCTCGGAACACCTCTCGACGATGGTTCTGAACTATAGTGCCTGTTCCATGAGCCATATAAGGGCAATAACGTATTACCTTATTCGTACTGCCAGCGACATTATATGCTGCCGCAATACATGGGGCAGGGCAAGTAAAATCCACTATACCGGCTATCATGAAGACGTCGGCACACGAGTGTTTCAATAGAAGAGACGTATCATAATACGGAATATAATCCTTTGTTGGAGACTTCGTTGCAGACTTGGCATACTCTGGCGGCCAGCTACCCTTTCTTCCTGACATCATGGCGCCAACATCCATTACTGCCGGAACTCGTAGCGCTATAGCGGTAACCCTATTATCCAAGCCAGCCAAAGCTGCGCTCTGTGCTCCACCTTGACTTGTTCCAGAGCATACCACCCTCTTTCCATCCCAAATAGAAAGAGAAGTAAGGTAGTCCAGCGCTCTTACCATTCTCAGATACATCAGACGAAAATAAACAGCCTCGTGACTATCCGCAACTCGTCCACGATAATTTTTAAGTTCTCCGGCATCCAAAGCATCATAATACTCCTGAGGCTGATCATCCTTATAACCATGAGCATTTATATCCAGACCAATGCAACCGCCACCTTTTTTGGCAAGGCGCAAAGCAGTCTCAATACTCGCCCTATTACCGGGCAGGGACACTCCTGCTGCATGAGGCTGTATAAGTATTGGCAATGATTTATCTAACGCATTCGTTGGCCATGCTACATAACCTCGTACCGGCCAGCCTTCATGCATAGGTATCTCAAGAGCATAACACTCAAATTTATCCCCATAAGATGCAGGGACAGTGACTTTGGTAAGTTTTGCCTTGAGTTTCTTTTTACGCATCTTGGTAATCTGGTCATTCCAAAACTCCATAAGGTCGTCAGGTTCGGCAAAACCTGGTCTATACTCGTGGGGTGACACCAGCCATCCAACACGACAAGTTTTCTTAGCATCAGACTTTGGAGACAGCGCAACAACACCATGCATAGCAGACTGATAAGCTGCTTTGTATATGAGATTGCGTCCTGCAGAGAGAGAAAGAGTCTGTTTCGAGACTTCCTTATAGTTCTCATTGACTGTCATTGTTATCTCCTTTCCAGCAAAGTCTGCAGAAACATCAGCATAGACATATACTGTATCACCTTTCTGATATATTCCATCTGAACTATCTATGGAAAGATCTACATCTGTAAAATGTTTTGGATTCTGAGCATTAGCGCATACTGTCAGAGCAAGGACAGTGCACAAGAATAATAGTTTTCTCATATATATCACTTACCAGGGTCATCTACGATTTCAAAATACTTTTCTGTATTTGTCTTCAAGACTACAGGAGGCAGTTTCCCTTTGAGTTCAACTTTTATTACAGCAGGTGTCTCTCCCGGATTGTCTCCAAGTTTCACAGTGAATCCCTTACCGGAATTCGACACCTTAAGCTGACTGCCATCCCATAGAGCTGTAGCTGAAGAAGCTGGGAGCGAAGATTCAAGCTTTATCTTTCCATCTTCCGGCCAGTTAAAGACGCACAGATAATATATAGTTGCGTCCTCTCCATCCTTGCGTGTCACCTCACCCCATTCAGGAGTCATAAGACTACGCTGTGTACCATAAATGACCTCTCCATATTTCTGAAGCCACTTTCCAACATAATCCAAGCGTTCCAGCGCAGCTGCAGGAATATTTCCGTCGGCATCCGGTCCGACATTCAACAGGTAGTTACCACCACGGGCAGCTATCTGAATGAGATTCTTCAGAATCACCTCAGAGTCCTTCCATCTCTTTTCCCAAGAGCAGTATCCCCATGATTTTCCGATGTTCATACAGGTTTCCCAATACACACCTTCTACATCTGCAGGATTCGGAACCTTTCCTTCCGGAGTCTTAAAATCTCCTGGAAGATGAGGCCTATTCAGACGGTCATTGACTATTATATGAGGATATATTTCTATCTCCTTCATTATCCCTTGGGCTTGCTCCAAAGTCATTTCACGAGGGGTATCAAAGAAAAACATCGACACATCAGGATAGCGTGTAACAAGTTCCCTGACCTGAGGCAGAGCTATGGTCTGATAATATTCTTCAAATGTCTTGGTCATCTGTAGAGCATCCCAATGTCCGTTATTCTGTTTGATATACCATTCGAGGTATTCCTTTTCCGGATGATTCCATCCATAATCCAATGTCTTCGACGAAACAGCTCCTCCAGGATTGCACCAATCCTGACTTTGAGAATAATAAAAACCGAACTTCAGGACATGTTTTCTACATGACTGCACAACCTGATCCACGATGTCCTTGCCGTATGAAGTATAATCCACAATATTGAAACGGCTTGCATCGCTGTCAAACATTGCAAAACCATCGTGATGCTTAGTTGTAAAGACAAGATACTTCATTCCCGAACGCTTAGCCAACAGCACGAGAGAATCTGCACAGAATTTCTTTGGATTAAAAGTTGAAGCTTTAGCCTTGTATTCCATCACAGGAATCTTGCAAGTGTTCATTATCCACTCACAGCCAATACGTTTCTGACGATGCCCCATATAGACTCCACCATAAAGAGCATATGGACCCCAATGGACAAACATACCATATTTAGCTGCATCCCACCATTCCATCTTATCGGAAGATGAGAGTTGTGCAGGCTTTTCTTCTGCACTGACAATAGAACTTAATGTCAGGCCTGCACAAATCAGAAAATAAAAAATCCAGTTCTTCATCCTTTATTCAGATATAGATTTCCACGACTGAGTCACACGGAAAGAGCCAATATTACCCTTGACTTTTGAGTGGTCTCTAACAGACACTCCCGTAATTCTTGGAGTACGGTCTGCGATGTCTGAAACAGCAACAGCAAGAGCCTTTTTCGGTTCTTTCTTAAGAGTCGGATCAACATACAGCGATGCGCTTTTAGCAGCAGTGTCAAGTTTAAGAACAAACAGGTGCGGTTCATTCAGGTTGTACGCAACTGGAACTTCGATCACAGTCTTATCCATGACAACAGCCACATGATATACACCTTTGTTCTCCTCATCCCTATAGAAGCGGACACCGGCTGTCATGCCATTGCCCAACACATTTCTGGCAAAGCCCACATTCATACCGGAGCCTCCTGCCCTAACTGCTTTAAAATATGCAACAAATGAAAGGTAATATACTCCGTCCTGATACTTCTGTCCAAAACTATAGGTAGTATATCTGGAACCCGAAACACCTTCCGGGAAACTACTTGAAAGGCAGATGGAATTTCCACATTCATTATATCCCTCCCAGATCAGCGGCACTCCAGCAACAGGACTGACTGAACCTTCAACCTTCTTTGAGTCAAGAGCTCCACACCACACATCCTTCAATGGTTTATCCTCATTGGTAACATAATCTTTCTTCTCAATCGGTTGTCCGATTTCTGTGTAAGACATGAAATTGTTCTTAAGGATCTGAGCATCAGCAGCAAAAGCCAGCATTAACATCGCCGACATTGTAACGAAAATCTTTTTCATGGTTTATAAATG
>JAEIGA010017809.1_pt1 | contig 10819 bp, 7 predicted proteins | sample 9270691 | NCBI WGS metagenome assembly JAEIGA01 (sample SAMN17057246, study PRJNA624740) | gut metagenome | biome: biome; isolation source: fecal sample | host: Bos grunniens | place: China: Xizang | collected 2019 | reverse complement strand
TTCCGGAGGGAAACCTCGACAAGATTTTCGATACACTCCCGTTACATGCCATCGACTGCTGCAACTGGCCCGGAGAATTTCCTTATACCCCGAATGCCGGCTTTAAACTGTTCCATGATGGCGAGCGTCTGTATATACAGTTCTTTGTTACCGAGAATGACATCAAGGCTGCCGTAACCGAAGACCAGGGACGCACCTGGACCGACCCTTGTGTGGAGTTCTTTGTGTCGCCCGATGCCAACCTTGATTACTACAATTTCGAGTGCACATGCACCGGCAAGTTGTTGCTTGCATGGCATCCGGCCGATGCACCAAAGGAGTCGGCATGCAAAGAGGTGCTTGACAGCGTTGCACGTACCCCGTCATTGGGAACAGAGCCGTTTGGACTGCGCATGGGCGAACACTCGTGGAGTGTTGTCGAGGTTATCCCTGCAACAGCCCTGTTCCGCAGTGGTGTCAAGACATTCGACGGCAAGGAGATGACTGCCAATTTCTACAAGTGTGGCGACGAACTCCCCACCCCGCATTTCCTCTCATGGAACCCCATTGAGTGGGAAGGACCCAGTTTTCACCGCCCCGAGCAGTTCGGCAAACTGATATTTGAATAATCACCTTGTGCCGTTAATTCAAGAACAAAAGCAGGCAGCCCTGCGTTCTTGAAGAATGTCCGCAACAACTACAATGTAACCGTCACGCGATGAAGAGGATTATTGCATATCTGTGTATCCTTGTAATGCTTCCTTCTGTGCTTTGCGCGCAGAAGGTCGGCCTTGTCATGAGTGGTGGCGGTGCACGTGGATTGGCTCATATCGGTGTCATCAAGATGCTTGAGGAGAACAATATTCCCATTGACTATGTTGCCGGAACATCCATGGGTGCCATTGTAGCTGCCCTCTACTCCATGGGCTATACCCCCGACGAGATGATTGGGCTAATGCAGACCGAGGATTTCCAACGCTGGTACACCGGCACAATGGACCAGCAGTATATGTTCTACTTCAAGAAGAACAAGGATGTCCCCGACCTTGTGAGCCTGCATTTTGATCTTAAGGACTCACTGTACATTGTAAAACCGTCGGCTCATCTGGTAAAATCAGCACCGATGAATCTTGGTTTCATGGAGACGTTTGCCGGGTATACTGCAGCCTGTGGCAATGATTTCGATAAATTGATGGTGCCTTTCAGGTGTGTGGCGGCCGATGCATACAACAAAAAACAGATAGTCTTCTCCGAAGGCGATTTGGGCGATGCAGTACGTGCTTCAATGAGCTATCCATTCTTCTTCAAGCCGATAAAGGTAGACAGTGTGCTTATGTACGACGGTGGCTTGTACAATAACTTCCCGCGCGATGTAATGGAGCAGGAGTTTGCTCCCGATATCATAATAGGCAGCGTTGTCAGCAGCACTCCCACCACCCCTGATGCACGCGATGTGATGAGTCAGGCCGAGAACCTGATTATGGGACGCAGCGACTATACTCTTCCCGGGGAGAAGGGCGTTCTTATCGATATGCAGATAAAAGGAGTGAACCTGCTCGATTTCCATAAGATAAACAGCGTAGCCCAAACCGGGTACGAATATGCACAGCAGTATGCCGACTCCATAAAACAACGGGTAAAACGCCGTGAGAATGCCGAGTTGCTCGCAGCCAGGCGCAGGGCCTTCAGGTCACGTGTCCCCGAATGGAGATTCAACGAGGTCGTTGTGCACGGCGTAAACAAGGACCAGGAGCTCGCCATTGTCGGCGAATTCCACAAAGCCGGCAAAGTCTTCACGCTCGAGGAGTGCCGAAAAGGTTTTTACGGCCTGCTGTCGGGTGAGATGATTGAGGATATAATTCCACATGCCATATATAATGAACAGGACAGCGCATACGCGCTCCATCTTGACGTCACCCTTAATCCGCACTTTACACTCAAGATGGGTGCAGCCGTCTCCACCAGTATATCCAACCAGATATATTTTGGACTGCACTACCGTACGTTGAAAAACCACTCAAAGGAGTTCATACTCGATGGTCATTTCGGTAAAGTATATAATAATGTACAGTTGTCGGGGCGCATGGACTTTTATACGTCGTTGCCGATATCGTTGAAATTCTTGGGCTCATATTCGACAATCGATTATTACAACATGGACTTTCTGTTCTCGAACGAGAACCTCATAGCCTTGAATCATCAGCGCGAATATTTTGCAAAGATGAAGGTGATGTTCCCGTTCCTCAATCGCCGAAAAGCCGAGATTGGAGTGGGTATAGGCAATATAAAGGATGAATATATACATTCCGATGTCATAAATCTTAACGACCCGCAATTCGACAGCAATGAGTCCACTCTGTTTAGCGGTTCAATAAAGTTCGAGGGAAACACCCTTAACAAGAAAGTGTTCCCCACAGAAGGAATGCACGAAACACTCATTGCCCAATTTGTTGTTGGCAAAGAGAGGTATCAGGGATATGTCAATGTTGAGAATAACGAGCAGTCACTCTCGTGGTTGCAGATAAGTTATACCAGACGCGACAATTTCAACCTCCACGACAACTTCTCGTTGGGAACTTATGCCCAGCTCTTTTACTCGACAAGGAGATTGTCCAAGACCTACCAGGCGACAATGATGCAGGCCGGCGCGTTTACCCCGACACAGAACAGCATATTCAACTATGACCCCAAATTCCGTGCGAACCAATTTGTCGCCGGTGGCGTAATTCCTATATTCAAAGTGAATAACTATTTGCAGATTCGTCCCGGTTTCTATGCCTTTGTCCCTTACCGAAAAATCTATGAAAACAGTGACGGCACAGCATATATAAGTAAAAAACGCTTCAATGATTTCCAATATATAGCAGATTTGACGTTTGTGGCACAATTTTCGAATATTTCGGCCAGTGCATTCGTAAACTATTATAGTTCAAATAAAAAACGTGTAAATTTTGGTATTTCGCTCGGGTGGTTCATGTTCAGCGAACGCTTTCTGGAATAAAAAAAAGCAATTTTTTGAAAAAAAGTTGTGGAAAAATTTGCAGGTATAAAAAAAAGCAGTACCTTTGCACTGTCAAACGAAAACAACACGGTTGACGACAATAAAATCGGCCTCGTAGCTCAACTGAATAGAGCATCTGACTACGGATCAGAAGGTTACAGGTTTGAATCCTGTCGAGGTCACAAAGGAGTTCCTTGGAACTCCTTTTTTTATGATATAAAATCAATATCAATATTATGGACAAGGTCTCGGACAACCCTTTAAAAAACCGAAAAGAGAGCCAATCAGCATTAATGGCTGTCACAGCAATATTTGTCACACTCTATCTGGTGTCAAATATCATGGCCGTAAAGGTCGTCGGTTTCTTCAATATTTTCTATTTTGATGCTGGAACAATAACATTCCCCTTCGCATATATGCTTGGCGACGTGCTCACCGAGGTGTGGGGCTACAGGACAACCCGCAGGGTAATCTGGTTAACCCTGCTGTGCAACATACTGCTTGTAGTGTGTACCCAGATAGGTGTATGGATGCCATCACCCGATTATCTCGCCGAGAGCGAGGCGGTATACAACGCCATGTTCTCCTATGTTCCACGCATTGTACTGGCCTCTCTTGTAGGTTTCCTGCTTGGCGAGCTGTCAAATGCATGGTTCATGACAAGGATAAAAAAGTGGACACGCGGCCGTCACCTATGGGTGCGTACAATTGGAAGTTCAGCCATTGCCTATGTCTTTGACTCATTACCATTCGTGCTGATAGCCTTTGCCGGCGTAGTCTCGACGCACGACCTTATTATGATGATAATCTTCCAATATTTCTCAAAACTATCCATAGAGGTACTGTTTGGAACGCCAATGGCATATGCTGCAATATACGGAATAAAGCAGTTCATACGAAACAAGAGATAACATGCAACGGTATTCACTCATAACAGAGAAGTTTCCTCGCGAATTCCTTCTGCTGCAAGGCACAGGCTGCCGATGGGCAAGATGCACCTTCTGCGACTACTATATCGACAGAAGCTACACTCCTTTTGAAACCAACCGTAAGGTCCTGGAACAAGTGACGGGAGAATACGGCGTCATTGACATCATAAATTCCGGTTCTGCAATGGAACTCGACAAAGAGACAATTGCAATGATAAAGGATATTGTAGTCAAAAAGGACATCAAGACCATCTGGTTCGAGGCACATTACATGTACCGCCACCGCCTTGCCGATTTCGCCAGGCAATTTGCACCGGCCACAGTAAAGTTCAGGTGCGGGATTGAGAGTTTCAATCCGCAACTGCGCTCAAGTTGGAACAAAGGAGTGCCTTCCGATGTCACCGCAAATGATGTTGCAAAATATTTCAAAGGTGTATGCCTGCTATGCTGCACCACCGGAGACAGCAAAGAGAGAATAATGAATGACATCTGCGAGGCAAAAAGAAATTTTGAATATCTCAGTGTAAATCTCTTCTGCAACAACAGCACAGCCGTAAAAAGAGACGAGGAACTAGCCGAATGGTTCGTAAAAGAAGTATACCCGTCCCTTGAACACGACAATCAGGTCGAGGTCCTAGTGGAGAATGACAATCTGGGTGTAGGATGACACTCAGATTAGCGGCGTTATCAACGACACAAGCCAACCACAGAAACGTCGCCACCAATGCCGTTTCTTGTATATCTCCTTTGTCAGTTTATAACTTTTCTGCTTGTCAAGTTCAATGTAGCGATACAGTTCATCCGTATCCTCCTTGCCAAAGATAAAGAGATTCGTTTCGTAGTCATACATAAGACTGCGGCTATTGAGGTTTGCCGAGCCAATGGTGCAGTAACTGCCGTCAACGCACATCACCTTAGAGTGGTTGAAACCGCCAGTATACATATAGACATCGGCACCACGCTTCATCAATTTGTAACCCTCACGCCACACACCATCGGGAATCATTGGCAAATCACCCTTCTCCGAGAGCAGGATTGTCACTTTCACGCCGTCGTCGACAGCCTTCTCTATCGCCTTGCGCACGTTACGCATTGGAGCAAAATACGGACTTATTATTACAATGCTGTCTTTGGCAGCATTGATTGCATTTGAATATGCATCACGCATGCGCGACGATGTCTTGTGCGGCCACCTGTCCACAACTGCAATATCAGAACCATCCTCTGTCTGACGAGCGGGATAATACGCCTCACCTTCAATTCGTTCACCGGTCTCTTCCTGCCACATATCAAGGAATATTTTCTGCAGTTCGTTAACCGCCTCACCTTCCACCTTCGAATGCATATCGCGCCACTCTCCCACACCCTCAATACCCTGCAGATAGTAGTCGGCAACATTCACACCTCCCGTATACCCAATCTTGCCATCTATTATTACAATCTTTCTGTGGTCGCGTGCAAACAGATGATTAATCCAGGGAAATGTCACTGGGTCAAATTTTACAATCTCAACACCGCTCTCCCTTATCGCCTCCATGTCTTTCTTCTTCAACGGTCTGTTGTTTGACATATTTCCGAAGGCATCGAACAGAGCGCGCACCTCCACCCCCTCCTTCGCCTTCTGTGCAAGCAGACTAAGCAACGCCTCATTTATCGAGTCGTTGCGGAAATTGAAGTATTCAAGGTGTATGTGATGCTTTGCCTCTTTTATATCCTTGAAGAGCGAGTCGAATTTTATCTGTGCACTGTTAAGTATTACCACTTGATTATTTGTAGTATATGGCACCCCTTCGTCTTTGAGATATTGGATGAATGCAGAATCGGAACGCAGGTGATTATTGCGTTCTATGGCTGTAAAACTATTACTGCGACACGACACCGTCAGCACCGCAACAAGCAAAAGCAATATGTGCATTCTATATTTCATTTCTCTTAAAGGGTGTACAAAGTTACAAAAATAGAGAATAATATAAAAACAAGAACCACAGGTATTCTGTTTGGGCTATGAAATAGGAAAATGCACACTTAAAAAGAACCAACCGGCACCTTTTGCAGGCTCGGTTGGTTCACAGATACTATCTATAATGGATTACTCTTCGGGAGAAACAATCAACTGGATGAAGTTGTCTGCTTCTACAAGTTTCTTCACAACCTCCACAACAGCCTCTGGAGTTGCAGTTTTCACAGCCTCCTCATATTCGCTGTCATACATTTCACCGAACTCAACATATTTCTGCAATACACTACCCCAGTAGCTGTTGCTTATTCTGTCCTGAGGAATGTTCTTCTGCACATTTTTGATAATCATATCGAACTTGTCGGCAGGGATGCCCTCTGTAATGATTTTCTGTACACCCTCAATGGCGAGCGTTGAAAGTTTCTCGGCACTCTCTGGGTTTGTTTCAAAAACAACCTGCAGAATGGCAACATCCTTTGGCTCGCGACCGAATACTGTGGCAACGCCGGCACCATAGGTTCCGCCCTCACTCTCGCGCAAGGTCTCAACATACACCATGTCAAGATAGAGTTTTGCAATATCAAGGAGCACCTCGTTCTTCACACTGTATGGCATATCGGCTGTGTACACCTGCAGGACAGTGCTCTTGGGAGTCTCCATAGCCATTGCCTCGTTCTTCACAATGTTACCCTTTACAATATTCTCCTTGCGGTCTACAATTTTACGTCCCTTCTTGCCACCGGGCAATGAAGCGATATACTTTGCAACAAGAGGCTTGAGAGTCTCAGCATCCACATTACCCACAACATACACTGTTGCACCTGCAACAGTGCCGAAGAGTCTGCGGCTTGCCTTCTCAAAATCGGCGATATTCGCTTTCTCAACCAGTTCACTGTCAATTGTCAACATACGCTCATGGCCGCCATAGAGTGTCTCCATAATGAGTTTCTGCAACTTCAGTTGTGGCATCTTCTCAAGATTTGGAAGAATAGCCTTTATCTGATTGATACCAATGAGGAACTCTTCGTTGTCGAAACGTGGCTCGGTAATATTCAAATACATCATCTGCATCGCAGTCTCAAGATCCTTTGGTGTCGATACCACATTAATGCCATGACGTGTCTTTTCGATGTTGAGTTCGCAACGCACATTCTTGCCGGTGAGCATTTTCTTCAACTGCACCCCACTGAACTTTGAGAGACCCCTGTTCTGGCTGTACAATGCCCAAACATTATCATCGAACGAAGGCAGTTCGGCAGTCTCAATGAGCGAGCGTCCGCCATTCATCACAAGGCGCACCTGCACCTCGTCGTTCTTGTATGCTGTAGGCAGATATACCACCTTCACTCCATTGCTCAATGTCCACACTGTTGCACCATAAGCAGCACCATTCTCTTTCTTTATCTTGCCGGGCTTTATTGCATCGGCATCAAGCAACGGTTCGTTTGCGCTCTCCTCAACAGGCGCAGCAACCTCGCTTGCCTTCACCTGCTCAATGACAGCAAGCAAATCGGCCTCTGCAGGGTGTGTAAGATCCTCTCGCTCAGGCGCTGTGTATGCAATGAGCATATTCTCATCTGTAATCAACTGCTGTATTATCTGCTGGAACACCATTGCCGGCAACTGTGCACAGATAGCCTGTGTAAGTTGCAGTTCAACCTCGGGCTCAAGCATATAATTATTATTGAAGAAGTGAGAAAGTATCGGATAAACCAATTGAGGATTCTTGCGTGTAGGAGCAGCCTCCACACCTCTCTCGGCGCTGCTTATAAGGTCCATCTTTGCACGCTCAAGTTCGCCCTCGGTAATGCCATAGCGTTTGATTCTCTCAATCTCGGCATAGAATGCCTCAAGAGCCTTCTTGTACTCACCATCCTTGAATGTAACCTCGGCCATCACTGCATCGGTACCCTCAACGAGTGACGAAATCCCCATACTTCCGTTCAGGAATGGTGCTGTAGATGACGCAGTGATTGCCTCCATACGCTCGGCAAAAGCATCACTTATAATCATCTTTATAATATCGGTCATGAATGCAACGTCTGTCGATGCATACTCCCTTGGCATTGCATCGCCTCTCCATATGAGTTGTATCGATGAACTTGTAGCCTCGGGGTCTGTAATAATTGCCACGACAGGCTCCTCATTTGCAGGAACCGGTATGACAGGCTTCACAGTAGGAACTTCCGGCGCAGGGATAGAACTGAAAGTATCCTTTATCTTCTGCTCCATCATATCAACATCAAAGTCACCAACCACAATCACAGCCTGCATATCGGGGTTGTACCATTTGCGGTAGAAGTCAGTCAGGCTCTCATACTTGAATGTCTTGAGTTGCTCCTCGCCGCCGATAAGTGTGCGGCGCGCCATTTTTGTATCGCCAAAGTAGTATGGCAACAAGCGCTCGAATATACGCCAGTTGGCATCGCGGCGCGAACGGCGCTCCTCCAGTATCACACCACGCTCAGCATCAATCTCCTCTGGGTCGCAAGTCACATAGTGAGCATAATCGTGCAGCACAAGCAAGCATGAGTCAATGATACCCTCGCGGATGATGGGAATATTGTTTAGCATGTACTGCGTTTGCTCAAAACCAGTCGACGCATTGATGTTGCGGCCGAACTCGGCACCTATTCCCTGTAGATACTCAAGCAATTTCTTGTCGGGGAAATTCTTTGTACCATTGAAACACATGTGCTCAAGGAAGTGAGCCAATCCATCCTGGTCATCCTCTTCCTGGAAAGCACCTACATTTGTCGCCAGATAGAACTCGGCACGCTGTGCCGGTTGGTCATTGTGGCGAATGTAATAGGTAAGCCCGTTCTCAAGTTTACCAATTCTCACATTCGGGTCGACAGGCAACACCGTCTGTGCGAATGTTGTCAGCGCAACAACGGTTGCAACCAACATAAAAATTAAACGTTTCATATAAAAATAATTAAGGTTTGTTTATTTTACCAAGCGCAAAGGTAAACAAATGGATTTAACATTAAAACATTTAACACATTTAGATTAAACGGAATGTAATATTTTTTCCTCCATACCCACTTTTTAATACAAATATATTCATTATCTTCGCAAAATATTAAATTAACGGAATAACACATATATTATGGTATACAACGAAAGAGATGTTCGCAACCAACACGTCATTGAATGCGCAAAGCAAATGATGACCGCAGCACGCACAGCCCCAAAGGCAAAAGGCGTCGACATCATAGAGGTTATGATGATTACCGGTGAGGATATTATGACATTAAGCGAAGCTCTCCACAAGATTGGCGAGGAGATGGGGCGTGGCGGACTTATGCGTGACGCCGACAACATACAGTCGGCCGAGGCCGTTGTGCTCATCGGCTCACGCGAGGAGGCCATGTGTCTCAACTGCGGATATTGCGGTTTTGCCACATGCGGCGAGCGCACTCCGGGTGTTCCCTGTGCAATGAACACAATCGATGTCGGTATCGCAGTCGGTTCGGCCTGTGCAACAGCAGCCGATTTGCGTCTCGACACCCGCGTAATGTACTCAGTGGGCTACGCCGCACTTAAATTAGGTTGGATGCCCCAGTGCAACTACATCATCGGTATCCCGGTGAGCGCAAGTTCAAAGAACCCGTTTTTTGACCGTAAACGCAAAGTACAATAATGGAACAGTCCAAACAGCAATTATATATGCCCGCCGAGTGGCACGACCAGCAGATGGTGCAACTCACATGGCCACACGAAAATACCGATTGGCATTACATGCTTGACGAAGTAGAGGCCTGCTACGTACAACTTGCAGCAGCCATCAGCAGCCGCGAGCACCTGCTCATCGTCGCCCCCGACACTGAGAAAGTGCGTACTTTACTCAAGAAGAACAATGTAGCCACAACCAACATCACATTCTTTGAGTGCGACACCAATGACACCTGGGCACGCGACCACGCCTTCATCACTCTGCTTGGCAGCAATGTCCCCCACTATGTCGATTTCTGTTTCAATGGCTGGGGGCGCAAGTTCGAAGCTTCGCTCGACAATGCCATCAACGGAAAACTCTATGACGCAGGAATCGTTAAAGGTGAATATGAGGACTGCACAAGTTTTGTGCTCGAAGGCGGTTCAATTGAAAGCGACGGCAAGGGGACAATCCTCACAACAAGCCAATGTCTGCTTGCCCCGCACCGCAACCAGCCAATGGAAAAGGAGGATATTGAAAAATGCCTGCTGAAGATGCTCCACGCAAAGCGCATCCTTTGGCTCGACTACGGCAATCTCATAGGCGATGACACCGACGGTCACGTAGACACAGTTGCACGCCTTGCACCAAACGACACCATTGTATATATGCAGTGCCGCGATGAGAGTGACGAGCAGTATACCGACCTCCTTGAAATGGAGAAACAGATAGCCCGTCTGCGCACAGCCGATGGCGCCCCCTACCGCATGCTTGCACTGCCGTCGCCTTCAGCAATTTATGACGATGATGGCGAACGTTTGCCTGCAACATACGCAAACTTCCTTGTCATGAACAGGACAGTACTCTACCCCACATATGCACAGCCCGATAATGACACCCGCGCAGCCGAAGTGCTCAAGACAGCATTCCCAGGCCTTGAAATTGTTGGCATCGACTGCCGTGCACTCATCAAGCAACACGGTTCACTGCACTGTGTGACAATGCAATACCCCAAAGGACGATAACATAAAAAAGAGACTCATATGGATACTGTAAAAGTTGGAATCATACAGCAGAGCATTGGCGCCGATGTAGAGGCGAACAAGAACAAACTGGCAGCCTGCATACGCGATGTTGCAGCAAAAGGCGCACAACTTGTAGTGCTGCAGGAACTGCACAACTCACTCTACTTCTGCCAGATAGAATCTACCGAGAACTTCTCATACGCCGAGCCAATCCCCGGCCCATCGACCGAGTTCTATGGCAAACTTGCGGCAGAGTGTGGAGTTGTCATT
>JAEIGA010017808.1_pt1 | contig 10819 bp, 11 predicted proteins | sample 9270691 | NCBI WGS metagenome assembly JAEIGA01 (sample SAMN17057246, study PRJNA624740) | gut metagenome | biome: biome; isolation source: fecal sample | host: Bos grunniens | place: China: Xizang | collected 2019 | reverse complement strand
TTCACCGCTACGACACCGAGATCGCGCCGTATGCGGAACTTGCCGGCCGCATCGAGCGACTGGTGATGGAGGAGTACCGCACGGCGTACCAAAAGGCGATGGAAAGCGCGTATGCGGCGGAATTCGACCTGTTCCTGACCGATGATGAAGTCGCATTTGTCGCGCTGCACCGCAGGATCCTGTCAAAGGACGAGCGCTCTTATCACAACGCGCTGACGCTTGGGAATCTGGGCGGCCTGCTGGAGAGTATGCGCCGGAGCGTGGAGGGCGAGTGCGAGGTGTTCCAGAAGATGCGCAAGCACGGATATGACGTGTTCGCGCGGTATGAGAAGTATAAGGCGTGGAAGAAATACCATGACCAGAAATAAAAAAACCGCCCGACCGCATCACACGGTCAAGGCGCAAAGAAAAAACTAACACTTATATGATAGCATAAAAAGGAGATGTTGTCAACATGAAAAAAGCGGAAAAGGATAGCCTTAAATACACAATTTTGGGGATGCACTCCAAGGGCATGAGCATTCCGGAGATCTGTGCAGCAACAGGAGCTTCGGAACACTTTGTCGGAGATGTCATAAAGGAGAACGGCTTGAAGCCAAACGTAAAACGCGCGTATAAATTGTCAGAAAGCCAAAAGGCGCTTATCATTGATCTGATAAAATCAGGAGAAAGTGCTTCCGCTGCGGCTAGAAAAGTAGTGTGCAGCGATACGTCTGCGCAGAACGTCTGGCGTGAGTACAAGCGTGCCTGCGAAGCTGGAGATTCTCTGGACATATCTGCGCCGAATCAGACTACGAAGCAGTCTCGCGTGGCGCAGATCATTACGGGGCTAGAAATGGTGCTTGAAGGTATAAAGGGATTGGAGTGATTTTAAAGTGGAAACATCAACAAGGCTCGGCAAACGCCGCGTGATTTTGCTTGTTGGGCAGACGTACCGGACGAGTGCAGGGTTTGTGATCGAGGTCAAGGAGAAAACGCCGACCGGTTATCTCACGGAATCGGAGCGCGGCTGGGTGCAGGAGATCCACGGCGTGTGGCAGCATCCGGACGGACACATCGAGTGGGATTTCTCGACCGGCGGACACTGGAAGGAGGGTGTGTGATGGAACTGCATGAACTTGGGCTTTCTGTCCGTGCGTTCAATGCCGTGTGCAGGGCGGAGATCAAGAGTGTTCCGGAGCTGTACAATATGTACCAGTGCGACTCCGAAAAGCTCCGGCTTTTGGTCGGCAACAAGCATTTCACGGAGATTGGTGACGCTCTCGCAAAGCACCGTGAGGCAGTCTGGGAGGAAAACAGAAAGGCGGACGAATCCGCCACAGCCACAAAGCCTGCCGTCATCGTTTCCGAATCCTACACCCGTGCTGTGAGCCTGACTCGCACCATCATTGCCAATGCGCAGGCGGCGCAGCAGTCGCTGTATGAGGTGTGCAAGGGCTTGAAGGAGATGCGGGACGGGAAACTGTATAAGGAACTCGGCTATCAGAATTTCGAGGATTATACGGAGAATGAAGTCGGGATTTTACGACATCAGGCTTACAAGTATGCAACTATTGCCGAAATGGAAAATGTTGATTCGAGTCAACATTTTGACAGAATCGGAGTAACAAAGCTCTACCTCCTCGCCAAACTCGACGAACCAACCCGTCAGGAAATCACCGAAGCCGTGGACATCGAAGCCGTTACGGTCAAGGACTTGAAAGCGCAGATCGAATCGCTCCGGAATGCCAAAGAAAAGGCGGAAAAGAAGCTCTCCGTCATGACTGAGGACAGGGACAGAAAAGAAGCCGCGCGGCAGAAATGCTTTGATCGGTTCAAGGAGATCGCCGCCGAAAAGCGTGAGCTGCAAGCCCAGATCGACGAACTCAGATCATCGCCGCAGCAGGTCAGTGTCGAGGACGTGAGCCGCATCGAGGAGCTGGAAGCCGAGCTTGCCGCCAAGCAGAAGGAACTCGACGAGCGCCCGATCCAAGAAGCGTTCACGGACGGCTGGTCACAGCAGCGCCGCGGCAAATTCACAGCCCTGTGCGAAAGTCTGGATGCCCAGCTCGGAACCGTTCTTGAGTTTCTGGAAGCCAATGACCAATGCTCCGATTTCGGCTGGTTTGCGCAGAACATCAAGAACAAGCTCCGGAGCTGGAATACGAAGATCAATGAACTGCTTTCGGAAGATCAGAAGGAGGAAACGTAAATGCCAATCAAAATCAACACCTTAGAAGTCGAGAACGTCAAGCGCATCAAAGCCGTCGCGCTTACGCCGCGTGAGAACGGTCTGACCATCCTCGGAGGGGATAACGGTCAGGGGAAAACGTCCGTCCTCGATGCCATCTGCTGGGCGGTCGGCGGCGCGAAGTTCAAACCGACCAATGCCGCCCGTGACGGTGCTTACACCGATCCGCACATCCGCCTGACGCTCTCGAACGGTCTGGTCGTGGAGCGTGCCGGAAAGAATGCTTCCCTCAAGGTCATCGACCCGAACGGAAACAAATCCGGTCAGTCGCTGCTTGACAGCTTCATTTCCGAACTGGCACTCGACCTGCCGAAATTCCTGAACGCATCGGACAAGGAGAAAGCCGACACGCTGCTGCGGATCATCGGTGTGGGTGACAAGCTCGCACAGTTTGAAGCCGAGGAACAGCGGCTCTACAATCAGCGCCGCGCCATCGGTCAGATCGCCGACCAGAAGAAGAAATTCGCTGCCGAGCTTCCCTCGTGGCAAGGCGTTCCGGAAGTGCCGGTCACGGCATCGGAACTGATCGCGCAGCAGCAGGATGTCCTGCGCAGAAACGCTGAGAAGCAGCGCATCCGCGCGGATCTTGAAAAGTGGAAAGCCGAAGTGGTGCGGCTGACGAACGAGCTTTACAATGCGCAGCAGTTCCTTGACATTGCAGAAACAGAAGCACAGGGCGGTCTGGAGGAAGAATCGACTGCCGAACTCGAAGCGAACATCGCCGAGATCGACAAGGTCAACGCCAAGATCCGCGACAACATCGCAAAAGCCGATGCAGAAGCAGAAGCCGCCGATCTCTCCGGTCAGTACGACGATCTCACCAAGCAGATCGAGAGCGTCCGCATCGCCAGACGCGACCTGCTGAACACTGCCGATCTGCCGCTTGCAGGGCTTTCGGTCGAAGCCGGAAAGCTCCTATACAACGGCAAGGCGTGGGACTGCATGAGTGGCGCAGAACAGCTCCGCGTCGGAACGGCGATCGTCCGCCGGCTGAACCCTTCCTGCGGATTTGTCCTGCTCGACAAGCTCGAACAGATGGATGTGAACACGCTGCGAGAATTCGGACAGTGGCTCGAACTGGAGGGCTTGCAGGCGATCGCGACCAGAGTTTCGACCGGCGATGAGTGCAGCGTGATTATTGAGGACGGATATGTCGCGGGGCAGGCACATCCGCAGCCAGAGCCACCGAAGCCGGAAGTTCCGCGCTATGTCCCGAACTGGAACCAGAAATAAGGAGGTAAAGGAATCATGCCTATTTTTGAAGAAACAAACGGCATCCAGACACAGAACGGCATCAAAGCCGTGATCTACGGACAGGAAGGTGTCGGCAAAACATCCCTCGCGGCACGTTTTCCCGGTGCAGTGTTCATCGACTGCGAGGGCAGCACCGGCAGAATGAACGTCCGCCGCCTGCCGAAGCCCACAAGCTGGCAGATGCTCAAAGACGAGGTGGATTTCATCCTGCATTCGCACGCTGAGAGAGGCTACCAGACTGTCGTCATCGACACGTTCGACTGGGCGGAACGCCTTGCACTCGACGAGCTGTGTGCAGAACACAATGTCACCGGCATCGAGGGGTTCGGCTACGGCAAGGGCTGGGAGTATGAAAAGGAAAAGGTCGGGCATTTCCTCGACCGCACCGAGGATCTGATCGCCGCCGGCATCAACGTCGTGTTTCTCTGCCACGCAGTCACCAAGAAAACGACCTTGCCGGAGGAAATGGAGGAGTACGATCACTGGGAGCTGAAGCTCGGAAACAAGACCACCAACAAGATTGCTCCTCTCCTCAAAGAATGGTCGGACATGACGCTGTTCCTTGCGTTCCGCACGAATATCATTGCCACGGACAAGGAGGGTAAAAAACACAAGGCAACCGGCACGGAACGTGTCATGTACACGACCAAGACCGCGTGGTGGGATGCCAAGAACCGCTTCGGACTGCCCGAACGTCTGCCGCTGAATTATGACGAGATCGCGTATCTGTTTGCTCCGGCAACTGTTTCCAATATGGAAACAGTTCAGCAGCCTGCGCAGAACGCTGTCCCAGCACAGTCCCATGTCAGGGATGTTATTGACAAAGCCCTGCGCGAGGGCATCACGGTCAATCATGAGGAGAACCTTGCGGATTTTGTGGAGATCCCTGCAAACGATCCGCCCACACCGGCAGGCAGCAAAGCCGGAACAAGTACGCCGCAGACCGTTCCGATTCCTGACGGCATCCCAACCGCTCTCGCCGATCTGATGCGCGAACACAATGTGCAGGCAAAGCACCTCGAATTTATCAGCTCCGGCGTGTGGACGTATTTTCCGGCAGGGATGCCGCTTGCGGAATTTCCGGCGGATTATCACCAGTGGCTCGCCGCGAACTGGGGCGCTGTCCTCGATGCTGTCAAGGCAAACTGCAAGGATTATGTGCCGTTTTAAGCACGGCGCACAGGTCAAATACAATCACAATCTGAATCATAGAAAAGGAGAACTGTCTTTATGGATTACCAGAACAATTACAGCTACAATCAGAATCAGCCGTCCGCATCCGGCGGCGCACTCGGCTGGGACGATGAAATTCAGGAGGAAAGCAGCTTTGTCCTGCTGCCTGAGGGTGACTATTTCTTCCGCATCATGAAGGTCGACAAGGGCAGATACGAGGGCGGCACGAAGATCGGTGCTTGCCCGAAAGCAATCGTTGAATTCGAGATCACAAGCACCGACGGCAGACGCACGGTCATCACTGAAAACTACCTCCTGCACTCCGATCTGGAGTGGAAGCTCTCTGAATTTTTCGCCGCCATCGGCATGAAGCAGAAAGGAGAGAAACTCCGCATGAACTGGTCGCCTGCCCTCATCGGCAAGACCGGCGTTGCGAAAATTGTCGTGAACACCTACAAGAAAAACGGCGAGGATCGCCAGAACAACAAGATCAAGATGCTCTATCCTTCTTACGACCAGCCGACTCTCGCGCCGCCGCAGCAGAATTCTCAGCAGGCACAGGGCTACAATGCACCGCCTGCCTACAATTCACCGCCGCAGAATTACCAGAGCTATCAGCCGCAGAACGGCTGGAATGGAGGGAACCGATAATTGATTTTACGACCGTATCAAAAAGAGGCGATGACGGCGGTACTGGACGAATGGGAGCGTGTGCAGCGCACGCTCCTCGTCCTGCCGACCGGATGCGGCAAGACGATCGTCTTTGCGAAGATCACCGAGAACCGCGTCCGCGCCGGCGGCAGAGTGCTGATCCTCGCACACCGCGGCGAGCTGCTCGAACAGGCAGCGGACAAGATCCTCAAAGCCTGCGGTCTGGGATGCTCGGTCGAGAAAGCCGAGCAGTCCTGCATCGGGCAGTGGTATCGCGTCACCGTCGGATCGGTGCAGACGCTCATGCGTGACAAGCGGCTCGCGCAGTTTCCGGCGGATTTCTTCACGCACATCGTCATTGACGAAGCACATCATGCCATTTCCGACAGCTATCAGCGCATTCTCACGCACTTCTCCGGTGCGAAAGTCCTCGGCGTGACGGCGACACCGGACAGGGGCGACATGAAGAATTTAGGACAGGTGTTCGACACGCTCGCCTATGAATACACCCTCCCGAAAGCCATCAAAGAGGGGTATCTCTCCAAGATCAAAGCCGTCACGATCCCGCTGAACATCGACTTTTCCGGCGTGTCCGTGCAGGCAGGCGATTTCAAAGCCGCCGACATCGACGATGCGCTCGACCCGTATCTGGAGCAGATCGCGGTCGAGATGGAGCATTACTGCAAAGACCGCAAGACCGTCGTGTTCCTGCCGCTGGTAAAAACCTCGCAGAAATTCCGCGACATTCTCCTCCGGCATGGCTTCCGTGCGGCGGAGGTCAACGGTGAAAGCCCAGACCGTGCGGAAATTCTCGATGATTTCGAGCATGACAAATACAATGTCCTGTGCAATTCGATGCTGCTGACCGAAGGATGGGACTGCCCGTCTGTGGACTGTGTGATCGTCCTGCGACCGACAAAAGTCCGCGCACTCTACAGCCAGATGGTCGGACGCGGCACACGGCTTTGCGAGGGGAAGGATCACTTGCTCTTGCTGGATTTTCTGTGGCACACAGAACGGCATGAGCTGTGCCGTCCGGCTTGCCTGATCGTGGAGAATCAGGAAGTCGCGGACAAAATGACGGAAAAGCTTGCGGATGCCGCCGGTGTGCAGATGGATCTGGAAACTGTGCAGCAAGAAGCCGAGAGTGACACCGTGCGTGAACGTGAGGCATCGCTTGCGGCAACGCTTGCCGAAATGCGCACACGCAAGCGCATGCTCGTCGATCCGCTGCAATATGAAATGAGCATCGCCGCCGAGGACTTGTCGGGCTACGTTCCGGCATTCGGCTGGGAAGCACAGCCGCCGACCGACATCCAGAAGCAAAAGCTCGAAGCTTGCGGCATTTTTCCGGATGAGATCGATTCCGCTGGAAAAGCCAAGAAGCTTCTGGAACGCATCCAGGAGCGCAAGCAAAAAGGGCTTGCCACGCCGAAACAGATCCGCTGTCTGGAGCGCTACGGATTTACGCACGTCGGGACATGGACGTTCCGGCAGGCATCGAACATGGTGACACGCATCGCATCACAGGGCTGGAAACGTGTGCCGTCGGGTGTCGATCCGGCAACGTATGTGCCGCCTGTGGAGGAGGGATCAGGATTTGGATTCTCGTTACCGTAACGACAACCTCGACGAACTGCTGGATTACATTGATCCGGCAGCGCTCGATTACCAGACGTGGCTCAGCATCGGTATGGCGCTCAAAAGCTCCGGCTATGACGTGTCCGTCTGGGACGCATGGAGCGCACGCGACGGCGCTCGCTATCACAAAGGCGAGTGCGAACAGAAATGGCGCGGCTTTCACGGATCCGACCATCCCGTCACTGCCGGCACGATCGCGCATCTTGCACTCGAAAACGGCTACCGCCGCATGACGCGCTCCGACTACAGTGCAGCTTTAGACTGGGACAGCTATATAGGTGACGATTACGTCGTGACATCCGCCGAGCAGACGCTTGCGACTCCGATCAGAGAGCCGGAGCAATTTGACCCCGTCGCCGAGATCACAAAATACCTCGAAACCCTGTTTGAACCGGAGGATTATGTCGGGTATGTCACCGAATGCTGGCAGAATTCCGACGGCAAATACCTCCCGTCCTCCGCAGGATCGTACACGAGAACCGCCGGCCAGCTCCTCTCGGAACTCAAAAAATACGGCAATTTTGAGGACGTGTTCGGCACGCCGAATCCGGAGTGCGGCGCGTGGATCCGCTTCAATCCCCTCGACGGCAAGGGCGCGAAGAACGAGAACGTCACCGAGTACCGCTATGCGCTCGTCGAGTCGGACAAAATTCCCATCGAGCAGCAGCACGGTATCCTGCGCGACCTACAGCTTCCCATCGCGGCGCTGGTCAATTCCGGCGGCAAGTCCGTTCACGCCATTGTTCGCATTGATGCCGGAAGTCCCGAAGAATACCGTAAGCGCGTGGAATTCCTCTATTCCGTATGCGACAAAAACGGATTGCAGGTCGACCGGCAGAACAAGAACCCCTCGCGCCTGTCGAGAATGCCCGGTGTCGTGCGCAAAGACCGGAAGCAATTCCTCATCGACACGAACATCGGCTTCCCCACGTTCACGGAGTGGCGTGACTATGTGGAGAGTATCACCGACGATCTGCCGGAATTCGAGAGCATGGCGGATGCGTGGGAGCAGATGCCAGACCTCGCGCCGCCGCTGATCGAAAATGTCCTCCGGCAAGGTCACAAAATGCTCATCGCAGGCCCGTCCAAAGCCGGCAAGTCCTACGCCCTCATCGAAATGTGCATCGCCATCGCCGAGGGGTCAAAGTGGCTCGGCTGGGACTGTACGCAGGGGCGCGTGCTGTATGTGAATCTGGAGCTTGACAGAGCGTCCTGCCTGCACCGGTTCAAGGATGTGTACGACAAGCTTAGCCTTCCGCCTTCGCATCTGGGCAGCATCGACATTTGGAATCTGAGAGGCGTCACCGAGCCGATGGACAAGCTTGCGCCGAAGCTCATCCGCCGTGCGAAGAAAGGCGGCTATATTGCCGTCGTGATCGACCCGATCTACAAGGTCATCACGGGCGACGAGAATTCCGCCGATCAGATGGCGCACTTTTGCAACCAGTTTGACAAGGTGTGTACCCAGCTTGGATGCGCGGTGATCTATTGTCACCATCACTCGAAGGGCGCACAGGGCGGCAAGCGCTCGATGGACAGAGCGTCAGGATCGGGTGTGTTCGCGCGTGATCCGGATGCCCTCATCGACATGGTAGAACTCGATCTGACCGAGGACATCATTAAACAGCAGAAGAACCAGATCGCGTGCGATCTCTGCGGTGACGCTTTGAAACAGTATGCACCGGAAACGTATGAAAATGCATCGCCGGACGATCTCCTGAGCCGTAACGCGGCACTGAAACTCTGCTGTGACCATCTCCCGAAATACGCCTACGACACGCTACTGCGCGACTTGCAGACAGCCGACCGGAATACAGACGGACTGACGGCATGGCGGCTCGAAGGCACGCTGCGAGAGTTCCCGAAATTTCCGCCGAAGAATCTGTGGTTCCGCTATCCCATCCACGAGGAGGACACGGTCGGTGTGCTGAAAGATATTCAGGTCGATGTGGACTTGAAGCCCTACCAGCGCGGCGCTAAGCAAGGGCACGCCACCCAGAAGAAACAGGCGAAGGCGGAACGGGCGGATAAGAACGCACAGCTCTTGAATGCATTTGATGCGCTCGGTGAAACGTCACTCCAGATCGACGACTTGTCGGAATTCCTTGGTGTCGGTCGCCGGACGCTTGAACGCCGACTGAAAGAGTGTGATGGTCTGGAACTCAAAAACGGAACAGTCACACGCGCTTTAGCACAGTAAAGAAATTGCGACAAAATTTGCGACAACTGGCTATATATATATATATGTAAATATTGTCGCAAATTGTGTCCATGTCAATGAGGTCTAACGACAGGTGGCTTTAGAGCCAGCCACCTGATCGTGAGAACCTTATCATTGACAATCGCGAATCGAAAAAGGAGTGAAAAACAGATGGAATTTTTCCTGCCGATGATACCGCCGACGGCAACGGCACAGGAACACAAGGTCATGGTGAAAAACGGCAGACCGATCTTCTATGAGCCGACTGCACTCAAAGCCGCGCGGTGCAAACTGGAAGCCTACCTCCTGCCGCACCGACCAGAGAATCAGTTCCGGACAGGCATCCGCCTGACTGTCAAGTGGCTGTTCCCGAAAGGAAGACACCACGACGGCGAATACCGCACGACAAAACCCGACACCGACAACCTCCAGAAGCTCCTCAAAGACTGCATGACAAGATGCGGCTACTGGAAGGACGACGCACTCGTCTGCTCGGAGATCGTCGAGAAGTTCTGGGCAGACACGCCGGGCATTTACATCCGGATCGAGGAGGTGACGTGATGGCACACTGGGAGCCGAAACCGTACCTCACCAAAACGCCGACCGTCCGTCCGCCGTCCGCAGGAGATCTGGTATTCTACCGATGCAGCGAATGCCTGAGAACCGCCTGCGGATTCCGGACACCGTTCTGCCCGTGGTGCGGATTTCCGATGGAGGAAGCAGAACCGCAGACCGTCACCCGACAGCAAGCCGACAACGCACGCGATATGCTGAACGGCTGTCTGAACCGGATGTATGTTTCGGACGATCCGGAGGAGGTCACGCGGATGTACCGCGCGGCAGTTCGGGATGTGGGTGTCATACGGGAGTACGGTTTGCAGAAGCTGAGAGGTAAGGAGTGAGAACGATGCCTGATAAGCGACACTGGGAAAATGACGATGTAACGGTATGGGATGCGAAAGAAAAGCGCAGTGGGCAGGAGCTTGAAATCAGCATTGTATCTGCAAAGTGCTCCATTTGTGGAAAATGGTCAGAACAGGTCAATAAGTTTACATCGTATCTGGATTATGAATACTGCCCACATTGCGGCAAAAAGATGAACTAAAACTAACACACCGCTGACCTATTGAGGTATCAAAATGATAATTCTGAAATACGGACGAACAGACGGGATTTACAAAAAGAAAAGGCAAAAGGTAAGATGCCCAGAGTGCGGATGCGTGATGATGCTCGACGAGGAAGATTACACCGTCAAAAGCCAAAGCGATGTATGCTATAATCCATTTAAGAATCTAAAATTAGAAGAATTGAAAATGGAAATTGAGTATAAATGTGCATACTGCGAAAGCAAAAACACAAAAAAGGTTGAAAAATACGAACGACTGATATCGGCTTGTATTCGCATTTTCGACATTTTGTATTGTCTGTTTGATATTTTTTAACACACCGCTGACCTACCGGCGAGACGGGGAGAAATCAACTTGTCGGGATTTCCGACAGGTTCGGAGGAGCTTTTGGCTGAGATAAGGAGGAAATCAAATGCGTGAGATTCTGTTCAGGGCGAAAGCCATTAACCGCACAGGCTATGAACGGTCGAATTACAAGAACGGTGATTGGGTGTATGGATGGCTTACAAAGCCGAGAAATCCGTTATGTCCTGAGAAACTTCC
>JAEIGA010017807.1_pt1 | contig 10820 bp, 16 predicted proteins | sample 9270691 | NCBI WGS metagenome assembly JAEIGA01 (sample SAMN17057246, study PRJNA624740) | gut metagenome | biome: biome; isolation source: fecal sample | host: Bos grunniens | place: China: Xizang | collected 2019 | reverse complement strand
GCACTTGTCAATCAAGAACAGATGGTGGCCCCAAGGAACCGAGAACAAATTTTCAGCAAGTTGCTGAAGATTTGTGTCGTCAGAATTTTCAGCAACTTGCTGAAAATTTCCAACCAGTTCATTATAAAGAAGATAGAATCGTTTTGTATATCTGAGGTTGGAAGGAGACAGGCCATCTACTCCTGGCAGTTCCTCTTTAAGATCATTGCTGAGGCACTTGTAAAATCCACTGCCGTATTTGTTATCGGCATCCATACCCACAATGTCTCTGCCAAGTTCCCAATAAAACTTCAGCACCTCGTTATTGACCTTAACGGCTGCTTTGATCTGACTTCTACGGTATCGCTGACTGAGTTCTTTTACCCAGTTCTTATAATCAGCGTCTATGATTGTTAAGGAACGTCCCATAAATAACTCTTACAATTTGCTTGTAAAGGTAAGAAAGAATTTGCTCCCTGCAATGATTTAGTTTTATGATGTCGCCGCCCATAGACCGGAGGCACGCCTTAAAGGCGAATCTCTTGACTTTTCTGTGAAAAGACGAGAGTCTTGCGGCAGTCCGGAGTAATAGATAGCTCGCCTTTGATGACTTTCGTAGAAAGGCATCTAGGGCGTGACCGCTTTAAATTCCCTCATTGTTTCTCGCACACTATCCATGAGGTCTGTTTACCTTGATTGTATTTTGCCCAGCGGGTATGCTTGCTTTTGCCAATCCATCCATAGCCATAATCTCCCATGTCAAGATCTACTGCATTATAGCAATAATGGGAGACTTCTTGAGCAAAGTCGGATAGTGTCATTGGATAGGTTGATTCTATGATCAGATATGATGCAGATCCATCGCATTCATCACAAAGGGCGCGTCGGTATCGTTTACGAGTATCTTTGAATCTGCAAGCTTTATAGTTCTTGACTAGAACGTGTTGTTGGAATCCATTATTTGAATACCACTTATTACCTATGAGAAGGCCTTTGGTAGGATGGAGAGAAACATATTCTTTCAGGCTTTTGAAACCACCTGTTTTCCCGTCGACTCTGTAGCCACCTTCAATTGTACCATCTACTGAAGTGTATGCTGCCGGAAGGCATAGGTATGCATCAGGATCATATTTGTCAGTAAATTTGATGTCTTTCGGAATGCTTACTATAGTTACCGGGACATATTTGTATATCAGGACACGAACAGCCCCTATGATACCAAGCATTACCAGTAACCCTATAAATAATAGTTTTCTTTTCTTCATACCAATCTCCTATTCATAAACCCACATTACGACGCTAGCACATTGTAAATGAAGCATCTTTGCCAATCTTTTATATCTATGGAATGGTAAGGTTACGCATCCAAGACTTCTCGGACCAAATGACGGATGAATGAGAATTGCCCTTGCTCGGGCATTTGAGTTTGTTTCATCAAGCCCATCCAACTCAAAAGCATTTACCGGATAATTGTACATCTTCCTTTCTCTTCCAATCTTATAATGGCCCAGTGAACTGCAGTGACTTCCTGAAATATTACTGAATTCACCTCTTAAGATATTACTCTTACCACCTCTGCCGTGACCGCATACACTTCGCATTATAATCTCTCCCGTATTCAGGTCAACCACATAGAATCTTTGCTGGAATGAATATCTGCTATAGTCAACCAATATGCCATAATCTGTATTGTATCCTCTTGAACGGCAATATGATTTCAATTCAAGTACCTTTACATCCAAATCAGCAGGAGTACTGTTGGATATAATACACACCCCTCCTGTAATTATAAGCAACGAGCAGAATATGATAGAAGCTGTCTTTATAATTTTCTGGAACATAATTTTCATTTTATCTTAGCCATCCATCTCTCAGTACAATCGTATCTTTCTGAATCTCAACAGAAATAAATGAACCATCCCATTCGTTCACAATAGTCCCATCATCCAGAGTGACCATCCTATCGCACATTCCACGACTGCGGTCAACAGGGGTCTGATCGGGGTAGATAAAATATGAATAAATGGGCTCGTCTTCCTTAATTGGTTCGTCTGTTCCTCTATAAAAATAATCAGCCATACTTCCTGCACTGAGATTCCAGTGAGTAGAATCTGTCTGACAGGCCTGATTCAGACGATTGAAGAAATCCTTATCTAGACCGTACTTGGCGACAAACTTATATTCGTTCCAAGTACATGCTCTGAGACATCCTTCATCATAGAACAGAGAATCTACCATTTCCAGCTCAGGGAACTCAACTCCTGTAAGTTTGTAGAAGTCTTCTGCGGTTCTGTAATCCGGTGCAGAGATGTTTTCTTTGACAATGTATGGTTGTCCTGCATTAGGATCTGTACACATTGCAATAAACCACACAAATGCAAATACTTTCAGCGCAATGAAAGAAAGACCAATTGGTGCATATATAATCCAGCAGAAGGTCTTCCAACCCTTCGGCATCCTGTCTTTGAATAGATTACTTGGCCATAAAAGGAACAACCCCGCAGCGTATGGAAACAGAATCAGCAAGATGATCCACAGAACAAGCCTTTTCTTGTTGGCAGTGATTTTCTTGAACCACTCTGTAATATCATTCATCTTCATATTACATCGCCTGATAGAGATCCACTGGAGCCACAGCGTACTGATCCATAGTTATATTCCTTTTGTTCATCAATTTCTTCACTTTGGGAATCCTTGTCAGCACAAAACTTGACACTTTGCGAGGCTTGCATAATTCTATTCCCTGATCCTTATATACCAACCACACAAGCTCTGAACAATACATCTTACCATTGTCAAACTTGAATTCAAGATCATAAGGCTGGCCTAGATATTTTTTATAAGAAATCGGTCTGGATAGTTTTTGCTTGGGTCTTTTTACGCGCCAGTTGTCATTCTTGGCCGCTCCGATAAATTTGGCAAATGGAGTCAAGCGAACAGTCTTTGATGCCTCTAGTACCTTCAATCCTTCTGGAGTATCAACAACAACTCCACAATGAGTCCATTTCGACATGGTTCCTATCTTTATATATGGTGACTGAGAAGACTGACTTTCGATAAATACGACATCTCCTTCCTGAAGATTCGTAACATCAATGCTGTCACTGCACGAAGACAGTAACAGCACTGATAGGAGAATATACATCCACTTCATGGTTTAGAGACCGAAAATAGTGTCAAACTCTGAACGGGTGTAGTTCTTCACTACAATCGAATGGCCTTGGGTCTTGAATTTAAGGTCGATGCCTTCGTCTGTTCTAATCGGCACGATGGTGACACCTTCATATACAAATCCACGGGAACCATAGTTATCGATTCGCGGAGCAATGTCTTTGTAACTGGCAACGCAAAGGTCCTTCACCTTCTGCGGCATCAGGTTGTAGATGGTCACCAAAGTCTTGGTGTCGAAATCGATGTCTTCATCAACTCCGGCGATAGTGGCGGTGACTGATGATGAATAATCATCATATGGGATGTTGGCTACTGTTGCAGAAACACAGAGAACAGTGACGAGCGAGATAGCCGCTGCAAAAAAGATTTTCTTCATAATGCTTGAATTTAGAGTGTTATTGATTTGTTTTCACTCTATAATGTCGCATCGAAGAAAAGATAACCAGAAAATAAGAAAAATTTTATGACATCGTGGAACCAGGCTGACGGATCTGTAAGGAATTGGATGGGATATTCCCAGAAGACTCTTCCAACTGCTTTTTTCATCCCCCCATTAGGGATTGCCATTATAAGGGCTAGAACAGCACAATGTATAAATGCTATAAATGCTGTGGCCCTGACAAGACCGCAGCCCTCAATATCCGACTGTGTAAAACGGGTATATTTGATGAATGAATGTACATGAAAGGCATAGGTGAATGCTATCATAACGTCAAAGGCAAACATGTACTGTTCCGCCCCGAAATACCGGAATGGAAACAGCATGAAGGTATAAATCGGGATGCAATAAGGGGATAATGTGATAGGAACATATCCTATTCGGCTCTTCTGATATTTGACATGACAGTCCCTTCTGGACACTAGAAACTCTTCAATTCTACGGAAGAACAACAAGGCCACCAGCGTGTGAGTCAGTTCATGTGTAAAGTGCATAAACCAATTCAGGTTATGACGAATCTTCGGCCATATGAGGAACAGCAAGAAAACGGCATACGCAGTAAGACCACAGATATATCCCCGCAAGTTTCCCGATTCCGGCTTCAAAACCCACATTTTAACAGCATCGTATCCGAAGGACTTGAGTAGCACTCCAAAGAAAAGGAGCGCCAGCAGTGCCCAGAGGCCTGTGGTTATCCAATATGAATATTTCCTATACATTATCGTTGTCTTTATCGGCGTCCTCATCCAAATCCAAAGCGGCCTGCGTTACGCCAGTCTCAGCATATACCCTTTCCTCATTTATCAACTCCCTCAAGGCTGCCCTTTCAACGGCATCACGCACAGCGTCTTCTGCAAACTCGTCGTCTGCAAGAAGTTTCTTGGCAAAATCCACGAACTTTTTCATACACTTGCTCTTTTTAGTCTTAACGGAATCCTCGCTGCCGAATCCGATGATGTCAGCGATCTCATCAAACGACTTACGCTCCCAGTAGAACTTCTTGAAGATGGTCTTGCAGGTGTCCGGCAGGGAATCAAAAGCCCTGTCAAGAAACTCGTTCTGCATCTGCTGCTTCTCGGTCACGGTCATCTCGAAGTCCTTTACTTCTTTATGTAGGTTACGGGAAATCGTAATCACTTCTTCCGAAGTAAGAGGGCGTTTCTTCCTGATGAAATTGCAGGCAGTTAGCTTTCCTATCTGCACAAGATAACTGAACAAGGCGCCTTCACGCGAGACCGTAACACCGCCCTTTTTCACCTTCTGCATAAGCACCATCAAGGACTCCTGAAAGATGTCCTCGATATCCGCAGTTGCAGATGGTCCAAACGAAAAAGACTGTCCGAGAATCGAAAAGAATCCGGACCTATAATTCCGGCAGATGTACCGCCATGCACGGTTGTCATTCTGCATTATGCCTATGAGTAGTTGGGTGTCGGTCATATTTAGCCAAGAATTTCGTCAAAGATAATCAGTGTTGACCGACAAATATCTCTTTCCAACCAAATTCCTTGCTGATTAGGAGTTTATAGAGTCCACGGAGGAGTCTTACGGAAAATCGCCAGAGGACGCCTAGGATGTAGGCCATGATAGGTAAGGCTATGAATGCTGCGAGGCGTCCCCAAAAGCTTGCATAGTTGGTGATGGTCAGGATGATTGCACCGGGGCAGAGACCGGCGATGAACATTGTTAGTCTCGGGCACTTCATCGTCAGTGCTGATATCTTCTCTGACATGACGCATCGATATACATATATCAGTGTTGCCACCCATGGGATTACTGACAGGATTCTGATCGACAAGATCAGGGCTTTCGAGGCAGTTGTGTAGAATTCAGTGACGTATGGCAGGATGCTCATCACCATATAGAGGACGAAGCAGATGACTCCGCTGATGAGGTCTTTCCAGAATCGTTTTTCGTTGCCCCGGAACGGGTATGTCATAAGCATTGCACCTTCCGGACCGTCGCCAGCAAACTTTTTCAATGGTACAAGTGCCGGTGAATTGCCTATCATTCCTACAAGCGTAAAAGACAAATAATATATTATCCAACTCAAGGAAAGAAAGAACCTACTGAACCAATAGATATGGTCATGAATCGGGAATTGTGGCTCAGATTCAAAAACATATTTCTGACCAAAACAAATTGCTGCTGCAACACCGATTGTCACAAGCCATTTGAGGTTCAATTTGCCTTTCAGCCACTCGGCACAGAGGCAACCGAGATAGAAAAAGCATACTGACACCGCTATCCTGCCGCAAGGCCAAGCATAGATTCCTCCGAATCTTGACAGCGGCATCAATATCACACCTACAATTGTTATGAAAATAGTGAAGGGCGTTAGGCTATATAGGTACTTCATACTGATTATTTCGCCATTTCCATAACAGCCATAATGCCGGCTAGATTTTTATCTACACCTGAGTAGTTCCTCATGTAATCAACTACTTGATTAATGTCTGAAGAACTCATGCGCCCTCCAATATCACGATTAAAACTATTCACCATGAATTTATAAGCATCCTCCTTATCCCAAGAATATAGTTCGCCTCTCTTTATCATTACATTGATTGCAGAAGCTGCCAATCCCGCAAAATCAATAACTCCAAAGAACTGATAACTTACTCTACCATAAGCAATAATACCATAATAAAAATCGCTTAATCTGTTTGTGGTTTTTATATCCATAAGTGTGTTGGTTTATATTTAGAAACTGGTTACTTTTGATTATTTATGTCACGAACAAAGCAAAAGCAACCAGCCACTATAAGATTTTATTTTCTATTCCTGCTAATGTTGGATATATGGTGTAGGATATTCATTATTACTCCTATAACCATTAGAGCTATTCCAAAACCTTCGGTTTCTCCAGAGAAGGTAAGAATGCATCCAATAATAAAAACAATGAATGATAAGATACGCATGGCTCTTTATTCTATGATGTCTACGAATATGTGCTCATGTATATTTCCTGAATAAGCTTGAAATTGACCTATGCAATCACTCCACACCTGGACATTATCCATTCCAGCACGAGTCCAAAACAACTTACGTTCATTAGAAACCGCATTTATTGCTTCTTCCCATGTTGCACAATTGTATGTTCTGGTTGGTTTAATAGGCTGAGAAAAATCTATTAAGCCCTTGGACGTTACAACGATAACTTTATACATACCTGTGTTTTTTAATCATCTATTACCCCAAACATTTTTCCTAGGATGTAGAAAGGTGCAGCTGCGACACAAACCGCAACCCCTGCTGTTACTCCAACTGCAGTGAGAACTCCTTTAGCAACTTTCTTGGACACCTCCCATAATTCGTCAAGCACATCTCTAACTTGTACATAGAAGGAGTAATGCTCTCTATATAGCCAGTTTCGAAAATTATTTTGGCTTTCTAGGGTTCTATTCAGTTCTGCCGCGCTCATTTGATTCAAAAAAGACTCTACCTGTCTTCTCTGCTGTTCTGTCATTGCCATAATTAATCGAATATTGATTTTAACCACTGCCATGTAGATCTTAAGACGTAATGTATTGCATCAAAAATATCTCTACATGTATAATATAAAAAATGAGTGAAATTATCGATTGTTCGAAGGATAGCATCATTCTCTGCCTCAGACTGCTGATCTAATATATTTATCAGTCGTTCCTTTTGCTCCGGTGTAAGTGCCATATTTACAACATTTTTAATATTGCTTTTACCTTACGATATTCTTCACTATCTCTTTCGAGAGTTCTCATTGCATCCTCACAAATTTCCTCAATCTGCTTAAGGTAATCTGTTGAGACTTTTTCTTTAGGTTCGATTTCAGAATCTTCCTTAACAGAAAAATCTTCATTTAACCCTGTGTCCTGACCATAGTAAATCCCATCATTCACCAGCAATCCCTCATTACTCCACTCATACAAGCACTCAATCATATATTGGTCATCTACAATGGCTTTATCATTTGCCTGCATAATAAGAAGTATAACATCGCAGTCTTTAAGAGTATTGATATAGAGGGCTTTATACTTATCATCCTCAGCAACACCTCTTCCATATCCAGGTAGGTCCGCAACTCTCATTACGCTACCATCCTCAAGGACATATTCTTTATACCCTCCAAAGTTATCCACAACGGTACCCTCACCGATACGGCTTACTCTTTCTTTTGCGCCAAAAAGATTATTGACAGTGGTCGATTTACCCACTCCAGACTGTCCTATTATGGCAACATTGATTGGCTTTGCTTTTTTTTCTTTGATGACTCTTTCAAGTTCTGCACTTTGTGAAGAATCAAGTTTACTCATAAGGTCCGCTATGAAAGAATCTAAGCCAACTGCTTTAGTTTTTGCTCTTCTTTCAGCTATCATTCCGTTTATGAATTCACGATTTTCCTCTGACATACCTTCAGAACAAGCAGGATCTGTAATTTCCTTAGGTTTGAAGGTTGTGATCACTCCGGTACAATGAATAATCTTATTAATTACCTGAGGCAATCTATATGCTCTTAAAGCAGAAAAATATTCAATCTGATCTCTAGATGCACCATGATTTCCAGAGGTCAGCTTTTCAATAATATCCTCCGCTCTTGCCTTGATTTTCTCTTCGGTTTCAGGAGTTGGCTGATTAATGTCATTGTCCCACTCTCCAAGGTTATCAACCTGATTAATTCCAATCACCAGTTTAGGAATTCCGTTCTTTTTCTTCTTTGTTTTAAGAAGATTATCAAATATGCCCATATTAAAATAATTTATAGATTTTATTTTTCAAATTGTCTAAGTTCCATTTCTGTAATACAGAATAAATAGCAACAGATTCTGATGTCACATTATCAAAGTGATCGAAAACATTCGCAATGCATTTAAAGTAATCTAAACTTTTCTCCTGAATTAATTCATTATCAGAAGAAATTGTGTGTAGGTCAATACCATCAGGATGTTCCTTGTCTTTGAAAAGTAAATCAGCTTGATTAATTCCTAGTATTATATTCTGCGACGAGTTTAATACACCATTTGATATAAGTTCAGAATAAAACAGCTGATCTTGCTTATATGCGCGTCTGTCAGCCTGCGAGAGGCAGACAAGAACTGAGGCTTTTTGGATGAAATTATAATAGAACTTACGATACACGCTATTGGCATCCATACTCTCTGCAATACCAGGTAAATCAACAAGATTAAAGCAAATCTTTTTGCCGTCAAATTCGTCTTCTATACGCATTACAGCTGGGAACTTTGTACACGATACAACTCGTCCTACTGCTAGGTCTAAATTCCACAATGCATTAATGGTTGAAGTTTTACCACATCCAGTCTTTCCAGAAAGCACGAGTGTTGGCAATGTATCGTCGTATACCTTATTGTTCATTGCCAAGACAAGTCCATTCCATATCTGGTATTTTAAAATATCAATATTCCAATTCAAATGATTCGAATATGGAACAACAGAGTCAACTGAAAATGTAGGATCGAATTTTGTAAACCCTGCAAATTCATTATAGACCATGTTCGTTTTTTGCATTATGTTTGAAACTGAGTTCAAACTTGCCTGTTTGGATTTGGAAGTGTCAAGGTTTCTTGCTGCCACAGGTGTAAGAATCCAGTCTGCCATACCATAACCGATAGTTATGACTACATCCTTTTGTAATTGTACAGACGAGAGCACCTTCTCTAAATATTGTTTTCTTACATTAATTAAGGCATCATCGCACGTTACAATCGCAACGATAACGTCAGCAGTACCAAGGGCTTCCTTAACACCAGGCCTGTCAATCCATTCTGATGATGTGTAGTTAACTCGCGGTAACTCAATTACATCAAAGTCAACCACCTCGCGGCCAACAAGCATCTCAGAGACGTTGAATGTATAGATACCTGACTTTAGCTGATAATCTGTTACATTCTCACCCCATAAACTTTGTATTGTAGTGGTTTTTCCAGATTCAATACCTCCGAGAAAAACCACTTTTGGTTTTGCGATCATAGTATTCCTCTAAAATGATTTATAGATTTCAACGGCCTGTCTAATATTCATCTTAGGCAGATTACATACTTTTACTATGAATGTCCAAAGAGCTAGTTCGGAGTCATCTATATCCTGATCTACAGATAGGAAATATCCCAAAAATGATGACACCAACTTTTTCTTCTTCTCATCCATAGCATGAATGGAAATAAAAGCATCAATTGCAGCCGTCTTCTCACCAGAAACGATAATTTCATCATACTCATTCGGAGCGACTCCAAACTTTGGCATCTCTTCCTCTATGCTCTTTATTTCTTCATGTAATACTACGCCGTCTGCTTCAGCCATCATTTTAGCAACTTTGTAGATGGCATATTTTTCTTGTGATGTAAAGGTTAATTTTGAGCTCATATGATTAATGTTAAGAGTTATTCTCAATAAGTTGGGGCTTCTCCTATGCACTCATCAATGTATGATTTCGCTTTCTTAATAGCACGCCCATAGCCTACAAACAGTTGATATACCTTGAAAGTTCGAAATGCGCCACAGTGTTTCATGTCTTTAGCATACTTAAATCCAGGGTTTGAATAGTATTCTGATTGAAATTGTGGAGTCATAGCTACAGCATCTACTCTATAGCCACCCAAAGCCTCTTGTATAGAACAATACCATCCTCTGTAAGTGAAGGCCTGAGCTACAGTCATTTGATATTTCATGGATTTTGAAGTGTTATCGGTTCAAACAAATAACAAAAGCGTGGTACTATGCTCATTTAGTTTTGCAGGTCCTAGGAAAACCTTGTACATAAATAGGCTATAGCACCACGCCGTTATTCGCAAGCGAATACGACGAAGTGATAAGCTTATCCTCTGTACAATGTCGAATTTCCTAGGTTCGCAAAACGAGAACAAACTACACTTTCGTGTTTTTCAGTATGTTTGCCAAATATAGTAAATATTCTCCGGATAAAAGATAATGCTATACATTTTTTAAGCATGCTGTCTCGTCTGTCCCGCTGTCCCAGGGGTGAGACAGCGAGACACTTAGAGACAGTGGGACAGTTCAGATGAGCCATTCTTCTGTGACCGGAGTGAGATCGAGGTCGTTTATCAGGTTGTGGATCTCTGGTAAGTATTCGCTGGAGAACCATTTTTCGAGGAGGATCTCAATGTCATTGCTGTCGTTGAGCTGTACTTTTCGTGGTGTGCCTGGTATGAGTTCTCCGTTCTGCTTCCATTGGATCAGGAGGTCGGCGATGTCGATGTGGGCTTTACGTTGTTCT
>JAEIGA010017806.1_pt1 | contig 10820 bp, 11 predicted proteins | sample 9270691 | NCBI WGS metagenome assembly JAEIGA01 (sample SAMN17057246, study PRJNA624740) | gut metagenome | biome: biome; isolation source: fecal sample | host: Bos grunniens | place: China: Xizang | collected 2019 | reverse complement strand
TGGGGGCACCTTCAGGGTGTGCGGTGGCATTGATTTTACGAGTGAAAATGTTGCCTTCAACATCTTTTACATATAAGTTGTTGCCACTGAATGCAAATGTGGCGATGTCGTTGGTTGTAGGGTATGGGAGTATTGCTCGCACGCGTCCGCTATGGTCGCATACTTGGATTCCCATTTTTGTCGCTACATAGAGATTTCCGTCGGTGGCATATAGCATACCGATAATATCGTAGTATTGGTGAAGTGTGTTGTGCAACCAGTAATATTGTTGGCGATTTGATTTTTTGCCTTTGGCATCAACGGTGTAACTAATTAGCCAGTCTGAATTTTTCTCGGTTTCGGTAAATAGTTTCCCGTCGGGAGAAGTGGCTGATTTTTTTGTTGCTTTTGGCATTTTGCCATCATATTTTATCCAATCCTCGCCGTCGAGTAGGATTGCTTGTAGCATATTGTTTTTACTTTTGCCAGCTTTAACTGGTTGAGGATAGTCTTTCCATAGGTATCTCATTGCCTCGGGGAATAGACGTGAGCCATTTTTGATGCTATGGTTGCCATCGTCCCACACTGCCTTGTATTCATATCCTGCAAATTCAAGAGCCGATGCTACAAGTAGATTTTGCTCATACCAGTGTCCGAAAAGTGCATTCCATATATCGTTAGAGCCGTCGTGAATGAATACGCGAATAGGACGTGGTTCATATTTGCGAATAAGTGCAGGGTATTCATGCCCGCCACGCATTGATACGAATGTGCCACAAGTGGTATAGATGCGGCTAAATAGGTCGGGACGAAGGAATGTGGTGTTGAATGAAGCGATACCACTACTACTTGCTCCTGAAATGGCACGGTCGTTGGGGTCGGCAGAGATTTTGATTGTGCGACCATCGGCAAGAGTATGACTCGATGCCGTTGGGAGAAGTTCGATTTCGATAAAGCGAGCAAATGTGTCGTCGATGCGGTCAAATTCGTTACTGCGATTGTAGCGAATGACGGTGCTATCGTTGGCGATGCGACCTGGCTTTACGAATACACCAATTGTAACAGGCATTTCGCCGTTAGCGATGAGGGTATCCATGACTGCTGTGGCGTTGTAAAGAATGCCGTCAAGCCCAAGGTACAAGCAGGCAGGTTTTGTGCCGTCGTATTGCTTGGGGATATATACTTTATATTCATGTACAGTGCCGGGGTAGAACTTTGAGTTGGTAATTTTGCCATCGATGATGACGCTCTTGTCGGCCGATGATGCCGATAGTGCCACAAGGGCAATGAGCAATGATAAGATTTTTTTCATGGGTTATGTAATTGAAAATTTAATCGAATTATTCGTTGAAAGTGACACCGTCGATATCTAACAATCGGTTAGCAAGTGCTTCACGATTATCCAGACGAGTAGTAACGGTGATTTGGCACGCATTGTCAAAAATTTGATTAGAAATCTTTACATTGGGGTCTTTAACGACTTTCATTACATCGTTCATGGCGAGATATGGGAAATTGAATGTAATTGATGCCATCTCATGACATTCGATGATGTTGCCAGCGAGAATTGCTTCGCGAGCCGCTTCGCGATATGCCACGATAAGTCCCGAAGTGCCGAGTTTTATGCCACCAAAATAGCGCACTACGATGATGACGATGTTGGTGAGGTTGAAAGAATTTATTTGCCCCAAAATAGGTTTCCCAGCAGTGCCACTTGGTTCTCCATTATCGTTGGAGAGGAACTCGTTGCGTGCAGTGCCAATCATATAAGCCCAACACACATGGCGAGCATCGAAATACTCTTTTTGATACTTTGCCACTACCTCTTTTGCTTCGGCAGCCGAGGTTACAGGCACAGCAAAGGAGATGAATTTACTCATCTTCTCTTTGTATAGCCCTTCGGCGGGAGCATCGAGTGTATAGAAAGTATCGGCCATCGGTTATTTTTGTTGAGGTTCCTCTTTGGGTTTGCGATCGAAGAACGGATTTTTAGAAGATGCAGCAATTGCAATCGCAAACACTTGTTTGCAATCGTTGAGAATGTTGAGGCGTTGAGCAGCGAGCCCGGCAGAGAATAATACGCGAGTGTCGAGTCGCAAATCGGCAGCCATAGCACATGCCGAACCAATAGCAATGCCCACGTCAATAGAATTAATCGCGCAAGGCACTATTGCGGGTTTGCTCTCACAAGTAGCGTAACCACAATGAGTGCAGTTGAGACCATGAGGCTGGTTGTGCGTGCCTATGAGCATCACACATTCGGCCTGGAGGATATTGTCGGCATCGCGTAGGAAAAACTTCATACCATGTTCCTCAACCATTGCCACCATAGTGTTGGATAGACGATGAAGATCATCGCCCTCAATGAGCGCGATTTCAAGAATGTCTACCCCTTTGGCTTTGGGAGCAGTGCGTGCAGCTGTCATCATTTGACGAGCCGCCACAAGTACTTGCTCGTGACGGCTGTCGCGTTCGTTTATCACCATAGAGTGTTGTATTATAAGATGAGCATAGCATCGCCGTAGGCGCCGAAACGGTAACCCTCTTTTACGGCTTGTTCGTATGCTTCCATTGTCAATTCATATCCACCAAATGCCGATACCATCATGAGCATAGTAGAGTAAGGCAAGTGGAAGTTGCTTATAAGTGCGTCGGTAACAGTAAAGTCATAAGGAGGGAAGATGAACTTGTTGGTCCACCCTTCATACACTTTCATGTGCCCACCCATTGAAACAGCACTAGCGATACCACGAAGCACTGAAGTGCCCACGGCACACACTTTGTGTTCAGCATCTTTGATTGCGTTTACCTTATTAACGAGTTCGGGCGATACGCTCATTTGCTCTGAGTCCATGCGGTGTTTAGTGAGGTCTTCAACATCAATTTCACGGAAATTGCCGAGGCCACTGTGAATAGTGAGGAATCCTTGCTCAATACCTTTAATTTCCATGCGTTTCAATAATTCGCGACTGAAGTGCATACCTGCTGCTGGGGCTACAACGGCACCTTCGTTTTTTGCGAAGATACATTGATAACGTTCAGCATCATTTTCGTTGGGTTTGCGTTGGATATAAGAGGGGAGTGGAGTTTCGCCGAGACGGAACAATGCTGCCTTAAATTCTTCGTGGCTACCATCGAAAAGGAAACGAAGTGTGCGACCACGTGAGGTTGTGTTATCGATAACCTCAGCCACCATTGACTCATCTTCGCCAAAGTAGAGTTTGTTGCCAATACGAATTTTACGAGCAGGCTCTACAAGAACGTCCCACAACTTGTGCTCTTCGTTAAGTTCGCGAAGCAAGAATACTTCAATGAGAGCGCCAGTCTTTTCTTTGTTGCCATAAAGACGAGCAGGGAAAACTTTAGTATCATTAAAAATGAAGATGTCACCTTCGTCAAAGTGTTGGATTACATCTTTGAAATATTCGTGTTGAATTTCTCCAGTTTTGCGATTTACGACCATGAGTCGAGATTCGTCGCGTCCCAATGTAGGTTCTTGGGCAATGAGTTCTTCAGGAAGTTTGAATTTGAATTGTGATAACTTCATAATTAAAATGATTTATATGTTTTTTAATGTTATTCTTTTGAAAATTAGTTGTTTAATGCGATTTCGGGCATTGTTATTTCGATATTATTAAGCATTTCGACAGCTTGCTCTACAGTGAGACATTCCTCAACTTTTACATCGCCCACACGAGTGCGGCGAAGGGCTGTGAGGTGTCCTCCCGAATTGAGAGCAGCTCCAATATCGCGAGCAAGAGCGCGAATATATGTACCTTTGCTACACACCACTCTCACAACGATGCTTTGTTGTGAATACTCGAGTAATTCAATCTCGTCAATCACAAGAATTTTGGCTTTGAGTTCCACTTCTTTCCCTTTGCGAGCCATTTTGTAGGCACGTTTGCCATCGATTTTGCATGCCGAAAAAGCGGGAGGTACCTGCTCAATGCGTCCAGTAAATTTTTTCAACACCTCTTCCACCATTTCGCGAGTGATATGCTCGGTGGGGTATGTTGCATCGATTTCGGTTTCGAGGTCATAAGATGGAGTAGTCGCACCTAATGCAATAGTTGCCACATATTCTTTGGTGTGAGCTTGAAGCTCGTCGATGCGCTTAGTTGCTTTGCCAGTACACACAATCATAACACCGGTTGCTAATGGGTCGAGAGTGCCAGCATGTCCTACCTTAATTTTTTTGATTTTAAGGCGACGACTCATAATGCTTCGCACTCGTTTCACTGCATCAAACGAGGTCCAGTGCAAAGGTTTGTCGATATATAATATTTCTCCTTCTAAAGGATTAAACATAGTTTGAAATTTAGATTACATAATTTGTAAATCAACTCCACATGCAATCATAATCAAAATTGCTCCACCTACTACGATGCGATACCAGCCAAATGCTTGGAATCCGTATTTTGACACGAAGTTGATGAAGAATTTAATGGCAAGTAGAGCCACGATAAATGCAACAATGTTGCCAATGGCAAGTGTCGCAATATTGTCGGTAATAATGCTTGGGTCGGTTTTGATGAGTTTGTAGCACTTATACACTGTTGCCCCAAGCATAGTGGGAACGGCGAGGAAGAATGAAAATTCGGCAGCCGCTTTGCGTGTCATCTTTTGTGCCATACCCCCTACGATTGTAGCCATAGAACGTGATACCCCAGGAATCATGGCTATACATTGGAAGATACCCACCATCAATGCTCGTTTTTCGGTGAGTTTAGTATCTTCACTACCTTTATTGAAAATTTTGTCGCAGAATAGCATAAAGATGCCCCCAAGCACAAGCATAACAGCCACTACCCACACTTTTTCAAGCATGGCATCAATAGCATCACTAAATAGCAATCCAAATACTGCTGCAGGTATAAATGCTATGAATAGTTTCCAATAGAAATCATACTTGTGAAGAACGCGTTTAATCCATCCAGCACCCTCTGGAGCAGGAGTGTTGTTGAGTTGAAAGAATCGTTTCCAATATAACCACACTACCGATAGAATTGCGCCAAATTGAATAATAAACGTAAATGCTTTTACATAATCGGTGCTTTCTACACCAAGAATGTTTTGTGCAATAATCATGTGTCCGGTTGATGACACAGGGAGGAACTCGGTCAAGCCCTCAACAATCGCAATGATAATAGAATCAAAGATGCTCATTAGGCTTTATCCTCCTTTTTTGAACGGTAGATAATGCCAAATCCCATGAAAATAAATCCGAGGAATGCAAGGGTTGGACCAACGATTATGCGACGAGTGCTAAAAATTTCGGGATTGAAATTCTCCATTGTAGAGCCTTCTCCACACATTAAAAGAAATCCTAAAACAATGATAACACCAGCAATACCCATGAGAATGAGATTGATGCGGTGAAGAGGGAAGATAACACGGGGTTCTTTTTCAATAATTGCCTTTTTTCCAGCGGTTGTCTTTTTTAAGTAATCTTTTGCCATTATATTGTTATGTCTTAAATTTTTATATCAATGATTATTTGAACATATCGTCGTAAGAGGTGCGAATGTATTTGTTGGTTGCAAACAGCGCTGCAGTAGCACAAAGAATGATGCCGAGAACAGCGAGTGAGCCAAACACGTATGCTGCTTCAATCCATGTAATAGTTTGACTGAAAGAGTATTCAATCGTGTGTAAGTAATAAAGTATTCCACCTAATATTAAGGTTGCAATGATTGAAGCAATAAAACCATGAATAACATTGTTGAGCACAAACGGACGACGAATAAAGCCGTTAGTAGCCCCCACGAGTCGCATGGTGTGAATAATAAATCGTTTAGAATAAATTGCGAGTCGCACCGAGTTGTTGATAAGGACAAATGAGATTAGTATCAACGCGAAGGCAACAGCCATGAGGGCAATAATAACATTGTTGATGCCTGTATTAATATCATCGACCATTGTTGTGTTGGTAATAATATTCTCTATGCCAGGAATATCTATCAATGAAGCCTTGATGCTTTCAATGCTGTCGCTATTGGCATATTGTGAGGTTACATTTATTTCAAATTCGGGTTGATATGGATTGATGTCGGCCATCATGTTGAGAATATCTTCACCCATACGTTCCGATTCTTGTTGCAAAACCTCTTCGGCTGAGATAAATTGCTGAGTTGCTACATAAGGTTCTTTTCCCCATTTTTGCTTGAGCGCATTAAGATTGGCAGGAGAAATATCGTCGTCAAGCACTACAACAAATCCAATGTTTTCTTTGATGTTGGTAGTAACATTATTTGCTACTAATCCTAAAAAAGCAACAATTCCTAACACTAATAACACAAGAGCCACACTTATGGTAGATGTGATTTGTGCACTAAATGTAGAAATTGCCGATTTATGATGTTTACCCATGCTAAATAAAATGTTTCAAGGCACAAAGCCCCATTATCCTTAATAAACTGCAAATTTAATACATTAAAGAGCCTTTGTCAAGAGTTTTGCTTGTAAAAATGATGAAAAAAGCGTAACTTTGTGCCCGATTATTTAGAAACGATATAAATAAGGTGAGTAAAAATCAACATAAATCGCTCGTGGCAATACTTTTATTGGTATTGTTGATGAGTTATAAGGTGGGTGTTACAATGTTTGTGCACACTCACGATGTTGATGGCACAATGGTGGCGCACTCTCACCCATTTACCAATGCTAATCACTCTCACTCTGCATCGCAAATTGTTGTCATAGGGCAGTTGTCGTCGTTTAGCGGCATTGAGCATAAATCCTATGAGGAGATAAATGTTCATCACTGCAGTGTTGAGAAGATAGAAATTTTCACCCAAGACTTATACGTAATTAACGCAACTTGGGCAACTACCTCATTGCGCGCACCTCCTGCCTATTGTTAAAATCGATAACCAACTAAACAGTCAAAAAGATTTTAACAACCAATAATTACATTAACTTCAATGAAAAGAATATTTTTGGTGTGTGTATCTATGATGATAGGTACATATATCGCTATGGGAGCAGTGGCTCAAAGCCACAAACCCGAACACTCACATAACCATGCACATCCACATTGTCATGGTGCTGCAATTAATGTTGATAAATTTAAGAAAAATGCAATCTCGGGCCATGTGTTTGAATATGGCTCGCACGATGCTATCCCATTTGCAACGATATTTGTTGTAGAAACTGCCGGTGGAGTAATGGCAGGTGATGGTGGTGAGTTCTTTATTGAAAACCTTAGCGATGGCACATATACATTGCGTGTTCAGTGTATGGGATATGCCAACAAAGAGGTGAAAATAGAGGTAAAAGGCCACGAACTGGAACATATTGATATCGAACTCGATGCAAGTAGCGTTCAACTCGATGATGTAGTAGTGTCGGCATCACGCAATGCAGTGCGTCGTTGTGAAGCGCCTGTAGTGGTTAATATTCTCAATCAACAATTATTTGAGCGCACCAATTCTACCGACTTAGCACAATCACTTAACTATCAATCGGGACTTCGTGTTGAAAATAGTTGTCAAAACTGTGCGTTTCCTCAAGTGCGCATCAATGGTCTTGAAGGTCCATATTCACAAGTATTGATTAATAGTCGCCCAGTAGTCAGCGCTCTATCGGGGGTATATGCCCTTGAACAGTTACCTGTAAATATGATTGACCGCATCGAGGTGGTGCGTGGAGGTGGTTCGGCTCTCTTTGGCGCAAATGCAGTGGGTGGAACAATTAATATTATCACAAAAGACCCCATTAATAACTCATTTAGTGTGGGTACAACAATCTCAAATATGAACGGTGATGCTTGGGAAGAGGTGGTTAATGCCAATGCTTCGCTTGTGTCGGAAGATAATAAATATGGTATCGCTCTCTACGAAACATATCGCAATCGCAATCCGTATGATGCTAATGGCGATGACTTTTCAGAGGTGGGGTTGTTAAATCTTAATTCTTTTGGTTTCAATGCTTACTATCGACCATCAATGTTTAGCCGTTTGAGTCTTGAATATCATACAACTAACGAATATCGCCGTGGAGGGAATAAGTTTGACCTCGAACCATTTCAAACAGATATTACAGAGCAAACACGTCACTCAATAAATAGTGGTGGATTATGTTATGAACAATCGTGGAACGAGTATAAGCATCGCATGTCGCTATACACTTCGCTTCAAGATATTGACCGAAATAGTTATTATGGCGCGCAACAAAATCCTAATGCGTATGGCAAAACCGATGACTTGACATGGGTAGTGGGGGGTATGTATATTCTCAACTACGATAAAGTGTTGATTTCGCCTGCAACATTCACTGCCGGGCTTGAATATCAGAGCAACTCAATGCATGACGTAATGGTGGGTTATAATCGTGATATGACTCAAGACGTAAGGATTTTTGGAGCATTTGTGCAAAACGAGTGGAAGATGAATCACTTCACATTGCTCGCTGGTTTGCGACTTGATAACCACAATCTTATTGAAAAACCTATCTTGAGCCCTCGTGTCAACCTTATGTATAAGGCAAATGACAAGTTTCAAGCTCGTGTGACATGGTCAACAGGTTTCCGTGCTCCGCAAGCCTATGACGAAGACCTACATATTACAGCAGTAGGTGGCGAGGGTACCTTGATTGAACTCGCTGATGGATTACGCCCTGAACGCTCAAATTCATTCAGTGGTTCGGTCGATTGGGTATGCAACATTGGCCACTGGCAAGCCAATTTGCTTGTTGAGGGATTTTATACCACGCTCGATGATGTGTTTGTGCTTGAAGAGGACTCGTTGCGATCAAATGTAAAGATTCGTCGCAATGGTAGTGGCGCTCATGTATATGGTGCAAATGTCGATTTCAAAATTGCGCATGGAAAGGATATTGCATTGCAACTTGGTGCTACTTGGCAACAAAGTCGCTATAAAGAGGCTGAACAATGGAGTGAAGACCCTAATGTTGCTCCAACTAAAAATATGATGCGTACTCCCGACCTCTATGGCTATTTCACATTGAGTGGTTCGCCATTCCGCAACTTTGATTGGGCATTGTCGGGCGTATATACTGGTCGCATGTATGTGCCTCATTATGCTCCTGGAGAGGTGTTGGTCGATGACCCATATTATGCTGAATATCTTGCAAACAACTATATCAAGCAAGATGAACTTGTGCACACCCCCGATTTCTTTGATTTCAATGTGAAATTAAATTACACAATTCCATTAGGTAGCAACTTGAGTATGCAAGTGAATGCTGGTGTTAAAAATATTTTTAATGCATTCCAAAAAGACTTAGATACTGGCACATTCCGTGACTCAGGTTATTTCTATGGTCCTACTGCGCCACGCACCTACTTCGCTGGGGTGAAATTCTCGATGTAAGAATAAAAAATTTAGATTTATACGAATTACCGATAGGGAAATGCTTCATTACGGAGTGTTTCCCTATTTTATTGCTATTTTGTGTTAATTTTTTAGATGTATAATTTGTTGAATATCAACAAATTACCCCCCCCATTAAATTGCCCTTGATAATATTTGTTTTTTTAGAAAAAGTTTTGTTAACTTTGCGATAAATAACCTCTTAAGAGGGGCAGATTTTGAAAACATTAAAATTAAAAAGTTATGAAAAAGGTAATTATTGCATTGACATTGATTTTAGGTTTGTCGTTTGGTGCATTTGCTCAAGATTATAGCCTAAAACCTGGATATAAAGGATTCTTTGAAGCAGGATTTATTTATAGTGGTTCGGAGTTGGAATTTCACACAACACAAAAATATGGAAAGTTTGGAATGAGTCGTGTCGAGTTGACAACATCACATGGTATTCAACTCAATCCATACCTCTTTTTAGGAGGGGGTGTCTCACTCGATTGCTACACCGAAAGTTTGTATTTTGCCGCTCCATTATTTGTAAACGCTCGAGTAACACCATTGGTCGGTAATATTACTCCATTTGTTGATGTAAAAGGTGGATATAGTTTGGGATATTTCCAAGGTCCATATTTATCAGCACATATTGGATGTCGATTTGGAATTACAAGAAGCGTAGGAATAAATGTCGGGGTGGGATATACATATATAACCGTACCTAAACGCAAATATGTTTATGACCCATTAGGATATTACAAGGGGGTAATGATGGACGCTAATGGATTTGGTATTAATGTAGGCTTCGATTTTTAAGAGGAACACAGACTATATAGCATAAAGCAGTGGGCGAACATTCGTTCACTGCTTTGTTGTTTTTATGAGTGAAATGGGGTAGTGCCTATATATTTGACTTTGTCAATTTGTTGCGACAATTGGGAGTTGTGGCGCGCTTGATATAGATTGTATTTCAGTTGGATACGCATGAGAATGTCGGCACGTAGTCCTAATGCCGCCTCAACCAATAAGGCTGTGCTTGTGGTGAGTGGGCGATGCGCGTTAAGAAGCTCGTTCAATGCTGAATACGACATGCCAAGTTCTTTGGCCAAACTACGTTGTGAGATTTTGTTATAACCTATTTCATCTTTTATAACCTCACCAGGGTGAATAGGCGCTGCCGAGAAATCAAATTGTACCATAATTAAAAGTTTTGGAATGGGAAGAAGTACTTAACTGGTAATAAAACATAATTCACACACAAAAAGTTCAAAGGCAAAATATACGCCTATAGAATTTGTTTTTTTGATAAAATGACATATTATAAACTATTGTATATCAACAAATTACCCCCCCAAATAAAATAACGCTATTTTTATTTGTATTTTATGAAAAGAATTTGCATCTTTGCAAAAACAAACTCTTGCAATATAAAGATTTATAACAATTAAATTTAATAGATATGAAAAAGGTGATAGTTGCGTTAGCATTAATGCTCGGTGTCTCATTAAGCACATTTGC
>JAEIGA010017805.1_pt1 | contig 10820 bp, 11 predicted proteins | sample 9270691 | NCBI WGS metagenome assembly JAEIGA01 (sample SAMN17057246, study PRJNA624740) | gut metagenome | biome: biome; isolation source: fecal sample | host: Bos grunniens | place: China: Xizang | collected 2019 | reverse complement strand
CGATAGTATTAAGAATATGTTGGGTCATCTCCTCTGTATGTGTATGATGAAGAAGTTCACAAATACCATCTAATTCTTGTCTTGTCAATTTTTCCATATCAAATAGTTTTACGTTTGAATGTATAAATATAATAAAAATTCTCCAATCATTTATGAATGTACAAAAATAAAAGTTCCTGTGGGAACTTTTACTGTAAAGTAATGTATAATTACCTAATTTAAATTTAATTTAGGGATTCAATATCAGCTTTCTTTTACCATGCGACATCTTCGGTCATGCGTTCTCTCTCTGTTACAATCGTGTTACACTCTGTGGCTAATTGTTGCAATCGAGTTAAAGTTGTGTAAAAATGGTGTGACGTGCTTGCATAGCTTAGATTAAATGGTTAGTTTTGTGGTGTAAAAGACGAAAAATATTTAATAAAACTATAAATTTATGTTACAACTATTAACACTTCTTGGTGCTCTGGGTATGTTCCTCTATGGAATGAACCTTATGAGTGCTGGTTTGCAGAAGGCGGCTGGTAGCAAGATGCGTGGCCTGCTCACGGCAATGACCTCTAACCCATTTAAGGGTGTGTTGACAGGTCTTGGTATTACGACCGTTATTCAGTCGTCGTCGGCAACAACGGTTATGACCGTCGGCTTTGTGAATGCCGGCTTGCTTACATTGTCTCAGGCTGTAGGCGTGATTATGGGTGCCAATATCGGTACTACAGTTACGGCGTGGCTCGTCTCGCTGTTGGGCTTCAAGGCCGATATCTCACTCTTTGCTGTGCCTTTGATGGCTGTAGGTTTCATCCTTAGCCTCTCGAAGCGTGACAAGCGTCGCCACATTAGCGAGCTCATAATAGGTTTCTCGCTCCTATTCCTCGGCTTGTCACTTATGAAGGAGTCAGTGCCCGATTTGCGTGAGACTCCTGAGGTGTTGGCATTCATCCAGAACTGGACAAGCTACGGCTTTGGCTCGGTGCTCATCTTCTTGGTGTTCGGTACGGTGTTGACCCTCGTCTTGCAGTCGTCATCAGCAACAATGGCCCTCACGCTTATTATGGTGAATATGGGCTGGATACCATTCGAGATGGGTGCTGCGATGGTGCTTGGCGAGAATATTGGCACAACTATTACTGCTAATATTGCCGCTGCAGTGGGTAATCCTAACGCTCGCCGTGCAGCGATGGCTCACACACTCTTTAATGTCTTTGGTGTTATCTGGGCACTTATCCTCTTCACACCGTTCCTTAAGCTTGTCGGTACTACAATCACTTGGCTTGGCTTGCCAAACCCTATGGATATCGTCCACTCGGCAGATGTGGCGATGACTGCCGACCAGGAGATGGCTTCGCTCTATGGTATATCGATGCTCCACACTCTCTTCAACCTCTTTAACACGATGATTCTCATCTGGTTTGTGCCAGTGATTGTGAAGATTGTCGAGAAGATGATTAAGGGTAAGGCTACTAAGGAGGATGAGAGCGTGAAGCTTAAGTTTATCGACGCAGGTCCACTCTCCACTGCTGAGCTCGCCATAGGCCAGGCACGCAACGAGGTTGTACACTTTGCTGAGATTTCTCGACGCAACATCGACAATATTCGTCAGGCTATCGCGGCAGGTAACTCATCAGAGTTTGAGGCTGCACGTCAGCGACTTGTTAAGTATGAGGAGATTTCGGACCGTATCGAGTACGAGATTGCTCAGTTCCTCAATGCCTTGCCAGAGGATAGTATCTCAGAAGAGACACGTACTGAGACCAAGCGTATGTATAAGATTATCGGAGAGCTTGAGAGCCTTGGTGACTCAGGCGAGAGCATCAGCCGCATCTTGGCTCGCCGCAACTCTCACGAGAAGATATTTACTCAGGAGCAAAAGGCAAAGATCGAGACTATGCTCGCAACGGTAGATAAGGCCTACGGCATTATGATCGACAACCTGCGTGCCGAGGAGTTTGAACCACTTGGCTTGCGTATGGCTACCGACTGCGAGGTTGAGATCAACGAACTTCGCAACAATATCCGTGAGGAGGAGATTCGCAAGATCGAGATGGATGGTGCAAACTACCAGTCGAGCGTCTACTATCTTGACACAATCTCTGAGATTGAGCGAATGGGTGACTATATCATCAACATCTCGCAGGCCCTCGAGTAGCGATATTTTGAAACTAATGTTTATACCATAAAATTAGGGGTTGTTCCGAGAGAACAACCCCTAACTATTCATATGCCTCGATGTTAGAATGGCATATCATCCACCACGCCAGCACCTGCTGAGTATGATGCCTGTGGCTCCTCGGCGAATGGTGGCATATCGGGCACTGCAGGAGCTGCTGCCTGTGGTTGCAATGGCTGCACACGCCAAGCACGCACGTCTGTATACCAGCGACCCTGATAGTTGCGACTCTCGATGTCGAACGACACTGTGTAGCTCTCGCCAACACGCAACGTAGCGACCTCCTGACCCTTATTCATAAATGTTACAGCGATCTCCTTGCCATACTGCTTGTTAGCCTGCTCGAAGACAACTGTCTGACGCTCCCACATACCGCGTGCCGACTGGCCTGATACTGGTGGTAGAATCTCCAATACTTTTCCTTCAAAATCCATTTTACTCTCTTTTATCGTTGATTATTTTCTGTTTTCATATCTTCGCCTTTAGGCCACTGAGCAGCTGATGCCGAGTGCCTCTACGCGTGCTGCAATCTCGCGAAGCTCCTCCTTCTCGACCTTCTCAAGGGTCTGGCAAGGTGTGTCGCGGTCGAGCGAGTAGACCATAACCTGCTTTGGCGAAATCTCCTTGATGAGCTTCAACCACGCCTCGACCTCTTCGTTAGTTGTGTTGTCGACACGCTGGCCGAGGTACTCGCCACGAAGGAACATAGTTTGTACTATAAGTTCGCCTTGGAACGCCTTTAGGAGCTCTACGGTACGCTCTACTGTGTAACCGCCCTGTGGCTTGTTGATGAGCTGGACGGTAGCGTCGAATGCTGAGTCGAGCTTAAGGATGTTGTTGTCGACACGCAGTAGGGCACGACGCACATCCTCGCGGTGAATCTGTGTTGCATTTGAGAGCACCGACACCTTAGCCGATGGGCAGTGCTTGTCGCGTAGGGCTATTGTGTCGTCGATAACCTGCTCAAACTCGGGGTGGAGCGTAGGCTCACCATTACCCGCGAAGGTAATTACGTCGGGAGGTGTGCCATCGGCAACCATCTTAGCCAGTGTCTCATCGAGCATCGTGCGTACGTCCTCACGCGAGTTGAAGCGTCGTTTGCCAGGGTGCTCATCGTTCCAGCCGCACTCGCAGTATATGCAGTCGAAGCTGCAGAGCTTTGAGTCGATGGGCAGGAGGTTGACACCCAACGATAGACCCAGGCGGCGTGAGCGGATAGGGCCAAAGATTATGTTGTTATAAAGTGAAGTCATAGCTCTATTCTCCTATTTTAATATGCTCTGTGAGCCTTGTTTAGTTTTTCGATCCCTTTGCACCGCCAAGCTTTGCACCGTGCTTAGCCTGGTAGGCAAAGATGTTTTCAGAGTAGCTCGTTGTCTTGAACTCTGAGTCACGCTTACGCTTAAACGCTACAGCTACAAGACGGTCAACAAGCTCGTCAAACTTTATGCCTGTAGCCTCCCACAAGTAGAACGACAATGAGCCAGGGATGGTGTTAATCTCGTTGACGTAGATACCGCCCGTAGCCTCGTCGATCATAAAGTCGATGCGTGACACACCGTCGCAGGCCAACACACGGAAGGTCTTGCACGCTGTGGTGCGGATAAACTCTGTGACATCATCCGTTAGGCGTGCTGGAATCTCACGAACCGTTGAGTGCATACCCTCCGATGGCTTGTTCTTACCACCACCCAAGTACTTATCCTCGTAGCTCAAAATCTCGCCGCTACGCACAGGTGCCTCACACACTGATGCCTGACAGTCGTAGTAGTCGCCGAGTACCGAGCAGTTGATCTCCTTGAGCTTCTCGACGAGCTTCTCAACGATGATACGCTTCGAGTATTTGATGGCATTGTCGATAGCCTCCGAGAGCTCTTCGCGGTTGTGTACAGCCTTGATACCCACAGACGAGCCGAGGTTGGCAGGCTTGACGATGAGAGGGTAGCTCAACGCCTCTGAGCGCTCGATGCAGGCCTCACGCTCCGACAACCACTCCTTGTCTGAGAACCAGGTGTAGTCGATAACAGGGATACCACTCTCCTTCAAGATCATCTTCATCGTAATCTTATCCATACCATTTGCCGAGGCGAGAGGGTTAGGACAGGCATAGGGGATACCCGTCATCTCAACAAGACCCTGGAACGAACCATCCTCACCCGATGTGCCGTGCAAGCAGGGTAGGATAACGTCGATTGAGCACACCTTGTCGCTGCCAAACAGAGGCTTCGACACCTTGTAGAGGTTGTTGTCGCCGTAGACAGGACGCAAATATACCTCAGTAACTGACTTGAGCAATGCGTCAAGGTTGCGGTAGTTGTCAGTAGTGCAGAGCTTGTCGCCAGTGTACCAGCGACCCTCCTTCGAGATGTAGATAGGCACGATGTTGTACTTATCGCGATTCATCGCTGCCATAGTCTGTGCCGCAGTGATTACCGAGATTTCGTTCTCAACTGAGCGGCCACCAAAAATTACACCTACATTAATCTTCATTGTATCAATATTTTTTAGTCGTTTTTTACTTAAATGAGTCGGGCAGGTCGTTCTCGTAGAGTACCACGTCGCCCGCTTTGAGCTTAGGTTGCAACTCCGACATAGCCTCAGTAAATGATGCCACTGTGCGTAGCTGTGCCTCGGGATAGCCACCCTCGAGAAGACCTTCGACAATGGCCTTGCGGTTCACCTCGTTGATGACATATACGCCGTCAGGCTCCGCCTTGGCGATGTCGCTACCAAACTCGCGATTATTCTCATACTGCTTCGTGCCCATCTCGACAAATCCTGGTGTTAGCACCCAGCGACGACCCTCAGTGTTGAAGCCCTTGAGTACCTCGAGGGCCATCTTGGCACCCGTAGGGTTAGAGTTGTAGGCGTCATCCAGTATTGTGATTCCAGCGTTGCGACGAAGGCTCAGGCGGTGCTCAATCTGCTCGATTTGACGCACAGCACGACGCTCAGCCTCGGGCGAGACACCGAGATTGTCGGCAATGGCTAAGGCTGCAAGGATGTTGAGGATGTTGCCACGACCAAGAATGTGCGTAGCAAAGTGGCTCCTCTCCCCAGTTCCCTTATCTAAATAAAACTCAGTCTCTTGAGAAGAGTAGGCGATCTCCACTGCACGGTAGTCGGCCTTAGGGTTGTCAATGCCGTAGGTAGCCACCTCACGCTCAATAGTTTTGAGGTGCTCTGCGGCAGCCTCAGAGTCGATATTAACTATTCCGAAGCCATCTTTTGGAAGTGCCTCGATAAGTTCAAACTTGGTGCGAGCCACACCCTCGATAGAGCCGAAGGTCTCGAGGTGCATCTCGCCAACGGAGGTGATGATACCCATCTGTGGCTTTACAAGGTCGCAAATCTCCTTGATGTCGCCACGTTGCTTGGCACCCATCTCGACGATGAAGACCTCGTGGTGGGGTTTGAGGTGCTCACGCACGGTACGCACAACGCCAAGTGTGGTGTTGAAGTTGCCAGGCGTCATTAGCACGTTGTACTTCTCGGAGAGTACGCGGTAGAGGAAGTGTTTTGTTGATGTCTTGCCAAAGCTACCCGTGATGCCGATAATCTTGAGGTGGGGCATACTGCGTAGCATACGCTTGGCATCGTTGTAGTACCAGCGTGTGATGAGTGCCTCGAGTGGTCGGTTGATGAGGTTGGCAAGGATTGTCCAGTAGTCAATAGCCATAAGCATCATCACACAGAGTGTGTACTCCACAGCGTAGATGTGCGTCAGGGTTACTGCCGTTGCAGTGATGATAAGGCGTGTGGCGAAGAGACGCTTCACACGCATAGTGTAGGCGATAGGAATCTTATACTTTATCGAGAACTCAGCAATGGCGATGACCATCATCCATAGGCCGAGCACCAACAAAGCAGCTATGTGGTCGGTGAATGCGAAGATGATGGCTGCAAGTAGCGAGACGATGTTCATATGTGAATGCCACTCTCCCGTAGAGCGTAGCCAGCGGTTGTAACGCTCTGTACGGTAGGAGTTTTGTTGGAACATCTGCACCGAGTAACGCATTGTCGCCCAGAGAAATATGAGCCACGCGACAGAAAATATATGTACTCCAATACTCATTGTTTACTCGATTTTAAGAAATGACTTTATTGTTGCCATCCACAACTCCGCCTGCTCCAGCATAGCAAAGTGGCCAGCACCCTGGGCAACAACCAATCCTGCGTTGGGCATTAGGCGTTGCATAGTCTGGGCATCACGCAGTGGCGTGGCAGTATCCTTGTCTCCCCAGAAGAGGAGCACGGGAGCTGTGACCTTTGGCATAAGGTGGCATAGATCCTCATTCACACATTTCGATAGCACTGCTCGCATCACTGGTGTTGCTCTGTTGTAGTCCGACGATCCCGCCTTTGAGCGTCGCTCGTCGATGATCATCTGAGCCTTGCGTGAGCCGATGAGTATTGGCATCAGATGCTTCATAAGCTTGAAGGTATATACCTTGCGGTAGTAGCTAAATGTGCGTCGTGGCTTCACTCCCGCAGCATCGGTGAGGATGATGCTACGTGTCTGGTTGCGTGAGGCGTAGAGGATTGAAACACGACCACCAAACGAGTGACCAATGAGCGTTGGTTGCTCGATGCCGAGCTCCTTGACAAGGGCCTCGATAGAGCGGGTGTACTCCTCGACACCCCACACGCTTTTCGGCTCAGAGCTAAGGCCGAAGCCCGCAAAATCTACAGCGATGACGCGATAGTGGTTGCGTAGTAGCTCTCGGGTAGCTTTCCAGATGTTTCTGTCGCAACCCCAACCGTGAAGTAGAATAATCGTATCGCCCTGACCCTCAATAGAGTAGCCGAGCTCAATACCCTCGTATGTGTAACGTGCATCCATATTAAGGCAAAGGTAGTGAAAAAATCACAATTGACAATAATTTACTTTGTAAATTACGTTTATTGCGATGAAATTACTCTGTTATATACTAAGGTCTGCAACTATTAATATAATTATGAAGAATTGCACCTCGAAGCCATATATAAAAAAGTAGGGGCATCGTCTGATGTCCCTACTACTGTTTATAACTCAAGAGTGGTTGCGTTGACTACGAGAAGCTGATGTCGAAGTCCTCGCTCTCCTCGGCATCAAAGTCGGGAGCCGAAGCCTCCATATCACGCATCGTGGCGTACATATCCTGCATATCTTCGGCACGCTCCTGTCCACCCATCGTAATGTACATATTCCACTGCAATTGCTGCTGGACTATACCACTCATAAGTGCAGGGGTGTTCATAACACGCTCCTCTGGGGCCAGGATTATGACGCTGTCTACATCGGTGTATTGTGCGAAGTATTGGATCATCATAATCGAGTCGTGCAACTTCGCCACCTCACGCACATTGATATGCTGCGATGAGCAGCCCAACGCCTTGAGTTGTTCAATAAATGGTCGTATGTTAGCCTCGGCAAAATCCTCACATTCACGCACCACGATGATGCCAACCTTGACGTTGCTGTCGTGCTGCTCGGTGATGGGCTTGCGAAGGATGTTACGATGTGCCATTTATTGTTGATATTGAGCTAATTAGCGGATGAACTTAGCCATTGCACGCTCCTGTGAAGGATACTTTGCAACGATAGCCTTGTAGCACTCCTGAGCCTTGGCATTGTCGCCCATAGCCTCGTAAACCAAAGCGAGCTTCTTGGTGTATGTTACATAAGTGTGCTCGTCGTCGCTTGCATTTGCAGCCTCCGCAAAACGCTCAGCAGCTGTCTGAAGGTCGTTCTTCTCAACAGCAATATCGCCACGAAGACCGAGAACCTTAGCGTTGAGCATCTCGCCCGCAGCACCCTCAGCCATCTCATACTTTGCCAACTCAGCCTCAGCCTTCTCCAAGTCGCCAGCCTCGAGTGCAGCAGCAGCTGCAAGGAAGCAGGCAGTGTTAGCAGCCTCAGTGCCAGCATAATCCTCCTGAACCTTGTCGTAGCCCTCAACGCTGTTTGTAGTGTTGAGCTCGTTGCCAATAGCTACGCTTGCGTTCTGCTCCTTACGCTCCTTACGGCTGTCGTTGAAGTTCTTGAAGATGAAGAATGCACTGAGTGCAAAGCCAACGATGATGATAGCCCACAAGAGCTTGTTACCGTTCTTGTCGAAGAAAAGCTCTAACTTACCCTTAGTCTCTACCATAAGATCTGTCTCGGGTGTCTGTACATTGTTTGTCATAACTCTATTGTTTTTTAATTATTTATGTCTTACGTGTGTTTCAACCTACAAAAGTACAATAAAAAGTTTTAATTTCATAGCTTTTTTAATAAAAAAATAGCGATACCAAAAAAATGTTGCACTTCACGGAAAAAATCGCTATCTTCGCACTATGATTAATTTGATGAAAATCTCCTATTCAGCAGTCTGGCTCTTGCTTCGCACTCTCCTTTTGTGTGTGGTGGCGGTGGTTGCTGTGCTCACTGTTGTTGGGTGTGATATTGTCAGCGACGAGCTACCATCATATGAAGAGACTTCAATCGTGAATGTTGGCGATAATGCTCCTGTGTTCTCGATAGAAACTATTGATGGTGAGCTTGTTACGGTGGGTGGCGTAAGAGATGCCTCTACGCTTCTCATTCTTTTTTCTCACACCTGTCCAGATTGTAAAAATCTGTTAGATGCCTTGCAACGTATAATCAATAGTGGGGTGGTGCCACCACGTATTCTGGCAGTCTCGCGAGGTGGTAGTCTCGAGGAGATTGTAACCTTTCGAGAGGAGAATGACTATACATTCACGATGGCGGCAAACGCAGATCGTAGCATATATTCGCTCTACGCCACTATGTACGTGCCTCGATGCTATATTATTGACTCAGAGGGTGTTGTTCGTTTTGTGACATTCGAGTATTCGGAGGGTGACGTGGATAGATTGTTTGCTGAGGCTCAAAAATATTAGTCTATAAAGATGATTCTCGATACTCTAAATATCATAAACTTTAAGAATATCGCCGAGGAGCAGCTCACGATGTCGCCCGATGTCAACTGCTTTGTGGGCGATAACGGTGCGGGCAAGACCAATATTCTCGATGCGGTCCACTACCTCGCACTTGCCAAGTCTATGCACACGCTCACCGATTCGCAGAGTGTGCGTCACGGCGAGGACTCCTTCTTGGTGGATGGTCGTTTTCGTCGCGATGATGGCCGTGTTGATCAGGTTGTGTGTAGCTACACACGTCGTGGAGGCAAGACTCTTAAGCGTAATGGCAAGGAGTACGACAAGCTCTCGGACCACGTCGGAGGCTTCCCTATCGTTGTAGTCTCGCCTGCTGATAGTGCCCTTATCAGCGACTCTGCCGAGGAGCGACGACGCTATCTAAATCGCTTCATCTCACAGATTGACCGTGGCTACCTCTCGCAGCTAATTCGCTATAACACAACACTTCAAGAGCGTAACAAGCTGCTTAAGACCAATCCGTCGGAGGATATGTTGCTTATCTACGATGCTATGCTAGTAGCTTCGGCCGACGTCATTTTTAAGCGTCGCGAGGAACTTATAGCACAGATGCGTCCTCTGGTCGAGGAGTACTATGCATTGCTCGCCGACCAACGTGAGAGTATCGACCTTGAGTATCGCTCAGATTTGCAGACATCATCACTATCAGAGCTGCTGTTGCAGTCACGACGCAAGGATTTTGTTAACGAATTTACCTCAGTTGGTGTGCATCGCGACGATGTACTCTTCACGATTGGTGGCTTCCCACTGCGTAAATTTGGCTCGCAGGGTCAGCAGAAGTCGTTCCTCATAGCTCTGAAGCTCGCCGAGTATCGATTGCTTGCTGAACAGGCTGGTGATAGACCAATTCTGCTGCTTGACGATCTCTTCGATAAGCTCGATATGCGTCGTGTGGCTCAGCTTCTCCGCCTTGTTGGTGGCGATATGTTTGGCCAGATTATGATTACCGACTGTAATAAGCACCGTCTTGAACGAACACTCAGCGAGGCGGGTGTTGAGTATAGATTGTTTCACGTTAATGAGGGTAAGGCATCGTTATGAAACGCACCAAGACACAGACCATAGGCGAGATTCTCAACGAATTCTTCAAGCGTCCCTACGTTGCGGCTAAAGTTGCCGAGGGTCGATTAGAGGAGTATTGGCGAGAGATCGTGGGCGACTATGTTGCAGACAACACGTCAAGTCTCAAGCTCGAAAACCACGTGTTGTATGTCGTTGTTGGCTCGGGTGTTGTGCGTAACGAGCTCTTCTTTCGCCGCGACGAGCTTGCAAAGCTCTTGAATGAGCGTGCGGGCGTTAAACTTATCAACGCACTGATCGTAAGGTAGCCAGAGGCTCTTCAGTCTCTTACTTTGCTTGCTGCATTCTTCTTAGCCTCTCCAAGAAATATATAGGGCTGTCCAACAGATGTCGGACAGCCCTTTTAATCATTCGCAAAGCGAGTGATGACTATTTAACTGCATTAACGATTGCCTCGAATGCCTTTGGCTCGTTGAGTGCGAGGTCAGCCAAAACCTTACGGTTGAGCTGGATACCCTTAACATTCATCTTGCCGATAAACTCTGAGTAAGTCATACCGTACATACGAACCGCAGCGTTGATACGAACGATCCACAATGAACGATAATTTCTCTTCTTCTCACGACGGTGTGCATAGGCAAACTGCAAACCCTTCTCGACAGTATTTTTCGCAACTGTCCATACGTTT
>JAEIGA010017804.1_pt1 | contig 10820 bp, 8 predicted proteins | sample 9270691 | NCBI WGS metagenome assembly JAEIGA01 (sample SAMN17057246, study PRJNA624740) | gut metagenome | biome: biome; isolation source: fecal sample | host: Bos grunniens | place: China: Xizang | collected 2019 | reverse complement strand
TGTATCATAATATCACTCCCGTTTTTGTTTTGATTATACCATACAGCACTTAGAAATACAACAAAAACAGCTCCGGAAGCAACGTTCCAAAGAGCTGTTTCTGCAAGAAAAGAAGTATAAGAAAATGTGTTAATCTATTGTCATGTCAAGCTTAAATCTCAGTATTTTTCTAAGCGTATTCTTAGGAAATTCCTCTTCGCGAATTTTAACTACTGTAATCTTTTTATATGCTACAGCACCCTTGTTATATTCACTTATAAAAGGTTTAAAGTATGCGTGAGCATCTTCAATGCCATTCTTTGAAAGGAAATCCACATCAGGATAAATTTCCGCAACAATAGCATTGTGCTCCATGCCTCGTTTGCTTTTACCCTCATAGACTATAATTTCAAGTATTCCCGGTGTTGCGGAAAGCTCGTTTTCAATTTCCTCCGGATAAACATTTTTACCGTTAGAAAGAATAATAAGATTCTTTTTTCTTCCTGTTATATAAATAACGTCTCCTTCCAGCTTACCGTAATCGCCCGTTCTAAAATAGCCGTCCTCAGTAAATACTTCTGCCGTTGTCTTTTCGTCTTTATAATAGCCCATCATTACATTAGGACCTTTTACAAGAATTTCTCCCTCGCCGTCCTCATTAGGCTCATCAATTCTCACTTGGTCAATATCGAGAACAACACCAACACTTCCCGGGACTGTTCTCATACTTCTGTTAACCGCAATTATCGGCGCGCACTCAGTAATTCCGTAGCCGTTAAGTGACTGAATACCTATTGATTCAAAGAAATAAATTATATCAGGGTTAACAGGTGCGCCTCCGGAAATAATCATCTTCACCTTGCCGCCAAAAGCCGCAAGCACTGATTTGAATAACTTTCTGCGAAGGTCAATGCCGAATTTACGCAAGAAGTTGCTTATTTTCATCATTTTGAAAAGTGTTTTTTCTTTGCCCGTATCCTTAGCATTAGCAAGGATTTTACGGTAAAAATTCTCAATATACAGCGGCACAAGTACAAGATGCTCAGGCTTCTGTTCTTTAAGCTCCTTCATGATATATCTCAAACCGGACGAAATATATACTTCACAGCCTATCATTGCATGACCAACTATCATAACGGACGAACCGTATGTATGGTGCAAAGGCAAAAGTCCCAATGTTTTACCGCCAAAGTCAATATATTGTATTACATCCGACATATCTTCTAAAATAGAATTCTGAGAAAGCATTACGCCCTTGCCTTTTCCTGTTGTTCCTGATGTAAACACCAAAAGCCCCAATGCCAAGGGATCAATCACTGCATTAAAATATGCATCTTGTGATGCCTCAAACATCGCTTTACCTGCTGTAATTAAACCTGCTACGGAATTCTCTTCGCTCTCTTCTGCATTCAAATAACACGGCGTAGTGAAAAGTTTTACTTTTTCTGCTATTTTAGCGGCCTTTTCTGAAAGCTCTTTATCACAGAAAACAAAATCTGCTTCTGCTGTAGAAGCAGTCTCAGCCAGCTCCTCTCCTTGCCAATCCTTATCAAGAGGAACTAATATTCCGCCAACGGAAAGAACAGAAAAGTACATAACAATCCACTCGTATGAATATTTGCCGAAAATAACACTTTTTTTGCCTGTGCAACCCATCTCAACAAGCTTTGTAGCCAAAGCACGTATGTCATCTCTCATTTGCGTAAAGCTTTTTGTGATTACTTCACCCTTTACAGGGTCTTTTCTGTAGGAATATGCAAATTTTTCTCCATGCGTATTGCCTATCCACTCCACAAGCTCACGCATGTTCTTAAATTCTACCTTTTCATGCAGTTTTTCCTTTTTCATAACGTTTAACCAATCCTTTTTTTAATATATATTTATTATTTTTTTAACCCTTCAAGTATAAAACCAAAGCTATACCTAAAATTCTTTACTGCTTCTTCCCTCGGAATATTTCTGCCTACTGCATCTGCATTATAACCTCTGCAAAAGCACCATAAGGAATAACTGAGCACATCTGAATCCACATTTTTTATATATCCTTTTTCTATGGCATAATCCATAAGCCTTTTTATCTCAGTGGTCCACCACTCGTAATTACCGTCAGAAAGTGAGTCGCTTTCGAAAACATATTGATTAAATTGCATTTTTATGTCATAAGACAAAATAAGGGATTTAACAACTATATCCATTACGTATTCAAAAAAATCTTTCTCGCTATCCATCTCAATACCAATGCTTTTTCGCATTTCAAGGATTGTGTTTTTGTATACAATTTCAAGAACATGGTTAATATTATGAAATCTGTTATAGAACACTCTGTTTGTTATATTTAGTTCTTGCAAGACCTTACGCACCGTAAGATTATTTGCTCCGCAAGACATAACAATCCGTTCTGCTGTATTGATAATTTTGTCAGACATCTCATCTACAATCAAACCGTTTTCTTTATTTGCCAAAAAAACACCTCCTCACATATCGGCACACTGTGTGCTGAGTTGTATTATATCACATAAAGTATCATTGTCAATTATTTGTTTTTATTCAAGAAAACATACGGAAAACTCGCCGAAATTTACTACTGAAAAGCCGGCATCTTCTAAGAATGCTGTTCTGCCGGAGCGAATAATATAGGCATCATATTTGCCCAATTCACTGTAATCTATGCCAAAAGTATACTTATCAAAACTTCTGACTCCCACAAAAGCCGCAGGATAGTAGGAAAACTCCACTGTTTCTAAATATTTCGGTGTAGGCGTTTTATCAAAGAAAAGAATTTGAGGAAAATAAGCGTCAGAATCAACACATACCGCTTTATACCCTTTTTCGTTTACATACTCAACAGATTCTTCAAGTCCTTGGTTAAAGGTATATGATATTTCGTTGTTATATTCATTGAAGTAATATTTTGTAAAAGAGTAAAAAGAAAAAGTCATCACAAAAAGGCTAAGCACAAAAACCGTTTTTGCAACAAGTCGTACCTTTGACGCTGCTCTTCCCAACTCCCAAAATGTATACAGCCCATAAGCTAACAATATGGCAGTGTATATATGAATTGAATTAATACGATTCACATTTACATGGGTAAGCATGACACACGTAAGCATGCTGCTTACAGTACCGATTATAACGACAAACTCAAAAGAGAATTTTCTTTTACGGAATTTTTCACAAGCTCCCACTGCTAAGCTTATAAATCCCAGCGCAATAAATGGTGTACTGATTTTGTAAAACATTCTGAAATCTTCTGTGGAATTCCATATCAGGCCGTCATTTTGCCCCATATACAGATTAAAGAAGTTTTTCCAATTTTCTGAGTTTTTCAAGTTTGAAAGTGCAATATCATAATCACGCATAACAAGAAGTTTTGGTATAGAGATGTATTCAGTTCGAATTTCAGGAATTATATCCTTATTTACGAGCACAAAAAGCAAAAGAGGAAGCGCCATAACGAACAAAACAAAAACGGACAGAATTGTGCTTCTCCAAGAAATTTTATGTTTTGAAAATAACACGTAAAGGCCAAGTAGCACAACCGTAGCAGGCACAACAGCCCAAGTAATCGAATATGAATAAAGAGCTGCTCCGTACATTAGTGCCGACATTATCCAATATCTGTTATTTTTAAGACCTTTTACAAAAAAATACAATCCAAAAAGTAAAAATGCCGGTGCAAGATTAGATTCCAATCCCCATCTGCCAAGCATAATATGCCAAGGTGAAACAGACAGCACAAACAAACCTATTATTGCGATTTTTTTATTAAACATTTCCTTTAAAAGTAAATAAAATACAGGGAGAGAAAGACAGGCACATATCAACTGCGGCATTCTGAAAGTTTCCACCGAAAGACCAAATAAGGCAATAAAAGGCATTGCAAGATAGCTTTCCAGCACGTTCATTCCGCTACCCCAAGAAACAAAATAACATGGGTTGGTATAACCCCAAGAGTCAGTGCCGTAATTCAGTAGCGAATATGCCTCGTAACCTGCAAAGGCTTCGTCTTGGTTAAGGCCTGCAGGCAAGCTGCCAAATTCCGTAATTCGTACAATGCAACCGATTAATATAATAACACCTACTGCTAATATATCGATATATTTAAAGTCTGCGATTGAAGCTTGAATTTTTTTTGCAAAATTTTTAATCATACTCGGCCTCTTGTTCATTAATTTATATTGCAGCCCAAACAGCTTTTTAAATAGTAACCTTTTTATCTTTGCGCGTCAATAGAAAGCGTTTTTAAGGATTGACAAAATATAGCGTGAAATATAATATAATTTCATGCTTTTGTGCATTTTTAATGTAATGCGGAGGGAAATTATGGAAACAATTCTTGTTCAAGGTGCAATGACAAGCGAAATAGAGCTGATTATCAAACTTCTTGCAGAAAGTAATAAAATCGATATTGCCGAGCAAAACGGTTATTCTTTTTATGAAACATATCTTAATGGTACAAGAATAATTGTTTCCAAGACGGAAATGGGAGTAATGAACGCATGTATTTCCACAATGATTGCCATCGAGAAATACAAACCGAATATTGTTATTAACCAAGGTACTGCAGGAGCTCATCTTCGCGAGCTTAATGTAGGTGATATAATAATCGGCGAAGAGGCTGTTTACATAAACAACACTCGTTCCCCTGCAAAAAAGACCGGTGAAGGCAGTAATGCGCTTGAGTGGCGCCCCGGCAATTCTCTTTCGATTCTGGTAAAGGCAACGAGCGAATTGGTAGAAAAGGCATTAAGCATTCCGTACGAGGGAAAGGTTTTATGCGGACGGTTAGGTACGGGAGATGTTTTTTCGAAAGAAGCGGACCGAATAGATTTGCTTCACAGCCAGCTTGGGGAAATAAGCGAAGATATGGAATCTGTCGCCGTTTATAATGTTTGTGAAAAACTTAATATTCCATTTATTGGCATTAGAGTAATTTCCAATAACGAACTCACAGGGAACAGTGACATAGAGAAGCAATTCGAGATAGCTCAAACAAAGCTTCAATTATTTATTTTTAAATTTCTTACAGAACTTACAGATAATTCCAAATAAGGAGCATTTACCATGACAGTATCTAAAAAATTTTATAAAATCTTTTTAGTTATTTTTCCGGTTTTTCTCGTTTTTACTTTTTGGGGCTGTAAAAGTAAAAATGATATTAAAGCTTCTCCTACGGAAAAGCCCACCCCCACTGCTACCGTTTTACCTTCACCCTCAGCCACACCCACACACATACTCACAACTACACCTTCGCCTCTCTCAACATCTTCCCCATCTGATTATAAAGATCACGTTTATCTTTCATATAAAGGCAAAGGATGTTGTCAAAATTTATCAGGAAAGGTAATTTTAACTGTCGTATTCGTAGATGACGAAATAAGTGTTTGGGATGCAGAAGCAATAGAATCAGAGCGTATTTTTATACAAAATGAATTAGTGCTTTTAACACATGATGCGCAAAAATACGATGTTCAACTGGAAATCAAGGCAGAATACATGCATATTTCCGTGGAAGGAGAAGTAGGGAAACCGGCAGAAAGCCCACAATGGCTTGCTAAAATTGCTGAAAAACTGGAAATTTCACCGGCATTAGAGATAAACAGTATTCTGGAAAAAAAGTACGCAACGGATGAGGCTCCCGTCATATTCATTCTCAACAGAACAGGACGCGCATACGCCTCCTCCGGCAAAACGGAGACTTGGCCTGAGTTTGCGCTGATTTATTCAGAAGAAGATGCCTTTAGGCATGAACTTTATCATTTATACGGCGCAGTTGATTTTTATCTGTACAAAGATGCGTTGGCCGCCTCAAAAATTTTTCTGCCAAATACGATTATGAGCAGCGGTACAGAAACGGATCCCTTAACTGCATACCAAATCGGTTGGGCAGATACACTTTCCGCATCTGCATTGAGTTTTTTAGAAAGTACGGCTCATATTACTTCAAAAGATATTACTTAGAGTATTTTTAGCAGCTCGCTGATGTCATTTATTTCAAAATCAGGCAGGAGTTCCTCAGGGGCAGTAGATTTTTGACGATTAATCCACACTGTGGTAATTCCTGCATTTTTACCACCTTTAATATCCGAACTTAAACTATCGCCAACAATAATTGTTTTATTTTTATCAAAATCCGGTATTTGAGAAAAAACTGCATTAAAAAATTCCAACGAGGGCTTATCTGCTCCGATTTCCTGAGAAATGAAAATACCTTTAAAAAATCTTTTTATATTGCCTGATGCAATCCTGCCATGTTGTGTTTTTGCAAAGCCATTTGATACTATGTATAAATTGTATTTTTTGTAAAGGCTTTCCAAAACTTCCAATGCGCCTTCCAACAAAAAGCTGCCTCTTGAAAGTCTGTCTGTGTAATATTCAGCTACTTCTTCTGCCGGACATTCCTTTCCCAGCTCATCAAACAGCAATTTAAATCTGCGCCATTTTAATTCTGCCCTTGTTATTTCTCCTTTTTCCAATAATTTCCACTGTGACACATTAATTTCGCTATATCTTTGCACAACATCATCATTTGCATCTACGGAATAATTACTCAGTGTCTCTATAAGTGCTTGATGCTCTGCCTTTTTAAAATCAAATATTGTATCATCCAAGTCTAAAAGAATATTTTTATATAATAAAACATCAACTTTTTTATCTATTTGCATCGTATCAGGCGTTACTACGCAATCTCTTGCAATTATTTTCACTCCTGATTTTACCGCGTGGCGAAGGGCATCCGCAAATTCTTTATGAGTTTGTTCGTTTGGTCGAAATTCTGTTGCTCCCTTCATCTGTACAACAAATAAAATATATGCCTTGTGTCCGTCTTTTACACATTTTTCCAATTCTTTAATGTGTTTAATACCTCTTTGCGTTGGCGCATCCGGAAACAGCACAACACCATTATTTTCTAATGTTACACCCTTTACCTCAATAAAAGTTTTCTCTGTTTCCCCATCTTCTATAAAATGCTCCACACATAAATCAAACCGCGAATTTCCGTACATAACCTCAGTTCGAAGTGTATAATCCTTTGATTCCTCTCCAAGATTGGAAATATTTTCCTTAATCCAATTTGCAGCTGCTATATTAGGTGCTTGTGAATCCATATTTATGAGAATCGGCGGCAAATTTTCTCTTTCTTTAATAACTGCAACTAAATCATAATTAGTTTTTCTGGCGATTTTTTCTTTGTTTGGTTTTTCAGAGGCCTTTTCAAGATATACAGTAGCTCCCGATGTCAAAAGTTCCTTGCATCTTCCGGTGTTTTTCACATGAACCGTCTCAACTTTGCCATCTATTTCTACATTTGCAATAAATCTGTTAGGTCGATTAATAAATTTAGCTTCAACTATGTTTTTGTATTTCATTTTTTCGCCTCCGAAGATAATATGACAGATACACTCTTTTATAATGCCATAAACATAAAAAAACAGCAACCGGTCAAGCCATCTTCAAAATACATTTTGCAAAAAAAATTGTCCGAAAATCATAAAAAATATGACTTTTCGGACAGAATGTGGTGCACCTTCGGGGACTCGAACCCGGGACCCACTGATTAAGAGTCAGTTGCTCTACCATCTGAGCTAAAGGTGCGTATCGCTGAATACGGGCAGTATTATAACACTAAGATTTATCCGTGTCAACGAAAAAAACAAAATTTTTCTTCTTTTCTTTCTTTTTATTTGCCATATTGTTGATATTAAATTTTTATGTTATAGTTAAATTATGATTTACGTAAAAAGCGAGGTGCCGAATATGATTACTAAGAGCAAATTTATTTTTATGCTTTATTTCATAGCATTATTAACAATAATATTAATAACATCAAGTTGCAACAAAGAAAACAAAAATACGTCACCCACGGTCACACCCACTCAAAGTCACGAAGCTGCACCGACGAAAAACGGAGAGACAAAACCAACTCCAACGATAAAAGCCACACAAACATCAGCTACGCAGACAGAAGCAGCCACACAAATTGCAGAAAACACACAAACAGCAGCAAACACACAAACAGCTGAAATCACACCAAATCCAACAACAGCGGCTACACCTACGCCCACACAAAACAAATATAACGGTAATACAAACTTTACCGAAACAAAAAGTATTATATTTTCACATCCGGGTGGTTTTTACAGCAAAAAATTTATTTTAAAAATGACTTACGATAAAAAATATACACTTCGATATACGTTAGATGGTAATAATCCCACCTCAACATCAAGCAGTTATCGTGACAACGGTATAGAAATCCACAATAACAGCAGCGAGACAGGAGGTGAAAATAAAATTACGGTAGTAAAAGCCGCAACCTTTTTAGGCACAACACGAACAAGTGAGATTGTCACAGCAACGTATATAGTAAATGAAGATTATAAAGACTTTCAAAGTTATTACAACGATATTGCTGTAATTTCAATAAGCACCGACAAAAAAAATCTTTACGGTGACACAGGTATTTTTACCAATTTTACTGAGCATGGCAGAGAATCGGAAAGACTTGCTCATGTGGAATTTTTTGACAGCGACGGCACAGCAGGTTTTTCAATAGATGCAGGCCTGCGTGTTTACGGCGGAACGTCAAGAGGAGCACCGCAAAAGTCCTTTAAACTCGTAGCAAGAAAAGAATATGATGCAGAAAACGGCAAATTCAAGTATGCCATGTTGCCGGACAGCAAAAATTCCGAGGGCATGCCAGTAGACAGGTTCGACAGCTTTATATTAAGAGCAGGCGGTAATGACAATTTGTTTGGAGGAGCAAGAAATACACTTTTAAGAGATGCTTTGGTTCACACCTTGGCAGGAAAAATGGGCAATATCGCATTCCAATCATACCGTCCGGTAATAGTTTACATAAACGGAAATTATTGGGGACTTTACAACTTACGAGACGACACGGACAACGATTATTTAGAACAGCATTACAATATTCCTAAAGACGATGTGGCAATTATTTCATACGGGCATGAAAACGGCAATTGGATTTATAAAATTGACGAAGGCACTGAGAGCGATTTAAATAATTATAAAAATATGCTTTCTTATATTGCAAATACAAATATGGCGATTTCCGGCAATTATTACAAAGCCTGTCAGCTTCTCGATATGGATAATTTTATGAAATACATTGCTGTAAATGTTTTTGCCAATAACAGAGATTGGCCCCACAACAACGTAAAAGCTTGGATGTATCAAGGAAAGTGGCATTTCGTATTAAAGGATATTGACTATGCTTGGGGCATATATGATTTACCGGGACGCACAGAGAATGTTATAGCAGAAGAGACATCACACTCCGAAAATGTTCTTCGCGGCAGAGCCGGTGAAATTTCCGCCATGTTTGCAAGTCTGATGAAAAACGAGACATTTAAAAAACAATTTTTAAGTTTAGTAGATGATATGGTTAACAACTATTTTTCCGAAAAGACTGCCACGACGCTCCTTGACAAAATGGTAGAAACTATGTCAAAAGAATACCATAGAATAGAAACAAACATTTGGTATAATAATTTAACCAATCCGGCAGAGGGTGGACACAGCGTAAGTCTTAATTACGAAGCTTGGCTGGAAGCAACAAAAACACTTTATGAATACGCACAAAAGCGCCCGGCAATATTTAAAGATTTGGTAAATAAAATATACAAATAAATAACACTTGATTTGTTGTGAGAAAAATGCAATAATTATTGTGTTTTTGTTAACAAAATCAACAAAAGGATACACGTGATAGTTATGAGAGAAATTACAATTTACAACCCTGCCGCAGGTAACGGTAAAACAAAGAACCTCACCGGAGAGGGTTATCGCACTAAATCAAAAGGCGATTGTCGCCAATTTGTTAAATCAGAATGTCAAAAAGATCCCCATGTTCATTTTACTGTTTATGGAGGAGACGGCACTCTAAACGAAGCTATCAGCGGTATAATGGATGCCGGCACAGGCAATATTTCCCAAATCACAGCAATGCCCTACGGTTCCGGAAACGATACGGTAAAATCTATTACTCCAAAGGCAGAGCAAGACAACAAAGAACCTCAAGTAGAAACATTGGATTTAATAAAATACAACAATCATTACGGTATAAATATGCTTAATATAGGCTTTGACTGTAATGTAGTCGCAAGTGCAGCACGTTTCAAAAGCAAATTTAAAATTGCCGGCAAGCTGTCTTATCTGCTTGGCGTGGCAACAGAATTCTTTAAGCCTTTTGGTGAAGAATTCACAATCGATGCTGTTTGTGAAGATGGCAAGCGTTTTACGTTTAGCGGCTCCTGTATGCTTTGCGCCGTTTGTAACGGCGAATGGTGCGGAGGCAGCTTTCACAACTCACCGCATTCTGACATGAGCGACGGTGTTTTAGAATTAATGCTGATTAAAAAAATGACACGACTGAGTTTTATAAAGCTTATCGGCAAATATAAAAACGGTACTTTGATTGATAAACAAACGCATAAATCCTCTGTTCCCGAATACGATGACACCGTTACATATTTGCGCATAAAAAGCATGAAAATAAGCGGCATGAAACAAATTTGCTCTGACGGCGAAATAGAAGATTGTCAAGAAGCAGAGATTTCAGTTATCCCTGCAGCTATTAAATACAGAGTATAAATACTTTATTACCACTTTTTAAGACTTATTTCTCCGCTTTGGAGGATGTCTTTGGTGCCATCGCTCAACTCTACAGCGAGCCCACCCATTTCGGTAATTTCAACGGCAGTTCCGCAATACAAGCTGCCGTTTTTTTCATATTCTACCTCTTTTCCCAATACTACGGAATGCTCCCTGTACATTTCCATATCACTGTAAGCACCCTTTTTTATACTAAGAATATT
>JAEIGA010017803.1_pt1 | contig 10820 bp, 13 predicted proteins | sample 9270691 | NCBI WGS metagenome assembly JAEIGA01 (sample SAMN17057246, study PRJNA624740) | gut metagenome | biome: biome; isolation source: fecal sample | host: Bos grunniens | place: China: Xizang | collected 2019 | reverse complement strand
CTTGTTGACGGCATTGAGACAGCTATGAGCATTGATCGCTTGGATAAACTATGGCAGATGTACTACACAGACCTTCGGCAGAGAAAGGTTGGCACACGCGCAAAAGAACTGCATATAGCGACCAGGTGGAGCCTCCATGACGTTCTTGGTAGACTTGAGCGTGAGTATGAGGGAGATCCTACTGCGCGGTTTATTCGTTTTCCGGCTCTGGACGAGAATGACGAGTCGAACTTTAACTACCCGTATGGCCTTGGGTACACAACAGAGGCCCTTCACAAACAGCGCGATATCATGGATGACGCAAGTTGGAGGGCATTGTACCTCAACGAGCCGATAGAGAGAGAAGCGACCCTGTTCAGCGCGGACGAGTTGCAGTATTTCAGCGAACTCCCCGATAGAGATCCGGACAATATCATCGCCGTGTGCGACACGAAAGAACAAGGCGCTGACTATTGCGCCATGCCCGTTCTGTATCAGTATGGTGATATGTTCTACATCAACTCGTTTATTTGCGACAATGGCAAGGTTGAGAGCATCCAACCGAAGGTCGCGCAGCGGCTTGTAGACGAGAAGGTAAAGATGTGCCAGATAGAGTCCAACCGTGGTGGTACGTTGTTCGCGCAAACCGTGAAAGACAAGGTGAAAGAGCTTGGGGGTTTTACTTCAATTACGACCAAATGGACTCAAAGCAACAAAAACACGCGCATAGTAGCAAACAGCGCGTGGGCGAAGAGCCATTTTTATTTCCGAGATCCTAAAGATCCAACGACAAGCAAAGAATATCGGGACGCAATGAATCAGCTTTATGCCTATTCTATGGTTGGCAAAGTTCCGCACGATGATGTTGCGGATGTGTTGAGCCTTACTGTCGAATACATCCTTAACTACATGGGGCAAAAGGCTGTTATTATGCGTAGGCCGTTCTAAAAATGCGCCAAATACCACAATATGTTGATAAAACAACACTATTGTTGTATTATTAGCTGAAACAAAGGCACTTGTTTTCTTCCTTTTTTCATTTTTCCTCTTTCCAAAAAAAGCGGGGGATGCGGCGGGAAAACTGCCGTCCGACCGAGCGGATGACGCGCATTGAGTACGCTCCGCTAAAGAACTTGCCCACGGTCTTTACTTCCTTTCACCGTGGAGCGCCTAAAAGTAAAGATAAAGCCCCCGCATGGCGTGGCTGCCTAAACGGGGCGCATATAGGGGAGTAGCGTAACAGAAGCGCAGTTGGCTTTGACCCAATAGGAAGTGGTGCAACTCCACTATCCCCTACCAAACTGAATCTGACAAAGCGTTAGAGGGGCACGGCAAGATCGAGGACGGGGGCTTGCCCTCAATAGGTACTGAATGAAGCCAATTAGAGTAGACCTTTCAGAAGAGTTTGACAAGATTGAACTTATTCCACTTGCCGACTTGCACTTAGGCGATCCGCACAGCAACCACAAGCGCATCAAAGAGGACATTGCTTACATACGCGATACCCCGAACGCCTTTACGGTTCTGAATGGAGACTTGATGAATTGCGCGATAAAAAGCGCCATTTCTGATTGCTACTCAGAAACTATGAGTCCAATGGACGAGTTGCGCGTCTGCGAGGAACTTTTCCGACCGATAGCGCACAAATGCCTCGCCTGTGTTCCAGGGAATCACGAAGCACGTCATATGAAAACAAATGGGATTGATGTTACTCGTTTGATGTGCAAACAGCTTAACATAGAGGATCGGTATTCTCCGACAACAGCCCTTGTGTTTCTAAGATTCGGAAGGGATGCGAGTGCGAAAAACCATCACCGACCTGTGCTGTATACGATTTTTCTGACTCACGGAAACGGGGGCGGCAGAAAAGACGGGGCGAAGATCCAACGCCTTGCCGATTACGCCACGGTCGTTGACGCTGATATATATATTGCGGGCCACACGCACTTAGAGGCATCCTTTAAGAAGGGGTTCTATCGCCCAAATCCGGCGAATAACTCCATTACGCACGGACTGCATCTGTTTGTTAATACTTCAGCGTCGCTTGAGTATGACGGAAGCTATGCAGATGGAGCTGGGTTCGACCCTCCGTGTTTAGATAGGCCACTTATCTATTTGAACGGAACACGCAAAGAAATGAGGGCGCTGATTTGATGCCTAAAGAAGTATTAGATGCCGTTGAGCGCATTGTTGCCGTCGGCAAAGAAGCCATTGTGAAGAAGGAGCGCGGCAAGTGGGTCGTGCTTGAAAATGGCAAGAGGCTTGTATATAAAGAGCCGTAAAGTGTTAAAATTGCACTTTGAATATAGCGCCTGTTGCACTTTGGCGATAGGCAGAGCCAATCGGGGCTAACGTATTCCAGAATCGAGGGGTGCGTTAGCCCTTTTTTCTATTTTTCGGAGGTGAGCGTTTGGCTGATGAAACTGTGACCACCAGTTCCCCGGTGATCCGCAACGATATGTTTGGGCGGCTGGACATCTACGCCTCCTACGATGACATCAACGAGGAAAACGTGATTGAGGAGCTAAACTCCGCGCTCGTTTACCACGTTAACAATATGCTCCAGGAGGAGTTTCTGTACTGGTACACGCGAGGTGTGCAGCCGATTCTGAACCGCCGCAAGGAAGTCCGCGAGGACATTCTGAATGTTGTCCAGGTGAACATGGCAACCGAAGTGGTGGACTTCAAGAACGGCTATCTGCTCCAGAAGCCGTGCGCTTATGTGGCACGGCGTAAGGGAGTACAGAGCAAGGTTAAGAAGCTGAACGAGTACCTTTACCGCTCCGGCAAGGCAGAGGCCGACAACAAGGCAGTTGACTGGTTCCACAGGGTTGGTAAGGGCGTGATCTTCGTTGAGCCTACTGAGGAAGACGGTGTTCCGTTCCGCGCATACGACCTCGACCCGCGCTCTGCGTTCGTGGTCTACTCCCTCCGTCCCGGCAACAAGTCTGTGATGGGCGTGAACATGGTGACGGTGGACGGCGTGGCAAAGTTCGATGTCTTCACCGAGCGCGTGGTGTACCACCTATCCGGCACGGTAGTTGGCAAGATGATCTCCACGGAGAAGAACCACGATTTCATAGCTACGGCTACCTCGCTGGATTACTCCGAGCCGAATGTGCTTGGGTACATCCCCATCATTGAGTACCGCTACAACAGCATTAACACTTCGGCTTTTGAATTGGCCATCCCCCTCATTGACGAACTGTCCAACCTTACCTCCAACGCTTGTGATGGCGTGGAGCAGTTCATCCAGAGTCTCGCAATCGCTGTGAACTGTGAGTTCCCTGAGAACACCACCATTACCGACATCCGCAAGGCTGGCATGATTGCGCTTCGGTCTATTGGTGAGAACAAGGCTGATTTCAAAGTTCTGTCAGAGCAACTCGACCAGAGCCAGACCAAGGTGCTGACGGACACCATTGAAGACAAGATCCTCCGCATCTGCGCTATGCCGAGCCGCAACAACGGCGGTTCTGCCTACGACACGACTGGCGCGGCTATCCTCGCCTCCTACGGTTGGTATCAAGCCGACTGCTGCGCGAGAAACACAAAGGATCTGTTCTATGAATCCAACAGGCAGTTCGACCGTATCATCGTTGAGATCCTGCGGCGCAAGGGGCTGCTCGATATTGATCTCAACGACTTTGAACTGAACTTCCCCGCTGGCGAGACGGCGAACATTCAGAGCAAAGCACAGGCGTTCCAGACGCTCATGGCGGCTGGTTTCCATCCCGAACTGGCGGCTGAAAAGTCTGGCATTTCCTCCGACCCCGTTAAGGACATGAAGATGTCTGAGGAATATCTCAAGATGATCTGGGGTGACCCGGCGAAGGTTGACGAGGCCGAGAAGACGGACGGCGGGAAAGGCGAGGCCGAGATTATTGAGAGCGATAACGACAACGGGGAGAACGACACGGGTGGTGCTGTCTGATGGCGAGTATCTTGCCGTTTGATGAACTAAGTCGCTTTGAAGAAGGACTCAGCCAGAGGATTGGCGGCGCTCGACTGGAAGACCGAAGGGCTGAAGAAGAGGACATCATAGACGAACTCCTCGACCTTTTCCTCTTGGCCTATGCGATGGGCAATTCCGTAACCAATGAAAATCTTTCATCCAGCTATGACCCGTCTGTGGACGATGTGATGAAAGTGGTGGACGCAAAGGTGGCGGGAAAGACATGGAGAGAGCGAGTAAGGGATTACTTCGTAAATGGCGGCACAGGGGAAGACATCGCCCGAATAGCCGAAACGGAGATGCACCGTATAGCGAATACCGCTGCGCTCGATACTGCAAAAGCGGCTGGCGCAAAGAGCAAGACATGGGTGACGATGCTCGATGACAGGGTGCGGGAGACGCACGACTACCTTGAGGGTATGACGGTCGGAATTGACGAGGATTTTTACACCTATGACGGCGATCACGGGTCTGCCCCTGGGCTATTTGGGACGGCAGAAAACAATGTGAATTGCCGCTGCGAATTGTTGTTTAACTGAGGAATCAGTTTTGCATAAACAGAGTGAACTGTAAACGCAACATGGTCATGACAAGACCTTAAAACGGAAAACATGGCAGAGGGAACTGCCTCATCAAACGCAAGGAGAGAGACATGGCAAAAATTGATACCGCGAAGATCGAGAACTATGCGGAAATGACCGCAGAGGAAAAACTGGCGGCGCTGGAGGCTTATGAGTTTGAAGTACCAACGCCGGATGAATCCGAAGAAGTCAAGAAGCTGAAGACGGCTCTGTCGAACGCCAACTCACAGGCAGCGGACTGGAAACGCCAGTTCAGAGAAAAACAGTCTGAACAGGAACGTGCCGAGGCAGAGCGCAAGGAACGTGAGGAAGCAGTTGAAAACGAACTGCGTACTCTCCGCAGAGACAAGACCGTGAGCGGTTATCTGGCACAATGTCTCGCTCTGGGCTATAACAAGGAACTCGCACTCAAGGCGGCAGAGGCTATGGCTGACAACGATGCCGCCGCTATCATGGCGTGTCAGCAAGAATTTTTGGAGGAGAAGCAAAAGGAACTGGAAGCGGCTGCGCTCAATAAACAGCCCACCATTACTCCGGGCGCTCCTCCCACGGCGAAGCAAGCTGAAAAGGATGCGGTCAATAAGGAACGCGCATGGTTTGGCTTGCCGCCCCTCAAATAACACATAAGGAGAAATAGCAAATGGCTACTACTGTTACCGCCCCTGTGGGCAACACCATTGCGCTTGCCGAAAGATATCTTCCTATTCTGGACGAGATCTACAAGGTCGGCTCCCGCTCTGCCATCCTGGACACCGCTGCCGAGCGTGTGCGTTGGGAAGGCGCTAAGAAGGCTTATCTGTTCAACACTCAGCTTGTTGGCCTCGCCAACTATGATCGCAATGCTGGCTTTGTCCCCGGCGATGCTACCGATGGCTGGGAAGACTATGAGATCACTCAAGATCGCGGTCGTTCCTTCCTGATTGACGCAATGGACAATGACGAGACTCTGGGCATGGCGTTTGGTACTCTCGTTGGCGAGTTTGAGCGCACTCAGGTCATTCCTGAGCTGGACGCTTACCGCTTCGCCAAGTACGCTGGCAACGCCGCTCCCGCTCAGATCGTCACCGAGACTCTGAGCGCTGGTAATGCGACCATCGCCTCCATCGACACCGCGACTGCGGCTCTGGACGATGCTGAAGTCCCCTATGAGGGCCGTATCCTGTTCGTGAATCCCCAGGTCTACAAGCTCATTAAGAACGGCGTGACCCGCATGGTTATGAATGGCGAACGCGATGTGGACTACAACGTGGAGATGTTCAACGATATGCGCCTGATTACCGTTCCTTCTGGTCGGTTCAATACCGCTGTCACCATCAACGCTCCCACCACTTCCGCTGCTGCTGGCGGCTATACCGCTACCGGCGATGCCATCAACTTCATGATCGTGCATCCTTCTGCCGTCCTCCAGGTCGTGAAACACGCCGTTCCTCGCACCTTCTCTCCCGAAGTCAACCAGGAGGCCGATGCTTGGAAGTTCGACTACCGCGTGTACCACGATTGCTGGGTCAAGGATCAGAAGACCAACGGCATCTACGTTTCCCACGCCTAAGATGGCGATTCGGAAGAATCCCGATGGCAGCGTGACCGTGGGTATTCTCCTGGAGGAGAAGCCAGAAGTCAAAGCTGGAAAGCCGAAACGGGCGGCTAAACCTAAAGATAAGGGAGAGGCTTAAAAACCTCTCCCCTCCTCAAAGGACTGACAACAATGACGGATGCTCAAAAGCTAATAACTGTACAGACACTCATCGATGATGGCAGCGGCTATATGCCGAGCGATGAAGTGCTGAACGCATATATCACCATCGCTGGAAACGAGATCCTTGAGTGGCGTTATGGCCTTGTGGGTGGCGTTCCCGAAGATGTCACGGGAGTGCCGAGCAAGTTTGAGGGCATCCAAATCTACGCTGTGGTAGTTGGGTGGACTCACGCTGGCGCAGAGGGACAGGGCTTGTCGATTGAGAACGGCGTTCACCGTGACTTCAAGTATTCGGATATGCTCGACTACATCCACAACAATGTACTTCAGTTGGCGCGAGTAGGGGCGGTGAGTTCCAGTTGAGAACCCTCCAGAGGAATAAACGCCCTGTTGCATATGCGTTCTATGAGGGCATTACCGACATTGTGGATGAATACGGCAACCTGACTGGCGAACACGATATTGCATACACTGAGCCTGTTTCTACTCTGATGAACGTATCCGGCGGTCGTGGGCAAGCGGACATTGCTATGTTTGGACTGACGGATTCGTTTTCTCGCACAGCCACCACGGAAGACCTTAAGACCCCGTTTAACACACAGACGGTTTTTTGGATTGAAGCAGATCCGGCTACGGAGGCGTTTGACTATCGCGTTGTAGCCGTGAGCCGCACGATCAATCAGGTAGTGCTTGCTCTTGCAGAGGTCGAAAATTAGTGAAGAAACGCTATGAGATTGACCTATCTGCAAGTGGGATAAAAGACCTGCAAGGTGGGCTTAGAGAGTACGAAAAGTGGCTTCAGAAAAAGTCCAAGGAACTTTGCGAACGGCTTGCTGAGTTGGGGGCGCAAAAGGCCGAGGTAAACTTTGCCGCTGCCTACTACGATGGCAACGAAGACCACGCTATAACTGTTGAGCCGAAGGACGGCGGTTATGCTGTCAAAGCAAGCGGGGCAACGGTTCTGTTTGTGGAGTTTGGCACTGGCTTGATTGGCTACGGGCATCCAGAGCCGCATGGCATGGGGCCTGGGACTTATCCCGGAAAGGGCCATTGGGATGACCCAAACGGATGGTATTACGCACACGGTAGGAAGTCGCACGGCAACCCGCCAAACGCGCCAATGTACAACGCCGTGAAGGAAGTCGAAATGGAACTTGCGCGAGTAGCGAGGGAGGTTCTTGAACTATGAATGATATAGAAGCGAAAATTTATAGTCCGATTGCCACCGCGCTCAAGGCAGAGTTTCCGGGTATCTTTGTGACGAGTGAACCCGTGGCGGCATCCGCAAAGTTTCCGGCGGCAAGTATTGTCCAACAAGACAACTACACAAGCATTGGCAAGACGGACAACACTCTTGTGGAGCGATTCTCCACGGTGATGTTCCAAGTCGATGTTTATTCCAACAAACAGTCGGGAAAAAAGTCGCAATGCAAGGAAATCATGAGTTTTATCGACACCATGATGTACCAAAAGAACTTCACCCGCCTGTCGTTGACCCCTATTCCGATGGTTGATGAGGGGTATTACAGATACACCGCCCGTTATCGAGCCGAAACGGACGGCGAAACAATGTACAGAATATAAGAACAAGGAGATATAAGTCTTATGGCAATGAATACTTATATGACCTTTCTGATGCAGGGTACTGGTAGCGGCACTCTGACTTATGCGGAGATTTGCCCTATCAAGGACTACCCCGATTTTCTGAATGAGGTCAATACCATTGATGTGACCAACCTCCAGAACGCCAACCATACTTACATCTTCGGCCTTGGCGATACTGGCGGCGATATGGCTTTCACCGCCAACTACACCCAGACCGATTACCAGGCGGTTAAGGCGCTGGACGATGGCGTGGAGAAGCACCTTAAACTTGCTTTCGGAGCTACTGAGAGCAATGGCACTTTCAGCAACCACGGTGCTGACGGTGCATGGACTTTCGATGGCATGGTCAAGGTCGGTATTGTCGGCAAGGGCGTGGACGAGGCGCGTGAGATGACCATTCACATTGTTCCCTCCACCGATATGACCTTCGTACCCGGAACTTGATTTAACACAACATCATCATTGATAAGGAGCATGAGATGAGCAAACAGATTACATTTGAGTTTGAGAAGAAGCAGTACACGCTGGAGTACACTTTGCGGACGGCGGGGCAAGCGAACGAGGACGGGTTCATCCTTGACCAGCTTGGCGATAAACCCGCGCTGATGATTCCGAAACTGGTGTATTGGGCTTTCGTCCGACATCACAAAGGAATCACCCGCAAGCAGACGGAAACCATCTATGAGTGGATTCGTGACAAGACCGGGTTTGTGACCGCTCTGGCTGAAATGTATGCCGAGGCCGTCAATGCGCTTGTCGATGATGATGAGGAAGACGCGGGAAACGCGAACTGGACTTTGAGTTAAACGGCGGCTCACAGTCCAAAGTGGGGAGAGTAGGCGGCAAGAACGCCGCTCTCCCTTTGTCGTTAACTGCTGTTTTTCAACGCGCTTGTCCACACTATTTGGCGATGGGCATGACCTATGAGCAGTTTTGGGACGGAGATACCAACGCGCACAGGGCATACAGAGAAGCAAAAAAAATACGCCTATCCGAGCAAAATCAGATGGCGTGGTTGCAAGGTATGTATGTGTATGAGGCAGTTGCGGATCTCGCTCCGGCTCTCAAGGCGTTTGCGAAGGGAAAGCCAAGGCCCTACGCGAAAGAGCCTTACGATCTGTTTGAAGACCAACGCAAGGCGCGTGAGGAGCGCGAACAGCGTGAACGCTATGAGCGTGTTAAGGCAAAAATAGCGGCGTTCGCAGCGCGGAAGAAGCAGCAAGATTCTGAACATAAGGAGGTGGACGGCGATGCCAAATGTGTCCCTTAACGGCATTGAGTTTACTATTAAGGGCAGTTCCGATGCCGCATCCGGCTCTGTAGATAAACTAATTGGGAAACTGAATGAGCTTCATTCCTCCCTTAACAAAGTCGCAAGTGTAAAAGGATTCAAGAGCGCATTTAGTGGGCTTGCAAGCGGAGCGGAACAGGCGAGTCGCGCAAGTACATCTTTTAGTAAGTTTAGAAACTCGCTTGATAAGGTTATTGCCGCGACCGAAAAAATAAGTGGACTTGCACTTAAGGGGATTTTCAAGACTATTTCCTCCCCGCTGGTAGACGCTGGAAAGAGGGCGTTGGGGTTTGCAAAAAGCCTTGGGAGCGCATTTGGTGGTCTTAAGCGCATAGCTGGTTACCGCCTCATTCGGTCTGCTATTAAAGCAATAACAGACGGCTTCCGCGAGGGCGCACAACACGCATATTACTTCTCTAAGATCATGAACGGCTCTCTCGCCGCTGCGTTTGACAGGCTGGCATCCACAAGCGCAACGATGAAGAACCAGCTTGGCGCTGGATTTGCTTCGCTCATCCAAGCAATTGAGCCTGTTGTTCAGCGCATCATTGCATTGGTTAATGCGGCGGCTGCGGCTCTGACTCAGTTGATTTCGCTTCTTGGCGGTCGCGCAACGTGGCTCAAAGCAACAAACCAAGCGAAAGACTTTGGCGAGGCTGTTGGCGGGGCTGGCGGCGCGGCGAAGGAAGCGCTGAAGTATCTCGCGCCGTTTGATGAACTGAATGTTCTGCCAGATGACAAAGGCGGTGGCGGTGGCGGCGGTCTTGAGGACTTTGCCGGTATGTTTGAGGAAGCCGACTACGAGGGTTTCTTCAAGCAACTCAAGACTGCGATTGATAGTGGAGATTGGAAGAGCGTAGGCGTATTGCTTGGCGAGAAAGTCAATGAGTTGGTCGAGGGCGTTGATTGGGATGGCTTCGGGCGCAAGATTGGCGAGAAAATCAATGCGTGGTTTACCACCAAGTATTGGACGCTAAAGACTATTGACTTTGCGAAAATTGGCGATAGCATAGCGCAAGCCTTGAATGGGCTAATTGATAGCATCGACTTTGAAACCGTTGGGCGTGGTTGGACGAGGAAGTTCACCGCACTTGTCGATTTAGTTGGCGGTTTCCTTGGCGGGGTGAATTGGGGCAAAGTCAGCCAATCCGTTGGGAATTACCTCACTGGTGCGCTTAATGAAGCGGCTGAATGGCTGAATGGCATTGATTGGGGAGAAGTAACCACAAAGCTACAGACGGCGGTTCATGACGCAATTGCCGGTATTGATTGGGACGCGCTGGGTAAGGCGTTCTGGGAGTTCTTAAAAGCCGCAATAAAGGCATCGTTTAGCATTACTGAAACTCTGTTTGGAGATTTGTTCGGAAATAGCGCCAACACTTATCTGGCTCAGTATGGGCTTCCTCCAATCGGCGGCGGCGGCAATTCTAACCAACCGGATATAGAAGTTCCTGTTACCGCAAATGTTACCAAAGTCAAAGACAAAACCACCGAGAAGCAAAAGACGCTGAAAAGCACAGCGGATTTTGTAAATGCATCTGATGATGTTCCCGAAAAAGATAAGACCTTTAAGACCACAAGCATCTTCACAAGGGCCAAGGATGCGCTCACGACTATCCAAAAGACCTTTAATTCCAATGCGAACTTCACCGGTTCTAAGAACTCTCTGACCACGAATCAGCGCACGTTTGCATCTACAGCAAACTTTGTCAG
>JAEIGA010017802.1_pt1 | contig 10820 bp, 8 predicted proteins | sample 9270691 | NCBI WGS metagenome assembly JAEIGA01 (sample SAMN17057246, study PRJNA624740) | gut metagenome | biome: biome; isolation source: fecal sample | host: Bos grunniens | place: China: Xizang | collected 2019 | reverse complement strand
TGAGATAACAGATCACAAGTGACCAGTCTATTGATTTGGCAAGTCCTCTGCCCCTATGTCCTCCCAAGTCTCTCATGTTATCTCTTTCTGACTTTAACTCTGTCCATCAGGTTGCTGTTCAGCATTCTCTCTTCAAGGTATTTTCTTTCTTCGCTGATCTCCTTGTTCAGGTACATTTCCGTAAGGAGTGATGCAATCGGAGCTGCGTATGTGGCGCCGAATCCTCCGTTCTCAACATATGCCGCCACTGCAATCTTAGGGTTATCCTTTGGAGCGAAGCATATGAACACGCTGTGGTCGCTTCCGTGAGGATTCTGTGCAGTACCGGTCTTTCCGCATATCTCCAGACCATCCACTGCTGCGATGCTGGCTGTTCCTCCTGAGCCGAATCCGCTGTTCACCGCCCTGTACATTCCTCCTACGACCTTTGGGAAATGCGTGGTGTCGACCATTGTGTAGCGCTTTTCCTTGTACTTCGGATCGATGCTTACGTTATCAGAGTCCTTGACTATATGAGGGATGTAGTAGAATCCTCTGTTTGCGATTGTAGCGCAAAGATTTGCCATATGGAGCGGCGTGGTTCCGATCTCACCCTGTCCGATGGAAAGGGATATGACCGTGGTCGCCTTCCATCCGCCTTTTCCGTAGACTTTATTATAGTATCCCGAACCCGGAATGAATCCGCCAAGTTCGGATGGGAAATCACTGCCGAGTTTCTGGCCGAATCCGAAGCTCTTGACATACTCCTGCCACTTGTCCATCGCTATGCCGATTGAACCATACTTCTTGTTTTCCAGAAGGTCTCGAAGGATGTAGCAATAATAGGCGTTGCATGACATCATGATGGATTCCTCAAAGCTGAGAGGAGATTTGTGGGCATGACAACCGAGTTTGTTGCGTCCGAAATGATAACCCATGCTGCAAGGGTAATGGGTTGAGGTGGTCACGACTCCCTCTTCAAGTCCTATCAGGCCATTGACCAGCTTGAATACCGATCCCGGAGGATAAGGAGCCTGGACGGCACGGTTAAACATCGGCTTGTATGGATTTGATGAAATCTCTCCATAGTGCTGACCGATATTTGCAAGCATGTCCACATCGATGCCGGGACTGGACACCATTGTCAGAATCTCTCCGGTTGATGGTTCGATGGCCACAAGGCTGCCGACCTTGTTCTGCATCAGCATCTGTCCATAGTGCTGGAGCTCTGCGTCGATGGTGGTGGTTATGTCCTTGCCTGGAATGGCCTCCTTGTCCATCTCGCCATCCTTGTATCTTGATTCGATCTTGTTCTTTGAGTTGCGCAGCCAGATTGTATAGCCCTTCTCGCCTCTGAGTTCCTTCTCGCGTGCCGCCTCGATTCCGGTCATGCCTGCGTAGTCTCCGGCCTTGTATTCGTCCGGATGGCGCTTGAGGTAGTTGGCATCCACTTCCGAAACGTAGCCAAGAAGGTTTCCTCCTGCATTGTACGGGTATTCCCTTATGCTTCTGGCCTGGCCTCTGAAACCAGGAAATCTGTAAGCTATTTCCGCAAACTTCATGTATGTCTCCTGCGGAATCTGCTTGAGCATCACCACGGTCTGCCATCCGATGCGTCTGCGATATTTTCTATATTCTGCCATCTTCTCCCTGATGACGTCCGGATGCACATCGAGTACATTGGCGAGCCCAAGGGTATCGAATTCCTCGACTTCGCGTGGAGTGACCAGCAGGTCATACGCAACCTTGTTGCCGACAAGGATCCTTCCGTTCCTGTCGTGGATGATTCCTCTGGTAGGGTAGATTATGGAATAGACCATGGAATTGTTGTCGGCATCCAGCTTGTATCTGTCGTCAATGATCTGGATGACGAAAAGCTTGGAAATAAGGATGAGCGCCGTAGTTCCAAGACCTATGAGGAGCTTGTTTTTTCTGTTCAGTTTCATATCCGGCTATTTTCTGTCATCAGGGGTGAGCACCGAGGTGACAATCAGTGACAGAATCAGACTGGATGCGACCGAAGCGGCAAAGCGTATGAGGTTGAATGATGTCGGCTGTGTTCCGGCAGAGTCAAGTATGACGTAGATGCCGAAGAATATTGACAGTGCCACAAACAGTGCAGTCGATATCTTGCCGAATCCGTTCTTCTTGAATGTGAAGCTGTCGCTTCTTGCTATGAGGTCTTCACCGAGGAATACTCGGATGATGGTTTTTCTCGCGAGTGCTACAGGTACAAGGGATGCAGCATTGATGCCGATCAGGCCTTCAGCCAGCCAGTCTACTGCCAGTCCGGAAGCGAAGGCAATCAGCATGCAGACAGGGGGCCTTACCGTAAGAGGCATGCATAGTATCATTGCCGGAAGCATTGAGAGTACGACATAAGGCGTGAACTGGAAATAGTTGCAGATTATCATCTGCCCTATTACCAGAAGGAAAAACAATATGCCGAAAGATGTATGCTTCATCGGTTCTCAAGACTGTTTATTTCGTTTTGACCTGTATTTTCTACAACTATAACATATCGGAGCGCTCCGAAATCTTCAAAGAGACTGATCTCAATTTCATAGGTGGCTCCGTTGACTATCTTTGCCTTGCCTGCAGTTCCCAGGGGAATGTCAGGAGGGAATATCGAAGAGTATCCGCTTGTATACACTGTGTCGCCAGGGGTGAATTCCACGTGATGAGGAATCTCTTTCAGCAGAGCCTTGCTTCCGCCCTTGCCGCTCCAGCTCATTGGACCCGCAGAACCCTCCTTGCCAAGACGGGCGCTGATGCTCATGTCGAAATTCTGGAACGACCTTGCATATGAGAAGTTGCGGCTTACCGCATCAATGATTCCGACTGCTCCCTGTCCGGTGATCACTCCTGCACCTTCAAGCACTCCGTGATCCGAACCTTTGTCGATAATGAAGTAGTTGTGTCCGCCTCCGGTGCTGATCTTTGTGATTTCCGCCGGGATGAATTGATAGTTTCCGGCAACGTCTTTGCCTGCTGTGAATGAGGATTCCCTTGCGTCAGCCACAACCTGCTCAAGCTGTGCAATGCGCACTCTCAGATTGAAGTTTTCTTCTGCGAGTCTGTCGTTGGTTTTGCCAAGAGCGAAGTAGTCCTTTATCTGCTGGGTGCCTCCCCATACGGAACTCATGAATGCCTGTGATCCTTTTGAGATCCAGATATCCTGCAGTTCTCCGTTGTTTCGGAGCATATTCAACGCAGCTATCTCCAGAATTGTGAAGATAGCTGCGTTGATCAGGATTGGTATGATGCCGCTTTTGCGCACGTTTATCTCATCAGGAAAGAGTAGTTGTCTGTATTCTTGAGCGCGAGGCAGGTTCCGCGTGCAACAGCTCTAAGAGGGTCTTCCGCTACATAGAAAGGAATGTTCACCTTTTCTGAAAGACGTCTTGCAAGACCTCTGAGGAGTGAGCCGCCACCAGCAAGGTGGATACCGTTCTCCACGATGTCCGAATAGAGCTCCGGTGGAGTCTGCTCAAGTACGTGAAGGATTCCGCTCTCGATTCTCGCCACTGACTTGTCGAGACAGTGTGCGATTTCCTGGTATGTGATCTTTGCGTGAACAGGATGAGCCGTCATGAGGTTAGGTCCTGTGATTGCACATGGCTCCGGTTCTTCGTCGAGGTCAGGAAGTACGGCTCCGATGGCGATCTTGATCTTCTCGGCAGTAACCTGTCCTACTCTGATGTTGTGCTGCTGACGGAGATACTGCTGGATGTCGTTTGTGAACACGTCACCTGCAACCTTGATGCTGTCCTGCACAACGATGCCTCCGAGGGAGATGACCGCAATCTCGGTTGTACCACCTCCGATGTCGACTACCATGTTTCCCTTTGGAGCCTCTACGTCAAGTCCGATACCGAGTGCGGAAGCCATAGGCTCGAAGATCAGATAGACGTCACGTCCTCCGGCGTGCTCTGAAGAGTCACGCACCGCTCTGATTTCCACTTCAGTACTGCCTGATGGAATGCCGACCACCATCTTGATGTTCGGTGTGAAGAGTGATCTGCGCTTGCTGTTTACCTGCTTGATGAAACCACGGATCATCATCTCCGCTGCATTGAAGTCAGCGATGACGCCGTCCTTCATAGGACGCACGGTCTTGATGCCCGGGTTCTCTCTCTCCTGCATGAGCTTCGCCTTGTGTCCGAGTGCGATAGCCTTGCCGGTGCTGTTGTCGATAGCTACGATGCTCGGCTCGTCAAGCACAATCTGATCATTCTGGAAAATGACAGTGTTGGCCGTTCCGAGGTCCATTGCTATCTCTTGTGTCAAGAAAGAAAATCCCATATTTCTTATTCGTTTTTTCAGTTTATTCAAATAGGCCGTAAAATTACAAAAAAACTCTCAAATAATATGAAACAACTTTATTAAATTTGCCTCGCTCAAGCTAAGAAAAATGGACAGGAAAAAATATGTGATCATAATGGCTGCAGGAAGCGGCAGCAGGATGGGGGCCGATAGGCCCAAGCAGTTTCTTGAACTTGGCGGCAAGGCAGTGCTGCAGAGGACTATAGAGGTTTTTCTGGAGGCGGATCCTGACATTACAGTGGTGACTGTTCTGCCGGAGCAGTTCATCAGTTATTGGAAGGATTACTGTTACAGCAGGAACTTCATCTGTCCCCAGATTCTGGTCAAGGGAGGAATGACCCGTTTCCATTCTGTCAGAAATGCTCTTGACAGAATCCCGGATGGGGCCATCGTCGGTGTCCACGACGGCGTGCGTCCGCTTATTACTCCTGCCCTGGTGTCCAGACTCTATTCTATGGCTGATGGTCAGGACGGAGTCATTCCTGTGACACCATGCGTCGAGACTCTCAAGGTCCTTTCGGAAAAGGAGGGCATTCTCGAGCCTGTGCCCGGAGCATCCGCCGACAGGTCAGTCCTGTTTGGCGCCCAGACTCCTCAGGTGTTCCGTTCGGAAATTCTTAAGGATGCTTATCGTCAGGCATATGACACATCTTTCACAGATGACGCTTCAGTTGTGGAAAGAAATGGAAAAAGCCTTTCCTACGTAATCGGGGAAAGGCTCAATATCAAGATCACGACTCAGGAGGATCTCCTCCTTGCTCGTGCGGTGGATTCTTTAAGATAGTTTTATTCCTTGTGCTCCTTGTGCTGCTCTTTCGCTGCCTTGAGCTTGTTCTTTCTGACAGTAGCAGAGAAGCTGGTGTTCTGGTATTCCTTCACCCATACCTGACGCTCGATCGCCTGGTCGAGAGAAATCTGCGTGTCAGTCGACTGTACATATGGAATCTTCTGGATGGTGTTGAGAAGAATTTCCATAAGATGGTCATGATCAAAGCAGTAAAGCTTGATGAGGATAGCGTGCTTTCCTGTCACAAAGTGACATTCCACGATTTCAGAAATCCTTTTGAAGGATTCAATGACATCCGGGTACTTGTTCGCCTCCGATAGAGATACGCTGACAAAAGCGCATACATTGAGTCCGAGAGCCTGTGGCTTCACGAGAAGACGCGATCCTGTGATGACTCCGTTTGACTCAAGCCTCTTCACTCTCTGATGAATGGCCGCACCTGAAACGCCACACTCCCTTGCGATTTCCAGAAACGGCATTCTGGCGTTCTTTACAAGGAAAGAGAGGATCTTCTGGTCGATCCTGTCGATCTGATAGTTAGACATAGCTCTTATGAATTATAATTTCCGACTGCGAATTTAATCAGAAAATTGAAAAAATCAACGTTTTTTCTTGCGTCCTGTAGGCTCTGAGCTGCTGATTATTTCCTTGCACTTATCTTCTGTAAGTGTAGTGGCATCTATCCCCTTTGGAATGCGGTAGTTGCTTTTTCCGCATTTTATGTATGGACCATATGCTCCGTCAATCACCTGAATGTCACTCTCTTTGAATTCATGAATGATGCTTCCGGTCTTCTTTACTGCACTTTCTTCAATTAGTCTTATGCATGTCTCAAGGTCGACTTTCAATGGGTCTGTGCCGCGTGGAAGTGACACATTCTTATCTCCATACTTCATATATGGTCCGAACCTTCCTTTTGTGCAGATGATGTCTATACCGTTGTGCTGACCCACTTTTCGTGGTAACTCAAACAGTTTCAATGCTTCCTCGAGTGTGATGCTTTCGATGATCTGTCCCGGAGCAAGACTTGCAAACTGCTTGTTTTCTCCGTCACCTTTCTGAACGTAAGGTCCATACTGACCGAATTTTGCCACGAGAGGCTGACCGTCTGCAGGGTCAACGCCAAGCTCCCTGCTTACGTTGCTGAATTCCCTGTTGCTCAGCGCTTCGTCTATCTTTGTATGGAATTCTCCATAGAAATCCTCGATCACGCCGTTCCATACTGCATTGCCTTCCGCAATCTTGTCGAAGTCCTCTTCCACGTTGGCGGTGAACCTGTAGTCGAGAATCTGAGGGAAGTTCTTTACAAGATAGTCTGTGACAATCATTCCGATGTCCTGAGGGAGGAGCCTTCCTCTTTCTGCTCCGGTGGTCTCGGTCTTGGCTGCTGACTTGATCTTTCCGTTCTTGAGCGTGAGGTTGGTCACTGTATGCTTCTCTCCTGTCTTGTCGCCCTTTGTCACATATCCTCTTGCCTTTGTGAGTGTAGTGATGGTCGGAGCGTATGTTGAAGGACGGCCTATCTCAAGCTCTTCAAGCTTCTTGATCAGCGATGCATCCGTGTAGCGTGCCGGAGCTGAAGTGAACTTGCAGTCTGCCGTAATGCCGTTTTCGAACATTCTGTCTCCGATGTGAACCTCAGGGAGGATGATGTCCTCGTCGTCCTGCTGCGGGTCGTCAGTGCTTTCTATGTATAATTTGAGAAATCCATCGAAGAGTACCTGGCTTGCCTGGACATTGAACTTTTCTTCAATACCTTCTGCTCCCACCTTGATGTCTGTCTTGATGAGTCTTGCATCTGCCATCTGTGATGCCACGGTACGCTTCCAGATAAGCTCGTAAAGCTTCTGTTCCTGCGGGGTTCCCGGAATGGATGTGTTGTCTATATATGTAGGTCTGATGGCCTCGTGTGCTTCCTGGGCTCCTTTTACCTTGCCCCATTTGTTGCGGACCTTCGAATATTCTTCACCGAAGTTTTCGCATATGAACTTCTTTGCTGTTCCAAGTGCCAGATCTGAGAGATTGGTGGAGTCGGTACGCATGTAGGTAATGTAACCGTGCTCGTAAAGCTTCTGTGCGATGCTCATAGTCTGACTCACTGAGAATCTGAGCTTTCTTGCAGCTTCCTGCTGGAGTGTCGATGTCGTGAACGGAGCAGCAGGGAAGCGGTTTCCTTCCTTCTTCTCTATGCTGTCCACCTTGAACTCCGCTCCGTTGCACTTCTCAAGGAAGGCCTGTGCGGCCTCGATGTCCGGCAGTCTTCTGTCGAGAGTTGCCTTTATGAGGGTCTTTTCAGGACTGTTTTCCGGATGGAAATGTGCCTCTACCTTATAATATGCTTCGTTGTTGAATGCGAGGATTTCTCTTTCCCTGTCGACGATGAGTCGGAGGGCTACCGACTGAACTCGGCCGGCAGAAAGCTTCGGCTGGATCTTTCTCCAGAGTACGGGAGAGAGCTCGAATCCGACAAGTCTGTCGAGAACTCGTCTTGCCTGCTGGGCATTGACAAGGTTCATGTCGATCTGACGGGGATTCTGGATTGCGTTGAGGATCGCCGGCTTTGTGATTTCCTGAAATACGATTCTTCTGGTCTTGCTCTCGTCAAGCCCCAGCGCTTCGAAAAGATGCCACGAGATGGCTTCTCCTTCACGGTCGGCATCGGATGCAAGCCAGATCGCTGAAGCCTTTCCGGCAGCCTTCCTGAGGTCTGCCACCACCTTCTTCTTGTCTGCAGGGATTACATATTCCGGTTTGAAGCCGTTGTTGATGTCGATGCTCAGGCCGCTTTCATCGAGATCTCTGATGTGGCCGATGCTTGCCATTACGACATAATCATCTCCAAGCGCGCTCTGAATCTTCTTGATCTTACCAGGTGACTCTACGATCACTAAATTCTGTCCATCCTTCATACTCTACCTGTTTATATAATGTTTCCATTGCTGCTTTTTTGTGCAGCTTCTGCAAAAGAAGGTGCAAAGTAAGTCACATTTGAGGCAAATTTCCAAATTTTGTTGCTACTTTTGTAACCTTGTACCGTTGCCCTTCAGGGCATTACCTTATAGGTAAAAGGTGATGAAAAATTTTAAAGGATTTTGAGAGATGACAGACGCTGTAAAAAAGAAAATCATCAAATGGTTCTGGATATTGTTCACGCTTCCTATCGTCATGGTGGGAGGCCTTATTGCCCTGGTATGGGCCTTTGCGGACATTCCTTCCTTCGAGGAACTGGAGAATCCGGACAGCAAGCTTGCCACGCAGGTGATTGCCGAAGATGGTGAGATCCTGACCACATTCCATATAGAGAACAGGTCGTTCGTCACATTCGACGAGCTCTCTCAGAACCTCGTCAACGCTGCGATTGCTACTGAAGATGTGCGTTTCCACAATCATTCCGGCATAGACTTCAAGAGCCTCGGACGTGTTGCCGTCAAGACCCTTCTCGGCGGAGACTCCAGCCAGGGAGGAGGAAGTACCATAACCCAGCAGCTTGCAAAGACTCTTTATCCGAGAGAAGATGTAAGCAGCAGGATACCGGGAGTTTCCATCATGAAGATGGTGTGGATCAAGCTCAAGGAATGGGTTACGGCCGTGAAGCTTGAGAGGAGCTATACCAAGGACGAGATAATGAATATGTATATGAATGCCATCTTCTTCGGCAGCAATGCATATGGAATCAAGGCTGCTTCCCAGACCTTCTTTGCCAAGGCTCCGTCTGAACTGACAGTGGAGGAAGCCGCAACTCTTGTCGGCATGGTCAATAAGCCTACACGTTACAACCCTGCACTCAATCCGGACAAGTCTCTTGTCAGAAGGAATTTCGTCATCTCCCAGATGGAGAAGGCGGGCTTCATAAGCAAGGAGATGTGCGACTCGATCCAGCAGATTCCGATCACTCTTTCCTATCAGATTCAGGATCACAATGCCGGACTCGGACCATATTTCCGCGACATGCTCCGCAGGACAATGAATGCCAAGGAACCGAAGCGTTCTTCATATGCCCAGTATGAAGATTACGTGGTGGATTCCCTTCAGTGGGCGGACAATGCCTTTTACGGATGGCTCAACAAGAACACTAAGGCGGACGGATCGAAGTACAATCTGGACAAGGATGGCCTGCGTATATATACCACTATTAATTATAAGATGCAGAAGTATGCCGAGGAGGCGGTGGCTGAGCATCTTGGAAAAGATCTTCAGAAGAGCTTCTGGAGAGACCTCAGGTGGAAGAAGAACAAGCCTTTCTCGAATGACATCGATCCAAAGATGATAGATCAGCTGATGAAGCAGGCCCGCCGCTGGAGCGACAGATATCGTATAATGAAGGCGAACGGTGCTTCTGAGGCCCAGATAAGGAAGAGCTTTACGGAGCCGGTCAAGATGAGGGTCTTCTCCTGGGACAAGCAGGGATATGTGGACACACTTATGACCCCGGACGACTCCATTAAGTATTATAAGTCTCATCTGCGTGCTGCCTTCATGGCTATCGAACCTCACACAGGACACATCAAGGCTTATGTCGGAGGTCCGAACTACCGTTATTTCAAATATGATAACGTGCGTCAGGGTAAGCGTCAGGTCGGTTCTACCATCAAGCCATTCCTTTATACTCTGGCCATGCAGGAGGGTATGACTCCTTGCGACAAGGTAGTGAACGTTCCGCAGACCTTCCTTGTCAATGACACCACATGGACACCGAAGAGTACCGATAAGGACGAGTGGATAGGCCAGACAGTTACCCTCAAGTGGGGACTTACCAAGAGCTCGAACAATATCTCGGCCTACCTGATGAAGCAGTATGGCCCTCATGCGATGGCGGATATGATGCGTAAGATGGGTGTGGGAAGCTATATCGATGAGACCTATTCTCTTTGTGTGGGTTCCGCTGACATCTCTGTGTATGAGATGGTGGCGGCGTACAATACTTTCCCTTCAAAGGGAGTATATGTCACACCTATATTTGTTACACGCATCGAGGATAACATGGGCAATGTGATCGGAGAGTTCAATAACACAAAGCGTGAGGCTATCGGCGAACACACTGCTTACCTTATGGCGAACCTGATGCAGGGTGTCGTGAACAGCGGTACCGGAGTGAGGCTTCGTGCAAAGTATGGCCTCAAAGGCGAGATTGCCGGAAAGACGGGTACGACCAATGATCAGTCTGACGGATGGTTCATAGGCTATACTCCTTCGCTTACTGCAGGAGTGTGGGTCGGAGCAGAAGACCGTCAGGTGCATTTTGAATCCCTTGCCTTGGGAGGAGGTTCCAACATGGCTCTTCCTATCTGGGGACTCTTCATGCAGAAGGTGCTCAAGGATGGAACGCTTGGAGTCAGCGAGAATGACAGATTCGTGCCTTCGGGAGTCAGGCTGGAGCTCAACTGTGACGGAAGTGATGCGGATGCTGTCGGCTCCGCTCAGGATGACGAGAGCCTCTACTTTGACTAAAATTTTGTTAATCAGAAAATTATTCTTACCTTTGCGCCCCCTATGTGGTAAAGGATCGCATAGAAATTATTAAGTATTAACCAATTAAACGTTCAAGATGGACACACAGAGCTACAAGACGATGTCACTCAAAGCTGGTGATATCAAGAAGGAGTGGGTTGTGATCGATGCAACTGATCTCGTGCTCGGACGTCTTGCTGCCAGAGTTGCGCTCGTTCTTCGTGGTAAGAACAAGCCAAGCTTCACCCCACACATGGATTGTGGTGACAATGTCATCATC
>JAEIGA010017801.1_pt1 | contig 10821 bp, 9 predicted proteins | sample 9270691 | NCBI WGS metagenome assembly JAEIGA01 (sample SAMN17057246, study PRJNA624740) | gut metagenome | biome: biome; isolation source: fecal sample | host: Bos grunniens | place: China: Xizang | collected 2019 | reverse complement strand
TAGATGCACTATCTGCAGAGCTTAAAGCAGCAGGTATAAGAGTGAAATTTGACGACGACGATACCAAAAAACCAGGTTGGAAATTTGCAGAATACGAACTAAAAGGTGTGCCAGTGCGTTTAGCAATGGGTGCTCGCGACTTAGAAAACAATACTGTAGAAGTGGCACGTCGTGATACCTTAACCAAAGAAACAGTTTCATTCGACGGTTTGGTAGGTTATATCCAAAACTTACTTACCGACGTTCAAAACAATATTTTCCAAAAAGCTGTTGATTATCGCACTTCTGTTACTCGTGAAGTAAACTCATACGAAGAGTTCAAAGTAGAAATCGAAAAAGGTGGTTTCCTACTTTGCCACTGGGACGGCACTCCAGAAACAGAAGAACTTATCAAACAAGAAACCAAAGCAACTATCCGTTGCATCCCTCTAGAAGGCGACAAAACTCCAGGTGTCTGCATGGTAACCGGCAAGCCTTCAAAACAAAGAGTTGTGTTCGCAAGAGCATATTAATGAATGGCGTCTATAGACAGTAAGAAAATATTATTTAATACAATATTCTTATACATTAGGATAATTGTCTCAATTGTTATTTCCCTGTGGACCGTTCCTATTATTTTAGGTACACTCGGTGTAGAGGATTATGGTATCTATAATCTTGTGGCAGGGATAATAGCAATGCTTTCTTTCCTAAATATTTCAATGATAGTCTCTACTCAGAGATATATGTCTGTTTCCTTAGGGAAGGAAGATAAGAGTATATTACCTAATGTATTTAATGCAAGTATTGTAATTCATTTTCTTCTGGGATTAGTTATAGTAGCTATGTTAGAAGTCTGTTCTTTATTTGTATTTGATGGTTTTCTTAATATAAATCCAGAAAGAATAGACGCTTCTAAGCTATTATTTCAATTCTTAATAGCGAATATGTTTGTAATGGTAATGTCTGTTCCTTTTGATGCAGCAATTAATGCCCATGAGGATATGATGTTCTTCTCTATTGTAAGCATATTTGAGTATGGTTTAAGACTTTTACTTGCATTCGCTTTGGCGTATATTAGTGTAGACAAATTACCATTCTATGGATTCGGTTTATTATGTATAACTATTATTGTATTTGTAATAAAGTTTGTATTTAGGTATTATAAATACCCTAGTTTAAGAATAAAGTTGAGAAATAAAATTGATTTTTCTTTAATGAAATCAATGTTGAAATTTACAGGATTTAATGTTGTAAGTAGTTTCTCTTTGGTTGCATCAAGACAAGGTCTGGCGGTTTTCTATAACTTATTCTTTGGAACAATAGCAAATACGGCTTATGGTATAGCAAATCAAATTAATGGAGCGTTGAGCTATTTCTCTACGACATTGCCAAATGCTATGAATCCACAAATAATGCAAAGTGAGGGGGCTAATGATAGGCAAAAGGTAATATCAATGTCTTTAATATCTTCAAAACTTTCTACTATAATATTAGCTTGTGTAGTGGTACCATTGATATTAGAAATGCCATATGTGTTGCAGTTGTGGTTGAAAGAAGTGCCATTATATACCGTAGAATTGTGTCGCTTAATTTTGATATTGTCAATATTTTACCAATTATCTACTGGTCTAATGTCGTCTGTACAGGCGGTGGGTAATATTAGGAATTATCAGCTATCTGTATCTGCTTTATACCTAATTATATTGCCAATCACTTATGTAGCATTAATATATTATAAAGATATTAGAATACCACTTATAGTTTCTATAGTAATGGAAATAATAACTTTATTGGTAAGAATAGCATTTGCAAATAAATTGGTGGGAATTAAGTGGAAAGACTTTATAGGTGGCATAGTGGCGCCACTTATGATATGTATCTTACTATCTTTTATTGCTCCATATTTTGTTGTGAAGGCATTAGAACCATCTATAGGAAGAGTTATACTAACAACTGTGACTTTTTTGCCAATATTTTTTAGTATATTATGGGTGATTGTTCTAAATAATTCTGATAAGAATTTTACCAAGAACTTATTGTCAATTGCAAAAAATAAAATACTTAGGAGATAAAATATATGAGAATAGGCCTAGTCGCATATCATGCGGCATCAAATTTTGGTGCTTCACTTCAGTTATTATCTACATATTCTTTTTTTAAGAACAGAGGTGATGAACCTGTAATAATAAACTGGGTGGTAGAAGATTTTGAGGAATTCTATAAAGTAAGAACTCCTAAAATTCAAGAAGAATGCTTGTTGGAATTTAGAAAAAACTATTGGACAGAGACTTCTTTATGTAGAACATCTCAAGATGTAGCAAAAGTAATTGATGACGAGAAATTAGAGGCGGTAATAATAGGTAGTGATGCAGTTGCTCAAAATTTTTCTCCGTTTTATCTTGTTCCAAAGTATAAATTAGGTCTTATTAATACACCGACATCAGACAGACAATTCCCAAATGTATTTTGGGGTGAATTTATTAAATATCTTAAAAGAGATATTCCTGTGGTAGTGATGTCTGCATCTTCTCAAGATTCTCCATATAAGACATTCTCTGCAGAGGTTTGCGAGCAAATGCATCAATGTATAAAAAGATATTCATATTGTTCGGTACGTGATACTTGGACACAAGAGATGTTTAAGTATGTTACTAAAAATGAGATTGTACCAGAGGTTACTCCAGACCCTGTATTTGCATTTAATATTAATGCTGGTGGATTAATTCCTACAAGAGAAGAGATTCTTAAGAAATTTAATTTACCAGAAAAATACTTTGTTATAAGTTTCTTGGCCAAACCAGCAGTTTCTCAAGAGTGGCTAAGTAAATTTGAAAAACTTGCTAAAGAGAAAGGAATTGCATGCGTAATGTTACCTTTTTCTTATAAAAAATCATTAGGAGAAACAGAAAATGCTATTAATCTACCTTTATCTCCAATAGAGTGGTATGCTCTAATTAAATACTCATGTGGTTATATAGGACATAATATGCATCCAATAGTTGTATCTTTGACTAATGATGTTCCATTCTTTAGTTTTGACAACTATGGACGTGCAAGAGTTAAGAATCTATTCACAAATGATTCTTCAAGCAAGATTAGACATATATTGTCTATTGCAGATATGTTAGATTACAGAGTTCCTTGTATCTTTAGATTCTTTAAATCGCCAAAACCAGAGTTTGTTCTTGAAAAGATTTTGTCTTTTGATAAAACAAAAACTACAAAATTCAGAACAGAATATTATAAGAAGTATTCTGACATGATGAACAAAATAATACAAGTTATAGAAAAATAGATTATAGTAAAGTTGTAGTTATTTTAGATGTATCAATAAAATTGTGAAAAATTATAATGGGGTATAGCACACCTTATATTGTTTTAAATATAATATTTTTAATATTATCTGTCTTGTCTTTTGCAAGTAAGAAAGAATCTACTCAAAAACAATGGGCATTATTATCTGCGATTGTTTTTATTGTCTTTTTTGCTTTTAGGGGTTATGTTCAGACCGATACTTTAAACTATTATAATCTTTTTGAAAGGCTTCCTAGTATATTTACACAATTTCCGGGCGATCCAGATTACGACACGGGATTTCTTGTTTATATGTCAATAATTAAATCAATAGGATTCTCCTATAATCATTTTATCTTTATTAGTAGTGTTATAGATTTGATATTATTGACAATACTCTTTAGACAGTATTTCTCGTATAAATATTATGCATTCTATTTTTATATATTCCTAATATTTACAGGGTTTGAGTATGAGTTTAATTTGATGAGGAATATTAAGTCTGTATTATTATTTCTAATATCCATAAAGTATATATATTCACGTGATTTTGTAAAATTTCTTGTATTAAATCTGATAGGGCTAACATTCCATTGGTCTTCTATTGTATTTATACCTTTGTATTTCTTTATTCATAAAGAACTTTCTCTAAGGGTATTATGTGTGTTCTTTTTTATAGGGATATCCATATATTTTTTAATGCCATATTTGTTGCATCCAATGTTGAAATTTATTTCTAATATTTTTCAGGGATTCACATTTGTAGAAAAAATAGAAACATACTTAGAGTTAAAAAAGTATAGTATGGGTAAGAAGTTTGGATTAGTTGATATAATATCGATAATATGGTATCTATTAATGTTGATTTCCTATAATAGAATAAAAGAGACATCATCATATAGTATATGCTTTGTTAACTTATTTGTTATATGCTTTATGTTCTCCTGCATGTCTTCAGGAATGGTTATATTTAGACAACGTGTGGCAGTATTATTTGAACCAGCTGCTTGGGTGCTGTTTATTTGGCTCCTAAAAGCCCAAAATGATCTTAAAAATAAGCTTTTTGTATTCAGTATGATTGCGTTATTTGGTTTGTTGATACCACTTAGAAGATTTAAAAACGACATATTGTATGAATATGATAATATCCTTCTTAATGAGAAAATTATTTCGATAGAAGAAAGAACTGAGAGATTCCAAAAAATTAAGTTAGATAAAGAAAAAGAATTAAATAATAAAAAATAAATTTTATGATTTTAGTTACAGGGACATATCCACCAGAAAGATGTGGAGTTGCAGATTATAGTGCTAGATTGTTAGAAACAGAAACTGCACGCAAAAACTCTTGGAAATTAGTCTATACAAAAGAAACTAAATTAAAAAATTGTAAGCAATATATTCGTGAAATAAATGCTTTAAATGACAATGAAATAAATATTCAATATCCATCTCGTGGTTATATGAATAGTTTACTTCCACATATTTTATGTCTTTATTACAGATTGTTTACCAAAAAGAAGATTTCTACCACTATTCATGAGTATACTCAATTAGGTTGGAAAGGAAGGTTGATGTCGGCAATTTTCTTTATTTGCTCGCATAAACTCATCTTTACAAATCCATTTGAGAGAGATGCGGCAGTAAAAGCAGTAAAAAGTGTTGCTAAAAAAAGTGCTATTATCAAGATATATTCAAACATTCCTACTTCTAAAAAATTAAAAAGTATAGAAGATAGAAAATATGATATAGGCTATTTTGGATATATAAGGCCAGCAAAAGGTATAGAAGAGTTTATAAATGTAGTAGGGGAATTAAATAAAGTGGGAAAGGTAAATGCATATATTCTAGGTCAGACATTGCCAGATTTAAAGGAATACGCCGAAGAAATCTATAAAAATGCCACTGCTGCAGGAATAACATTGTTAGGAAGTAAACCAGACGGCGAAACTGCAGACATATTAGCCGATACAAAAATTGGTTATCTGCCTTTGCCTGATGGTTTGTCTGAGCGTCGCGGATCTTTCCTTGCGTATGCAAAAAATCAATCTATTATTATTGCCAATAATGGTCCTTTTGTTTCTGATGAATTAAGAAAACATTTTATAATAGTTGATAATCCACAGCAAGCGCAACAACAATTGGAACAAGTATTGAAGGCTTCTGTTGATGAGAATAATAAAAAACAATCTTCTGTAATTAAATATATTACAGATGAATTGCCTTCTTCATGGGATGATGTAGTTATGAATTATATTAATTTTCTAAATCATGTCTAAAACTAAATTAATAGCAATCTATTTTCCTCAGTTTCACAACATTCCAGAGAATGATGAGTGGTGGGGACGTGGTTTTACAGATTGGCAATTGGTGAAAGAAGCAAAACCATTGTACAAAGGTCATCATCAGCCTCGTGTGCCAATAGATGAAGATTATTATAATCCTTGCAATGTTGAGACTCTGTCTAAGCAGATAGACCTTGCAAAAGCTTATGGCGTAGGTGGTTTTATGTTTTATCATTATTGGTTTGATGGAAAGTTGATTCTAGAAAAACCATTGGAAACTTTCTTGAATAATCCACAACTAGATATGCCATTTTGTCTTTCATGGGCAAATCCATCATGGACTCGTCAATGGAAAGGTAATAATGAAGTGTTGCAAAAACAACAACACCTAGCAGATAAAACTCTATGGCGAAAGCATTTTGATTATCTTTTACCATTCTTTAAAGATAAAAGAGCATTGAAAATGGATGGTAAACCTATGTTTGTTATCTATGTGCCAGAAATTGTAAATAATGCAGGTGAAATGTTTGCTTGTTGGAATGAGTGGGCAAAAGAAAATGGACTACCAGGTATTTACTTTGTAGCAACAAAAGGATATGATTTTGCAAATCCTTCTTTCTTGCAATCATATCAAGCTATGCTTAAATTCCAACCTCGTGAGGCGAATACTTCAGCAAAAAACAAAAAGGTTTCTGGAGTCTATAAATTGAGTGCATTATTCCGCAAACTACCACAAAGTTGGCAAGCAAAATTGGTAGAATGGCGAATCAAATTTAAAGGTGTAACATTCCATTCTACAAAAAATGTATGGGATATTATTTTAAACCATGCATATGAAAATGACTATTCTCAATATCCTTTACAAATTTTTGAGAGTGCGTTCTTTGAGTGGGATAATACTGCTAGATATGCAAAACGAGCTAATATCTTTACAGAAACAACCTTAGAAGAAAAACGTGAGTTTTTTGAGCAGTTGTATAAAAAATCACTAGAGGCAAATGCTCCATATTTATTCTTCAATGCTTGGAATGAATGGTCTGAAGCAGCATATCTAGAACCAGACAAACAAAATGGTTATTCCCACCTAGAAATAATAAAAGAAACGGTTAAATGATAACAGCATCTATTGTTATATATCATCCACACAAGGATATGCTTAAAACGCTATTAGACAGTGTAAAAGAATCTTATAGTGTGGATAAATTGTGGATTATTGACAATGCTCCTTCTATTGAAAATGATTGGGTGAAAACCTATCTGCCATATATAGACTATGTAGAGAATGAAAATACTGGCTATGGTCATGCTCACAATATAGCAATGCGCAGAGCAGTAGAAGCGGGTAGCACTTATCATGTTATTTTAAATCCTGATATAGAATTTTCAGCAAATGCATTAAAGGAGTTAGCGTCCTATATGGATAAAAATGCAGAAGCAGGATGGGTAATGCCAAAGGTATTGTATCCTAATGGAGATATCCAATATTTGTGCAAAAAACTTCCTACTCCTTTTAATCTTTTCTTACGTCGTTTCCTTCCTGCATGGAATTGGGTAAAGAAAATGGACGAAGATTTTGAATTAAGACATACAGGATATGACAAGGAAATGAACGTGCCATTCCTTTCTGGTTGTTTTATGTTCTTAAGAGTAGAAACAATAGCGAAACACAACTTATATTTCGACGAACGTTTCTTTATGTATTGTGAAGATTTAGATTTATCTCGCAGGTTTAATCAGGTTAGTAAGAATATGTATTATCCAGCAGTAAGCATCATTCACAATCATGAAAAGGGTTCATACAAGAGCAAAAAACTAATGATGTGTCATATTCAATCTGTAATTAAATACTTCAATAAGTGGGGATGGATATTTGATAAGGAGAGAAAAATTATTAATAGAAAACTATAATTGTAATATGGTAGTTATTAATTGTAAATGTCTACAAAATATTTCTTTAAAAGATAAAACCTGGATTCATAGGGGGGGTAGTGTAGATTATTATTACATACCAAGTTCTGTAGAAGAGTTGATAGAGGTGGGTAAGAGTTTATACTTAGAGGAAAGAGATTTTATTGCTGTTGGACATACATCAAATATTTACTTTAAAGACTCGTTTAATATAGATTCTATTGTAGATACAAAGAAACTTACAGAATTTAATGTTTTAGATGATGAGACTTTAGTTGCCGATTGTGGGGCACACATGAGTAAAATCTCTCAATATTGTGTGGAAAATGGTGTTGTTGGATATGAGGGGATGATTAATCTTCCTGGTACAGTAGGTGGTGCAATTGTAAATAATTCTGGTTGCTATAATTGTGGTATAGATAAAGTTTTGAAATCTATAGATTTGTTGACCCCACAAGGTGATATAATAAATATTACAAATAAGGAATTAGGTTATACTTTTAGAAATTCTAAATTAAAATCAGGAGAACTAAAGGGCATTGTTTTACGTGCATATTTAGATATTTTAAATAAAGGGAATGTAGAGGAACTAAAGAAAATTGCATTAGAAAATACTTCTAATAGAAAGGAAACTCAAGATCCTCCTGCTTATAATTTAGGAACAACAGTCAATTTCTCTATATACAAATCTAATTTCAGGAATATCTTTATAAGATTAATCTCAAAGGTACTAGTAGTCTTAATAAGAGATTTACAAAAAAGGAATAGAACTTTGAAGAATCTTATCTTATTTATGTATGGGAAACGTTCTCTTGCAAAATATATATCAGACAAAAGAATGCAATGCTTCCTTTGGAAGGATGAAAAAGCAGATTTGTATTTTGAGGAATACTTAAAACTTATTGATGAGGTTTACACACATTATTCTGTAGAAATTGAAATAAAAGAGAGGAAGATAATATTGTAATCTTAAAAATACATAAAACTGACTCTGTCGATGTGCTGAAGGTAAAATAAAACCATTACCTTTGCACCGAATTTAAAAATATATGTTATGAAAAAGCTTAATTTTATTTCATTAGTGTTATGTGTTTTATGTTTGGCTTCTTGTGCGGGCGATAAAGAACCAGTAAATCCACAAGCGGGAAACTTATCTTCTGTAATTGAAGCAGACCCAGAACTTCTAGTAGGTGGTCAATGGATAGAGTTTGAAGTAGAAGAAACCACACCTCCAACACAAGGTTATAGTACAAAAGAGGTTACTTGGTATGCCAATAATGTGCCTGTATTAGATTTTTACTGCACAGAAGATGGCAATGAATACAAGACTGTGGTGTTGCTTGCAAAAGATGCATCTGAAGTTACCATCAAGATAAAAATTGTTTATAAATATGGCTCAAAAGAAGTTGTGGCTGCAAAAGAGCAAACTTTTGTTGTGGCTAAACCAGATGTACACCAATTTGTGTGGGGTTGCTCAGAAGATGTTGTTGAAGACAATCTAAATGTGTACGTAGAGGAAAAAGAAAATTCACTTTTCTTCCCTGAGATAGTGTCAGAATATTGGCAAGATGGCAATGCCAAAAGTGTAATAGCAAATTATGAGTTTAGCGCAGATAAACTTATTAAAATTACAGAAGGTTATGCAGAAGCATTGACAGATACTTCAGATAAATCTTACAAAAAAATAACTTACAACTATACAAGAGCACTTCACAATTTATCTAATGCATTTGGTATGCCAGAAATAGGTGGCGATTGGCTAGCGCAACCAACTGATGAAGAATTGGATGCACTTGCAGCAGTTGCCGAAGGATATTCAGTTGCTACAGATGCAGAAAAGGTAATTGTAGGTAAAGCGATAGCAGCAGGAAAACTAGAACTAGTAACAGTTTCAAATGGTACAACAAATACTAAAGTAGAGTTCTCAGTGTTCTTAAATGCCGAAGGAGTGCCAACTTATATGATGGTTTTTGTGCCAAATAAATAAAAAATCTAATAATTCCTCAAAAAAAAGTACGAACCGTTTGCATTTTTAAAAATTAGCAGTACATTTGCATCATAATTTGTTACAAAACACATGAGAAACACATTCTTTACATACTTTTATTACTATTTTTACTTTATCACAAAGTAGAACGGGTTTTGATGTATGTATGTGAAAGAAGATAATTAATCAAATATATTGAATCCCGTTCCTTCAGGAGCGGGATTTTTTAATTTTAATAACTAGAGATATGAGAAAAGTAGCAATTCAGGGAGTAGCAGGCTGTTTCCACGATATAGCGGCTCGTCAGTTTTTCAGTGAGGAAAAGATAGAGAGTATTCCATGCGAAACTTTTAAGAGTCTTTTTGCTACAATTAAAAAGGATAATTCTATTTTAGGAGCTGTGGCTATTGAAAATACCATAGCAGGAAGTTTGCTTCCAAATCACAATATGCTTAAAGAGAGTGGCTTAACCATTCTAGGAGAAACAAAACTTCGCATCGAGCACAATTTGGTTGCCATTCCTGGACAAAAAATCTCAGACATTACAGAGGTGCTTTCTCACCCAATGGCTCTTATGCAATGCGAAGATTTCCTATCTCAATATCCAAACCTTAAAGCAGTGGAGGCAGACGACACTGCCGCAAGTGCAAAAATGATTGCCGAACAAGGCATTATGGGTAAAGCTGCTATCTGTAGCAAACTAGCTGCTGAAATTTATGGCTTAGAAATCCTAGCCGAAGGCATCGAAACCAACAAACGAAACTTTACTCGTTTCCTTATTGTGGCAGACCCATGGACTGCAGAAGATTACTTAAAAGACAAGACTGTAAACAAAGCTTCTGTGGTGTTCACACTGCCTCACGACGAGGGCGCGCTTGCAAAAGTGCTGTCAGTACTATGGTTTTACCATATAAATTTAACAAAAATCCAGTCGCTACCAATAGTAGGACGCGAATGGGAGTATCAGTTCTATATCAACCTAACGTTCTCCAACTATTTGTCCTATTCACAAGCCATGGATGCCATTCGCCCATTCACGAAAGACCTCCGCATTCTAGGCGAGTACGAAGCGTTTAAGAGTTAGGAATTATAATAATGACACGCCCGTAGGGTGTGAATCTAAATTGTAGGCAGGTGTCAGAGGAGCGTAGCGACGGCGACGCCTGTATAGAGCAACCCCATAAAGGGCACCCCCGTAGTGGGGTGCAACCGAGCGAAGCGAGAATTTGAAAAAAACGAAAACAAAAATAAAAAACACAATAATATGAAAGACTTACAACCAATTTTATTACCAGGAATGAGCACCGACCGTCCACTAATCATAGCAGGACCATGTAGTGCAGAAACAGAAGAACAAGTAATGGCCAC
>JAEIGA010017800.1_pt1 | contig 10822 bp, 6 predicted proteins | sample 9270691 | NCBI WGS metagenome assembly JAEIGA01 (sample SAMN17057246, study PRJNA624740) | gut metagenome | biome: biome; isolation source: fecal sample | host: Bos grunniens | place: China: Xizang | collected 2019 | reverse complement strand
CACAGAGCCAATGAATCCGGAGGATGCTGATATGGCGGATGTCGTACGTCCGACTTATGAGGAGTGTGTGAACCACATTCTCAAGGACATCGACTCTGCAATGGTTTACCTCCCTCTCGCAAACAGGGATTTCCTTAAGGAACCGGAAATCATCCCGGTTCTTGGAGCGGTGCGTTACAGAAGATTCGATGCTGCCGGCATGATGGCTCTCAAGGCGTCTGTCCTTCTTACCTGGGCTTCTCCGGCATTCAACCCTTACGATGATGTGACTCGTTGGGATGCCGCGGCAAAGGCAGCAAAGGCCGCGATTGACCACAAGCTTCTTGTTGAGGGTGCATCTGCTGTCAAGGGCGGTTTCGACCCTAAGGCATCTTTCCTCTGGAAGGATCCTAACTCGGCTGAGGCTTATTGCATTTCGCAGATAACCAACAACTCTAATTATGAGACCAATTTCTATCCTCAGGGATTTGGCGGTACAGCTGCGTATGGTGCGACTCAGGAGCTTGTGGACGCATTCGGAATGAACAACGGTTATCCTATCGATCATCCTGAGAGCGGATATGACCCACAGAATCCATACAGAAACAGGGATCCTCGTTTCTACGCTACCATATTCTATGATGGTGCGCAGGTTGTACGCAATACAAATGCATCTGACGTGATGTATGTATTTGATGTGGCAGAGGGTGGAAAGGATGCTCCGGGACTTGTAAATACATCTCCTACAGGATATTACATCAAGAAGCATGTCTATCTTGGATGGAATAAGTCTGACCTCACCATTTCAACAGCTCAGGCCTGCATCATGTACTGGCGCTGGACTCAGATGCTTCTCACTTTTGCAGAGGCTGCAAATCAGGTAGTAGGACCTCTTGACAGTTCTACTTATGGAATGTCTGCAAAGGAGGCTATTGCCTATATCCGAAACAGACCGCTTGAAGATGGTTCTATGGGTGTAGGTGTTGCAGGTGACCCTTATCTTGATCAGCAGGCTCTTGCAGGTGCAAGCGAATTCGAGAAGGTCATCAAGAATGAGTGGAGAGTGGAGACTTGCTTCGAGGGCTTCCGCTTCTTCAATCAGCGTCGCTGGGCAAAGAGCGTGGATGACATCAATACCGATATCCATCGTGTGAAGATTACAAGGGAAGGAATCAGAACTTCTTATCAGACTGAGCTGCTTGAGTCAAGACGTTATCCGTCACTCTGGCTTCCGATTCCATATATGGAAATCCGCAAGAGTCCTCTTATGGTTCAGAATGAAGGTTGGGAATCTTGGAAATAAATGTAATTATGAAGAAATCAATATTATTTTTAGCTTCTTTGCTGGTCTTTGCTACCAGCTGCTATGAAGATTATGTGCGTGACAACGACCATACGGCCGCATTCATCGCATATCAGTACGACCTGAGAACATTTGTTCTCGGTGAGGGCGAACAGTTCAAGGTGACTGTGGCCCTTGCCGGAACGATGCAGAACGACAAGGACCGCAATGTGCAGCTTGCGCTCGAACCAAGCCTTCTTGACGGTGCTTTGGCATCCCTGATCAAGACTGATAAGACGTCTGCCGCATATGTTGCGCAGGAGATGGCTGCGGCAGGTCTTACTGAAGTTACACCTCTTCCTGAGAACTATTACAGTGTGGAGGGTATGAATAACCTTTGCATCAAGAAGGGTAATCACACGGCGACAGTGACTCTGCGTGCCACTGAGGAGATGAAGGCAGACCCTAAGGTGTTTGCGCCATACTATGCTGTGGCTTTCAAGATTCAGGGTGCAGATACTGACCAGCTCGTTGAGGGCAAGGACTTTACCGTCATTGCTGTAAAGTGTGAGAACCGCTTCTTCGGCACATGGTCAAGGACTACAGAAATCGTGTCCTATGATGCTGCAGGCCAGGAGATTTCTACAGACCGTTCAGAGCAGTCTCTTGCTGATGAGAACTGCTATACGCTTTCAACAGTGGATGCTGTGACTGTAAAGAGCAACAGAAGAGCAGGTACAACAGGCGAGATGCTTCTTGCTTTCAACGGCAATGAAATAACCATCTCATCTCCTGACGGAAAGGTTACAGGTACAGGTATGTTTGACGGAAGCAAACTTCTGCAGAACAGGAAACTTAACCTTGAATATACTGTTACTTCTGACGACGGCACAAGAAAGGAAGTGAAGGAGACACTTTATTTCCGAAACAGAATGCGTGACGGAGTCAACGAGTGGCAGGACGAAAATCCGGAGAACTACAACTAGTCCTCCGGATCACATAAACTTAATCGGATACGCCGGCTCAATGACTTGAGTTGGCGTATTCGTTTGGTGACATGCCGTATTTCTTTCGGAAGCACTTGATGAAGTAGGACGGTGTGGTGAATCCTACCTTGTAGCAGATCTCATTGACCTGCATTGTGCTTGTGCGAAGGAGTTCCTCTGCCTTTTCAATCTTTTTGTCTCTGATGTAATTGTTTGCAGTCGTGTTCAGGATATCCCTCATCTTTCTGTTAAGAGAACTTCTCGAGATGTTCAGCATGTTTGCCAGGTCCTCGACTCCGAACTCAGGATTGCTGTAGTTATTTTCCATGGTTCTGCTGAGTTCCTGAAGGAATACGATATCTCTGGATGAAAGTCCACTGTCTTCGTGAGCCTCTTCATCATGTTCAAAGTTGATGTTTCCCGAAATCTTTTCGATCATCCTCTCTCTTGATGTGATCAGATTCTCAATGCGCGAAATAAGGAATTCCATTGAGAAAGGTTTCTCCACGATTGCATCCACTCCTATCTTCATGCTCTCCACTTTTGTTTCAGGTGTCAGGTTCGCGGACAGGATTACTGTCAGGATGTGAGAGAATGTCGGGTTGCTCTTTATTTTCATGCATAATTCAATTCCGGACATCTTCGGCATCTTGAAGTCAGTGAGCACAAGGTCTATATTGCTTTGCCTGCAGATGATTTCCAATGCCTCCTCTCCGTTTTTAGCCGTAAGGACCTTGTATTGATGCGCGAGATTCTTTCTCAGGTATTCAAGCAGGTCAGGATGATCTTCTACGACAAGCACAGTTCTGTTCATGTTTTCTACATCATCAGCAATACCTTCTTCCATTGCTTCTTCCTCGTCTTCATCCGATACAGGAGCCGTGCTGAGAGGGATTCTGAACAGGAATTCATTGAGCTCCTTATTCTCGCTCATGGTCAGTTCTCCACCCTGCTTCTGGGCCAGCGTCTTGGCTACGGACAGACCGATTCCGAAACCTTCTATGCTGTTGTCACTGTCCTTGTCCGAACGGTATCGTACAAATGAGTCAAAGATCTTGTCCCTCATATTCAAAGGGATGACATCTCCGTCATTGCAGATACGGAGGATGGCAGAGTTGTCGTCTGATGTGGTTATGTCGATGCTTATGAATGAACCGGCATATTTTATGGCATTGAACACAAGGTTGTTAAGCACCTTTGTCATAGCTGTTGAGTCAGCCATTACCCAGATCGGCTCCTCCGGAACAGATACTCTCCATTCCAGCTGATTGTTGAGATCCGTGAAGTTCGCAATCACGTTGCTTGTGCTGGAACAGATATCGACTGGTCTGCAGCAGATGTTGAACTTGTTTTTCTCAATCTTAGAGAATTCAAGAAGTTCCCTTATCAGTGTCGAGAGATAGGAAGCATGTCTGTCCATTATCTCCACGTCGAATCTGGCCTCGGAATCCAGGTTCGGATTGTTTTTAAGATGACTCAGAGGTGTGGTTATCAGGGTCAGGGGAGTCTTGATTTCATGGGCTATGTTAGTGAAGAAATCAAGCTTCTCCTGATGCAGGTCCATCTTCATCTGATAGGTCTTCTCTTTGCGCTTTCTGATCTCGTTTCCTCTGATATAGATGATGGTCACGGTCATCAGAGCAAGTATGAATATTAAATATATCGTATTTGCTGCGACAGATCTCAGAGGGTGAGGATTTACCCGTATAGTAAGAGGGTCCAGATTCGGATTATAGGCTCTTAATGTATAGTTGCCGGGTTTCAGGCCCTGATATGAAAGCTTCTTGTCCGTTCCTGTCGGTCTCCAGGTGTTGTCGTGACCCTCAAGGCAGTAAAGACTTCTTCCTGATGCGATGTGATGAGGGTCGATGTCTGATATGGTAATGTCAATGGTGTTCTGGTTGTGCTTGAGAACCACCTTGTCCGGGTTTTTAAGGTCTATTTCCGTGCCGTTGCAGGAAATCTTCTCTATCAGGCCGGTGTTGGTGGAAACGGGTGGCTTTTTGACTGATTGATTACGTATTATGGTGATGCCGTCACGTGAGCCCAGATATATTTCACCATTCGATGCCTTGAATGCGGATGTGCGTGTGAAGCCGAAGTTGATCAGTCCGTCTGATTTGGTGATGGAATACATTTTTCCCGACCTGGTGATTTTTGTCAGGCTTCGGTCTGTCGTAATGAAGACGTTTTCGTTGTTGTCCTTGATTATATTTGTGATGACATCGCTGGCGAGTCCCGAGCGGGTGGTTATGCAGTTGAACTGACGGTCAGTAAAGGTCATGATTCCGGATTCGGGCGGGGTAGACCAGATTTTAGACTCCTCGTCCTCGAAAATGACCATAGGTGAGGTCAGCAGGCTCTCTTCCCGTATCTGTTTATTGTTTATTTCTGTTACCTTGCCGTTTTTCCATCGTACCGGACCTTTTTCTTTTGTCACCGCGACGAGCGTGCTGCCTGCGGATTGTCCGATTTCCAGAACAGTAAGGTCCTGGAACTCCTTTATGAGCTTGAAGCTGTCGGACGATTCGTCGAACTGCAGGAGTCTGTCATCGGTAAGAATGACAAGCTTTCCGTCTTTCGTCGCAATCATATTTGAATTGCCCTGATAACCTTCTCTATATGAGGACACCTCTCCGCTTAGCGGATTCAGACAATATATTCCTGACGAGGACCTGAGCCAAAGTCTTCCGTTGAATGCGGCTATGCCGTCAAGATTCTGCGGGAGTTGAGGCGAGTCATATCTGCGGATTGTCCTCTCTGTTGTGCTGTAACGGAAAAGACCCTTCAGACGCGTGGTCACCCAGATGGTCGAGTCGTTTGTTTCAGCGAATCCTGTGACGTTGCTGTCCTTGAGCAGTGTCTTTTTGGATTTTCCTTTTCCTGTTACAGTCGTGAAGTCGAATCCGGATTCCTGCTGTATGATCACACCGTTTTTGGATGTTCCGACAATCAGTCCGTTGTCTATGTTTCCACAGACACAGTAGACGTTTTTACCCTCGAGCTCCTTTGTCAGTTTATTGTAGATGGTCTTGCCTCTTCTGAGGTCATATGTCAGGAGTCCTTCTGTGTGTCCGATGGCAATGATGTCTTCTCCTACGACAAAGACCTTTCTGAATCTGTATTGTTCTGAGTTCTTGGCCTGAAGGGGAAGCTGGCAGTAGTCTCTTTCATACGGGTTGACGATCCAGAGGGTTCCGTCTTCACATGAAATGCATAATGAACTGTTGTCAACCTTGGCGACACCCATGATTTTCCTGTCTGCAAAAGGAGCAAGGTCAGGATTGTATGAAGGTGTGAAAGGAACCTTTGAGTCGGTTTCCATATCAAGGTAGAAAAGGCCGCCGTTGATGGCCGCGCCAAGATACATATTGTTTTCCGGCTCAAACCAGAGTCTTGAAAAGTAATCCCCGTTCTCTGTCTCGAAGAAATGCTTCTTTATCTTGAATGTCTCCGGATCTATTGCAGTGATGACACCGGTGCGTAGTGATACCCAGATTGTTCCTTGGGAGTCTTCGAAGAATCCTGCTGATTTGTTTTCCACAGCATCACCTGTCATCATATCCAGATTGAGAAATTTCTGGGCCTCATTGTCCCATACGCCCAATCCATTGCCGGATCCGATCCATATGCGGTTCTTTCTGTCACACAGCAGGTATCTTATTATGTTGGAACGGATATTCATCTCTTCTTTGAAGAAGTTCTTGATGCTGTATCCGTTGTATCTGCTCAAACCGGTAGAGGTGCCGATCCATAAGTATCCGTCATGGTCTGTGCAGATGTCATATACCGTGTCTGTCGTAAGACCGTTCAGATATGTAATGTTGATGAAGTCGGAACTGTTCGTTTCTGCTTTGCTCTGAGCTGGCACAAGCAGAGAAAGGACAAGTAACATCAGCAGTGTGCTTATCCTGATTATGGAGTTAGTCATAGTGGTCCTGGTTTAGCTGTTCAGGCAAGTTTGAGAGTGAGTGAGATGAAGTCTTCAACGCTGAGACGCTCAGGTCTGAGCTCAAATACAGGGTCGCTGATGAATTCCGCAAGCTGTTCTTCGTTCCATCCTTCCCTGTCTGCCTTTGCACGGATGAGTGGCTTGAGAGAGTTGCGCAGGGTCTTTCGTCTCTGGTTGAAGCCAGTCTTTACGACTGTCTTGAAAAGAGCCTCGTCGCATCCCAGTTCTGTGCGACTGTTTCTGACCAGGCGTATTACGGCGGACTTAACCTTTGGCGGCGGATTGAATGCCCCTTCTCCTACTGTAAACAGATATTCTATGTCATACCATGCCTGAAGAAGGACAGAAAGGATACCATATGTCTTTGTACCAGGCTTCTCAGCGATACGTTCTGCCACTTCCTTCTGGATCATGCAGACAACCTGCGGAACCTGCTCCTTGTAGTCCAGGATCTTGAAGAAGATCTGCGAAGAAATGTTGTACGGGAAGTTGCCTATCACGCAGAATTTTCCAGGGAAGAATTTCTCAAGCTTGAGCTTGAGGAAATCCGCTTCGAGAAGCTTTCCCTCCACCTGTGGAAAATGTACAAGAAGATAATTCACGGATTCGGTGTCGATTTCCACCATCCTGAGATCCACCTCCGGTCTTTTAAGAAGGTACTGGGTGAGGACTCCCATTCCGGGTCCCACCTCGAGTGCCGGCATTGTGCCGTCTTCCACGATAAGTGCGTCTGCTATTCGCTGTGCTATAGATAAATCGGTCAGAAAGTGCTGACCGAGGGCTTTCTTTGCTCTTACTTCCATAATCCTAATATCTTGGGCGGTTCTTGCGACGGGTCTTGTGTTTCCTGCTTACCTTGATGCGGTATCTCTTGCGGGTGTATTTGATGATCACTGCCGCTATAAGACCGGCGAAAACAAGGCAGATCAGAATATAGGTCCATGCCGACGCATTGTCACCCTTCACTCTCGACCACATCTTCAGAAGAGCCTCAGTGTCAGAGTCATGCATCATTCCACATCGCATTATCGTTGAATTGTCAGGATACATTGTCGGATTCACGGATACGCTGTCGGCATCCTCTCCGAAGAAATAACTTGCATCCAGGGCATCGTATTCTTCTTCGTCCGACATTGCCTCAAGCACTTCATTGCCACCGATCACGCTCACATATCCGGTCATATCCATGTTTCTGACAGCATTTTCCGGCATGCACATGTAATTGATGAAATATCTTGCCGCCTTGATGTTCTTTGCGTATTTAGGAATAACCCATCCGTCAAACCACACCACGCTTCCTTCGTCCGGAATGCTGTATCGAAGATCCATTCCGATTTCAGCCGCCTCGTCAATCGCCCATTGAGCATCACCGCTCCACGAAAGGTTTATCCATGCAAGTTCCTTGGTCATCTGTTCCTTTCCGAAGTCGGCCTCCCAGCCTGCAATTGATTCCTTGAAGGAATTGAGGTAATTCTCTACAAGCGAGATGGATTTCTCAGATGTGTCGAAAGGAAGGCTTACAAGGTCAACCTCTCCACTGTCCAGCGCATCCTTGTTCAATGCCACGAGCAAAGCGGTGTAGACGTCCCTGAATGCGTCCTTCATCAGGACCTTGCCTTTGTAGGCCGGATTGCGCAGAACGTTCCAGCTGGAAGCCTCTTCACTTGCTATGTATTTCGGATTGTAAATGAGTCCCACTGTTCCCCACATATACCCTACGGAATAATCATTGGCATTCTTGCCGCTTCCTTCGATCTCAGAGAACTTTTCTACGATGTAAGGGGCTACATTGTCGATATAGTTCGGTGTTTCTCCGAAATCACGTTCAATAGGAAGAAGAAGGTCATTCTTCAGCATGCGCTCGATAATGTAGTCGGACGGACAGACCACGTCATAGTCTTCATGACCAAGTTCGATCTTTGAGAGCATGGTCTCGTTTATGTCGAAGGTCTGATATATGATCTGGACCTTCTCTCCCGTCTGTTCTTCGTACCACTGCTCGAACTCGCCGAGGAGTTCTTCGTCGATGTAATCGGCCCAGTTGTAGACCTTGAGTATGTTGTCGCGCTCGTCTGCACATCCGGTCAGAAGGATGGCTGCGAGGGCGGTCAGAATCAGTTTCTTCATCTTACTTGACAGGGTTGTTTGTGTTGCGGATCTTTCTGAGGTTGATCACGATCAGAAGGACAAGGATGCCAAGGAACATAATCGTGATCATAGGGCGCAGCTCAGGAGTAAGACCTCCCTTGCGGGCATCAGTATAGATGTATGTCGAGAGCGTGTCAAGACCTATGGTTCCTCTGGTGAAGAATGTCACGGCAAAGTCGTCAAGAGACATTGTGAATGCAAGGATGAATCCGGAAATCATACCTGGCTTGAGCAGAGGGATGAGTACTTTTCTGAGAGCCTTGAAAGGAGTTGCGCCAAGGTCAAGTGCCGCTTCGTATATGTTAGGGTTCATCTGTGTCAGCTTAGGGAGCACGCTGAGCACGACATATGGCGTGCAGAAGGTTATGTGTGCAAGGACTACAGTCACATATCCCTGGCTGATGTGCAGGAACACGAAGAGCAGGAAGAGCGACACACCCGTGATGATGTCCGGATTGAGCATCGGGATGTTGTTCATGAAGGAAATTGCCTGTCTGGTCTTGCCCCTCATGTTGTGTATTCCTATTGCCGCGATGGTGCCGAGTATGGTGGACACGGTTGCTGCAATCAAAGCTATTATCACCGTGTTCTCGATGGCGTGCATCAGCGAACCGGTTCCCTGCATGTTGCCGGTGAACAGGTTTGAATAGAGTTTTGTCGAAAAGCCTGTCCAGTTGCCGAGGACCTTGCTTTCCGTAAACGAAAATACTGCAATGAAGACGATCGGCGCATAAAGGACGATCAGCAGCAGCCATATATAGCATTGAGCGATAAATCTTTTCATACTACACGATTCCTCCACTTTCTTCTTTTTTGTTGTCCTGCAGCAAGCTTGTTATTCCGATGATTACAAGCATCACCAGAGAGAGGGCTGCTCCGTAGTTCCACATGGAAGAGTTGATGTTTTCCTGGATGATGGTACCGAAGAGCTTGATCTTGTTGTTGGTCAGGAATTCCGAGATTGCAAATGTGCTGACGGTAGGCATGAACACCATCATGACACCGCTGATGATTCCCGGCATCGAAAGAGGCACCTGCACCTTCCAGAACACCTGCCATGGCGTTGCGCCGAGATCCTGGGCCGCTTCCGCATATGATTTGTCCATCTTGTTCAGGATGTTGTAGATAGGGTAGATCATGAAAGGCAGGTAGTCGTAGACCATGCCCACAATCAGTGTTCCCTTGCCGAGCTGCACCCCAAGCATGTGGAAGAGTTCGGCAGTCGCAAGAGTCCTCATCAGCGCGTTGATCCACATAGGCATGATGAAGAGCACGATGGTGACTGCGCTGCGGTTGAGGTTCTTGTTGGCAAGAATCCATGCTGCAGGATAACCCAGCAGGATGCACAATGCCGTGTTTTCAATTGCTACTTCCAGAGACAGGGCGAATGTCTCGATCGCATCGGTGTCTGTGAAGAACTTCACAAAGTTGCCGAACGTGAAGTTGCCGCTGCCGTCTGTGAATGCATAGAACAGGATCAGGATCAGCGGAAGCGCCACAAACAGCAGCAGGAAGATGGCGTATGGGAGCGCCCATGTACTTCTTTTAGTCATTGCACTTTACGATCTTGATGTCCTTAGGAGCTATGTTGATACCCACAAGGTCTCCCTTGTCCCATATGTCGTTTGTGTCCACCCAGATGTGATCTCCGTCGTCTGTGAGAATAGTGAGGTGGTAGTGGTCTCCTTTGTAAAGGAGGAAATATACGGTTCCGGACAGCATGCCTTCTTCCGGGTGGTCGATGAGCTCCACCTTCTGGAACTTGACCTCCACCTTCACCTTCTCTCCGGCTGCATATGTGGTCTGCTGCCTGCATTCGAATTCCTCTCCGAGGAAACTTACATGGGTCTCGTCCACGATTTCCGCATCGAAGGTGTTGCATATCCTTTCCTTCTTCATCACCTGGATGTCGGCCGGTCTGATGATCAGACCTACTTCCGAATCAGGCTCGAAGGCATTGTAGTCCTGTATCATGAGCTCATGACCTGTGTCGGAGTCGACAAGCATCTCGTAATGTACACCCTTGAATATGCAGGACTTTACCTTTGCCGTGAACTGTGCCCCTTCGGTCCTGTTCATGATGTATATGTCCTCCGGACGCACCACCACGTCCACTTCCACGTCTTCTCCGAAGCCTTCGTCAACGCACTCGAACTCATGTCCGGCAAACTCGACGAGCTTATCCTTGATCATCCTTCCGTTGAGGATGTTTGATTCACCGATGAAATCGGCAACGAAAGAGTTCTGCGGTTCGTTATAGATGTCTGTAGGTGTGCCGATCTGCTGGATCTTTCCCTCGTTCATCACTACGATAGTGTCAGAAAGAGTCAATGCCTCTTCCTGGTCGTGAGTCACGTATATGAAGGTGATTCCGAGCTTCCTGTGCATTTCCTTGAGTTCGATCTGCATGTCCTTTCTCATCTTCAGGTCGAGGGCCGCAAGAGGCTCGTCAAGAAGGAGAACCTTTGGCTGGTT
>JAEIGA010017799.1_pt1 | contig 10822 bp, 4 predicted proteins | sample 9270691 | NCBI WGS metagenome assembly JAEIGA01 (sample SAMN17057246, study PRJNA624740) | gut metagenome | biome: biome; isolation source: fecal sample | host: Bos grunniens | place: China: Xizang | collected 2019 | reverse complement strand
AGAACCTAATATGAAAAAAGTACTATTTGCAGTAACAACTCTCGCACTTGCATTCTCGGCTTCGGCAGAGGCAAAGTGGACAAAGTGCGATAAGGGCGACTTTATCGAAATCACCCAGCAGGGCGGCCGTACTCTTGGTTATAACCAGAACTCCGGCGTGAAAATCTTGACTGTCGATGGATTTGCTTTCAAGGATCTGAACCGCAACGGAGTACTCGACAAATATGAGGATTGGCGATTGCCATCGGAGGAGCGTGCCAAGGATTTGGCATCGCAACTCTCGTTGGAGGAGATTGCGGGCTTGATGCTCTACTCGTCGCACCAGACACTTCCGGCCGCTGAGAGCGGTTGGAAAACAGGTACATACAATGGCAAGTTGTTTAGCCAGGCTTGTGTGTCGCCCGAGGATTTAACAGACCAGCAACTCAAATTGATTGTCGAGGATAAGGTGCGTCATATCCTTATGACAAGCGTACAGAGCCCATATGTGGCGGCCGAGTGGAACAACAAGGTGCAAGCTTTGTGCGAGCGTCTCGACCACGGTATTCCGGCAAACAACTCGTCGGATCCTCGTCACGGCATTATCGCCGATGATGAGTACAATGCTGGTGCCGGAGGTAAGATTTCGGTTTGGCCCGGTTTGCTCGGTATGGCAGCAACCTTCGACCCTGCCGTAGCTTTGCGCTTTGGAGAGGTTGCTTCGACCGAATATCGTGCATTGGGTTTAGCAACTGCCCTTTCGCCACAGATAGACCTTGCAACCGAGCCACGCTGGCGTCGCGCTATGGCAACCTTTGGCGAGGGCTCGAAGTTGGCAACCGACTTTGCTCGCGCCTACACCGACGGTTTCCAAACCTCGAAAGGAGCTGACGCACGCGAGGGTGCGTGGGGTGTAAATAGTGTAAACGCTATGGTTAAGCACTGGCCGGGTGGTGGTACAGGTGAGGCCGGACGAGATGCCCACTACGCTTATGGAAAGTACGCAGTCTATCCAGGCAAGAATTTCGAGGAGCACATGCTTCCATTCACTGAGGGTGCATTCAAACTCGAAGGTGGCACCGAGTATGCTTCGGCTGTTATGCCTTACTACACCATTTCGTACAACCAGGACCCTTCGGGCAAGAATGTGGCAAATGGTTATAGCGACTATATCATCAAAGATTTGCTCCGTACCAAGTATAACTACAAAGGTGTTATATGTACCGATTGGGGCATCGTGAATGATTATATGGATCTCTTTAAAAACATTGGTAGACCGTGGGGTGTAGAGAATATGCCTGTTGCCGAGCGTTATCTCACCGTTTTAATGGTTGGAGTCGATCAATTTGGAGGAGTGCACACCACAAAGCACATCATTGAGGCCTACGAGTTGGGTAAGCAGAAATATGGAGAGAATGCCATACGCGAGCGTTTTGAGGAGTCGGCGCAGCGCCTTCTCTTGAACATCTTCCGCACGGGTCTTTTTGAAAACGCCTATCTCGAACCTATCAAGAGTCAGGCAGTAGTAGGTTGTGCGAAATTTATGGCAGAAGGTTTTGCTGCACAGGTTAAATCGGTAGTAATGTTGAAAAATCACGCCGCAGCACTCCCTCTCAAAGGTCGTTTGAAGGTCTATGTTCCAAAGCGTACCTACGCCGGTCATTTCAGCAAGGGGGGAAGTGTCGAAGGTGAGCCATATGAGAGTCACGGTATCTCACTCAATCTGGTACGTCAACATTTCGATGTAGTGGATAATCCGGCTGAGGCTGATGCTGCATTGGTATTTATTCAGGGTCCTACCACGGGACGCGGTCATAGCAGAGAGGATGTTGAGGCTGGTGGTAACGGATATATTCCTATCTCGTTGCAGTATAGCCCATACACCGCAAAGCACGCTCGTAAACAGAGTATTGCAGGTGGTGATCCGAAGGAGAGTTTCACTAACCGCAGCTACTATGGAAAGAGTTCGGCTGTCGTCAATGCAGTAGAGATGGAAACCGTACTCAAAACCCGCGAAGTGATGGGCAACAAGCCTGTAATAGTGGCGGTATCGGCAATGCGTCCGATGTGTTTTCACGAGATAGAGGGTGCGGCAGATGCTATCCTCATCGGCTTCGAGATACAGAACCAAGCATTTTTGGAGATTATTTCGGGCAAGGCCGAACCTCAGGGCTTGCTTCCTATGCAGATGCCAAAGGATATGCGCACCGTGGAGGAGCAGTGCGAGGATCTTCCGTTCGATATGAAGTGCTACAAGGATGCCGATGGCAACGTATACGACTACGCCTACGGTTTGAATTGGAGCGGTGTAATCAAGGATTGGAGAACAGAGAAATATAAGAAACATTAATATTTATCAAGATGAGAAAAGAGGTAAAAATTGGAATTTACGCAGTTGTAATACTGCTTTGTGCTTGGGCTGGTATTCGCTTTTTGAGCGGATTGGATGTATTTGGTCGCAGTCGCAACTACAAGGCTCACTACGAGCAAGTAAACGGCTTGCAGGATGCAGCAGCCGTAGTTATCAACGGTGTAAAAGTTGGTCAGGTTACAGGTGTAGAGGTCAATCTCGAAAAGGGGGGCGTAGATGTAGTTCTCTCGGTTAATAGCGACTTCGATATTCCGACCGACTCGAAGGCTATGATGTTCAGTGCAGGCTTGATGGGCGGCAAGTCCATCGAGATCAAAATGGGCCAGGCAAAAGAGTTTTTGAAGAGTGGCGATGCTATTCAAACAGGTGTAACTCTCGATATGTTCGACACTTTGGCAAATGAGTTGGGCGACATCAAAGAGCGCGTTGCTACACTCCTCGACAACTTGAACCAGACAATTTCGGGTGTGGACTCTCTCGTTGACGGTAATTCTAAGAGCCTTACTGCCACAATCACAAACCTCAACAAGGTTATGGCAGAGTTAAATCGTTCGAACATCATCGACAACATCGATGGCTTCTGCGCTACACTCAACCAGAATGGAGCTAAGTTAGATAGCATCATCTCCGATGTTAACGCTGTAACCCACTCATTGAACGAGCAGAATATCGGCGAGAAGTTAAACGCTGCAATCAACGAGGTCAACACCTTGCTTGCGCGTGTAAGCAGCGGCAACGGCACAGTCAGCAATCTTGTTAACGACGAGAAGTTGTACAAGGAGTTGGCTCAAGCATCACAGAATTTGTCGCTCCTCTTGGCCGATTTGAAGGAGAATCCTAAGCGATACATCAACGTAACCGTCTTCGGCAAAAAGAGTTACGAGGAGAAGCAGGCTGACAAGGCTGCAAAGAAGGCCGCTAAGGAGGCAAAACAAAAGGCTAATGTAGAGAAATAAATCGTTAGTCAAAGGTGGCAAAAGGGGTTATATATCCATCTAATTTCGAGACGAAGATAGGCTTCAACCTTATTCGTGAGCAGTGTGTTGCGTTGTGTACGATGCAACACGCTCGCGATTTGCTTGCAAAGGAGGAGTTCTCGATCATCAAGGCCGAGATTATGCGCCGTCAGGCATTGGCCGAGGAGATGCGACAGATTCTCATCTCCGAACGCGAGGCCCCTACCGAGGAGTTCTACGACATTGCCGAGATTGTCGAAAAGGCAAAAGTCGAGGGAACATTCTTGGAGGTTATGGAGGTTGTGCAATTGGGCAAGGCTCTCATATCGGCTGGTGACTTCGTGCAGTTTCTCCACAAGAGCAATGCCGAATTATACCCTACGCTAACCACCTTAGCCAAGCCCGTCAAGGCTCTATGGCATATCGTCGCCGACATACGCCGCATCATCGACGAGAGCAACACCGTACGCGATGGCGCATCGGAAGAGTTGCGACAGATTCGCGCCCAAATTCGTCGCCACGAAGGTCAGGTATCGAAGCGACTCCACGCCATTTTGCAAGCAGCAAAGTCGAGCGGCATAGTCGAGAGCGACGCCTCGATATCCATTCGTGAAGGTCGCGCAGTAATCCCCGTATCGGCAGCAAATAAACGCAAGTTGAGTGGCTTCATCCACGATGAATCGGCCACGGGCAAGACATTCTATGTCGAGCCGGCCGAGGTGGTGGAGTTGAACAATATGTTGCGCGAGTTGGAGTATGAGGAGCGCCGAGAGATTGTCCGCATATTGACCGCATTCACCGATGTTGTGCGTTCGGATATCAAGGATGTGGAGCGCACCGAGGAGTTTATGGCGGTAGTAGATATGGTACGCGCCAAGGCTCGTTGGGCCATCGAAAATGGTGCAGGGCGACCAATAGTTGCAGAGGATGGAAGATTGGTTCTGCACACGGCAAAACATCCACTTTTGTCGCAGTCGCTCAAACGTCAAAAGCGAACAATCATTCCGCTCGATGCCGAGTTGGATAATGATAAGCGCATACTCGTCATTTCGGGCCCTAATGCGGGTGGAAAGTCGGTCTGTTTGAAGACCATTGGTCTGTTGCAGTATATGTTCCAATGCGGATTTCCTATCACTGCATCCGAAGCGAGTGAGCTACCAATATTCGACAAGATTTATATAAACATAGGTGACGAACAGTCCATCGATAACGACCTCTCGACCTACTCGTCGCACCTCCTCAATATGAAGGCTATGGTGGCGGGTGCCGACACGAGAACTATGGTACTGATTGACGAATTCGGTTCGGGAACGGAGCCTGTAATAGGTGCCGCCATTGCCGAAGCGATACTCGAAAAGTTGGTAGAGAGCGGCTGCTATGGCGTTATTACCACCCACTACTCCAACATCAAGTATTACGCCTCGAATCACGAAGGCGTAACCAACGGAGCTATGATGTTCGATGTGCAGAATATCCGTCCGTTGTTCCGCTTGGAGTGTGGCAAGCCGGGTAGTTCGTTCGCCATTGAGATAGCCCGCAAGATTGGTCTTTCGGAGGAGATCATAGCCTCGGCCAAGGAGAAGGCCGGCTCGGAGCATATCGATTTGGAAAAGCAGCTCCGCGAGGTGGCACGCGACAAGCACTATTGGGCACAAAAGCGCGAACGCATTCGCCAAACCGACCGCAAGGTCGAGGAGATGGAGCAGGCGCTCAGCGAGAAGCTCTCGACAATACGCGAGGAGCGTAATCGCATCCTCCACGAGGCAAAGGCGCAGGCCAAAGAGTTGGTAGCCGAGGCCAACCGACAGATCGAAAATACGATTAAAGGCATTCGCGAGGCGCAGGCCGAGAAGGAGCAGACCAAGTTGCTCCGTCGCGAATTTGAGGAGTTCCGCGAGGAGATCGAGACGGACAACTCCGAGGCTAATGAGCGCATAGAGCGCGAAATGGAGCGACTTCGCCGCCGTCAGCAGCGACGCGAAGAGCGCAAGAATAACCCTGCCGAGCCAAAGCAAGAGGTTGCACCGACCGCAAAAAAGAGCCTACCGTTGGAGGTTGGAGCAAAGGTGCGTATGTTTGGCCAGAATGGCGTAGGAGTGGTGAAGGAGATTCGTGGTAAGAGGGCCCAAGTGGCGTTTGGAGCTATCTTGACAACGGTCGAAACGGCACGATTGGAGGTTATCTCTTCGGCTGAATTCAAGCGCGCAACACGCCCCGAAACTCCACGCACTGTAATCTCGGCCGACATATCGCAGCGCCGACTAAACTTCCGCTCACAAATAGATATCAGAGGTGAGCGCGTAGTCGAGGCGTTGGAGCAGGTGCAAACCCTGATCGACGACGCATTGATGATTGGCGTTAGCAGTGTTACCATTTTGCACGGTAAAGGCACGGGAGCATTAAAAGAGGAGGTGCGCCGCTACCTCCGCTCACTGCCACAGGTGGCAAGTGCCACAGACGACCATCCGGATCGCGGCGGATCTGGTATTACAATAGTAACTTTTAAGGAGTAAATGATGAAATACTACCTTTCCGAAATAGCAAACATCGTAGGTGGACGCCTTGTGGGAAGAGATTTGGAGGTGACAGCTGTTGCCACCGATAGTCGCTCGTATGCTATCACGCACGACACACTCTTTGTTGCTATGCGCGGTGTCAACCACGATGCACACGACCACATTGTCGAGATGCAGGAACGAGGAGTAAAAGCCTTTATGGTGGAGCACAACATCGAACTGCACGACAACGAAGGTGCTATTATTGTGGATAGTTCACTCGCTGCATTGCAAGCCCTTGCGACCTACCACCGCAAACAATTCCAAGGTAAGGTGGTCGCTATAACCGGTTCGAATGGCAAGACTACCATCAAGGAGTGGATTGCCCAATGCGCGCCAAGTGATGCCAAAATATTCCGCTCGCCGCGTAGCTACAACTCGCAGTTGGGCGTTGCATTATCGCTCCTTATGTTGGACAACTCGTTCGATGTGGCTATTATCGAGGCCGGTATTTCACAAAGAGGAGAGATGGAACATCTCCATTCGATGATATTGCCCAATGCGGTCATCTTCACCTCGATAGGAGATGCCCACGCACAGGGTTTTGCCTCATTAGAGGAGAAGATTTCGGAGAAATTGAAGTTGGCCGAGAGGGCTGAGAGCATAATTTATCACTCGGCTTATACGGCTCTTGCAGATACAATTAAGAGCAGCTGCAAAGAGTGTAAACTCTTAGATGCAGCATCGGCCGAGGTGCCTCAGATGGGCGACGAAGCGTCGCAACGTAATGCCCAAATTGTCGCAACATTCTTTGCCGAAATGGGCTACGACAAGCCAAATTTCAAGCTGCTGCAACCCGTTGCTATGCGTATGGAGGTGAAACAGGGCATCAACAACTCTATCATCATCGATGACTCGTACAGCGTAGATCTGCACTCGCTATCTATCGCCCTCGACAACCTTCGCTCGATGGCAGGTGGGCGCAAGACTATGCTCATAATGTCTGATATTTTGCAGAATAGCAACAAGGATATATACAAGGATGTTGCAAGAATGATTGAGGAGGCCGGTGTAGACACCTTTGTAGGCATTGGCGAAGGTCTTTGCGAACATCGCTGCGAATTCGAGAGTCACAACATATTCTTTGCATCGGCCGAGGAGGCCTTGACCAATATCAACAAATTGGATATTGCCGACCACGCCATACTAATAAAGGGCAATCGCGCCAGCCGCTTGGAGCGCATATCGCACCGCCTGGAACAGCATAGCCACACAACCGTTTTGGAGGTCAATTTGCAGGCTATGGCTCGCAATATCAATTACTTCCGTTCTAAGATTGGCACATCTACCCGATTGGTTGCAATGGTCAAAGCTTCGGGCTATGGCGCAGGCGAAACCGAGGTTGCACAAATGCTCCAAAAGCAGGGCGTGGCATATCTTGCCGTAGCATTTGCCGACGAGGGCGTAGCTCTACGCGAGGGTGGTATCACAATGCCTATTGTTGTGCTGAATGCCGACGATGCAAGCTTCGACACGATGGTTGCCCACTCGCTCGAACCCGAAATATATTCGTTCCGTTCGCTCGCATCGTTTGTGCAAGCTGTCGAATATGCAGGTGAACGAAACTATCCAATACATCTGAAAATAGATAGCGGAATGCATCGCCTTGGCTTTGCACGCAAGGATGTTGAATCGCTTAATGCAGAACTTGCACGCGCAGCTCACAGCGTTCGTGTAGCGTCGATATTCACACACTTGTGCGTAGCCGACGACTCGACACAAAACGAATTTTCGCATCAGCAGATTGCCGAATACGACCAGATAAGCAGGGCTATTATGGAGTCGTTACCATATCGTCCACTGCGTCACGCAGCTGCCTCGGAGGCTATGTTGCGATTCGAGGAAGCGCGATTCGATATGTGCCGTCTGGGTATCGGCCTGTATGGTTTTTCCGTAACCGATGGCGAGGCGTTGGAGCCGGTATCGACTCTCCGCACACGCATAGTGCAGATTCGCACCCTCCACGAGGGTGACACCGTAGGATATGGTCGCAACGGAAAAATCCTGAAAGAGAGTCGTATCGCCACAATCCCCGTAGGCTATGCCGACGGACTCAACCGCCACCTCGGAAATGGGGCGTGGGAGATGATTGTTGCAGGCAAACACGCCAAGACCATAGGCAATATCTGTATGGATAGCTGTATGATCGATATTACCGACATCGAGGGCGTCGAAGAGGGCGACGAGGTTACAATCTTCTCGGCCGAAAAGGGTAACACCGCAGCCGATATGGCGGCAGTGCTCGGTACTATACCGTACGAAGTTCTCACTTCGGTAGCAAAGCGCGTAAAACGAATCTACATCAATGAATAAAGGAGTTTTATATCTTATACCTTGCCCCATTTCGGAGGATACTCTACCCTACGACGTAACCCCCGAAGGCAACCGAAATGTGATAACTTCGCTCGACTACTTCATAGTGGAGAATCTCCGTTCGGCACGTCGTTTTCTGTCGAAGGCGGGACTGTCGGGCAAAATAGATGAGTTGGAGTTCGACGAGCTGAGCGAACACACCACCTCCCCACGCGACATTGAGCGTATGGTTGCAAAGATTAAGGCAGGACGCTCGGCCGGAGTAATCTCCGAAGCGGGAGTTCCCGCCGTGGCAGACCCAGGACAACTCGTTGTCGAAGCGTGCCACCGCGCAGGTATTCGCATTGTGCCACTCGTAGGCCCATCGTCGATTATTATGGCGGTGATGGCTTCGGGATTGAGCGGTCAGTCGTTCGCCTTCAACGGCTATCTGCCCGTCAAAGAGCCCGACCGCACACGCGCAATCAAGCGCTTGGAGAGTCGCGCATCGGGCGAACATCAGTCGCAACTCTTTATCGAGGCACCCTACCGCAACACCAAGTTGGCCGAGCAGATTCTCGCCTCGTGCGGTGCGCAGACTCGCCTATGCATAGCGTGCGACATCACCTCGCAGAACGAGTATATCCGCACGGCTACGATTGCCGAGTGGCGCAAGATGGGTTTGCCCGACATCAATAAGCGACCTACGATTTTCATTATTGGATAGCATACTAAAAAACAATAAACATGAAACGAATCCTCACTCTTCTTATTCTGATATTTGCGACCATCTCGCTCTCTGCAGCATCGCGTCAAGTTATCGATAGCGGTTGGGAATTCAAGGGAGCACGATACTTTAATTGGCACCCTGCGACAGTTCCGGGATGTGTACATACAGACCTTATGGCTATCGGACAGCTCGAAGATCCGTTTGTGATGATGAACGAGAAGGCTGCACAATGGGTAGATAAGGAGGATTGGCTCTATCGTACACGCTTTGACGTGGATGCTGCGCTGATGGCAGAGAGCAATATCGAAATACTCTTCTACGGGCTTGACACCTTTGCATCCGTAACACTCAATGGCACACAGATACTCACGACAGACAATATGTTCCGTCTGTGGTCTGCCGATGTGAAAAAATTACTCAAAGCAAAAGATAATCTTCTCGAAATTTGTTTCCACTCGCCCATCGCTCGCGGCATAGAGCTGTGGGATAAGTCGATGGCAACAACGGGCATATACTATCGTTGTCAGAACGACCAATCGAAGACAGGAGGTATAGGCAACAAGCGTGTAAGCGTATTCGTTCGCAAAGCTGCTTACCATTTCGGATGGGATTGGGGTCCTCGACTTGTAACCTCCGGCATAAGTGGAGATGTGGTGCTCTCGGGATGGAGCGATGTTAAGATGGAGAATCCGCACTACCGTACACTTGCCCTCGAGAAGGGGCGTGCGAAGATGCGCTACGAATCCGACATCACAGCCGAGCGCGATATGAATTGTCGTCTTGTCATTAAGGATGGCACAAAGATACTCTCATCTAAAGAGATAGCCATAAAGCGCGGAGCAAACAGCATATCGGCGGAGTGGACATTGAAAAATCCGAAACTTTGGTGGTGCAACGGAGTGGGCGAACCTCACCTTTACAAGTGGCAAGCAGAGATTGTCTGCAACAATCGCACCATCGCATCGCAGAACTCGACTGTCGGTGTACGCACCTTTGCCATAGAGGAGAAGCCCGACGAGAATGGAGCAACCTTCCGCTTTGTGCTCAACGGCAGACCTATATTCTCGAAAGGTACAAACTACATACCTCAAGACCTCTTTACGCAACGCGTTACTGATGAGCAGTATGAAAAGTTGCTCACCTCAGCAGCCGAGGCGAATATGAACACAATTCGTGTGTGGGGAGGAGGAATCTATGAGCGCGAGCGATTCTATGAGATATGCGATAGACTCGGTCTGCTCGTGTGGCAGGACTTTATGTTCTCCTGTTCGCTATATCCTGCCGAGGGTGAGCTGCTGGAGAACATCAAGCACGAGGCCGAATATCAGGTACGCCGTCTGCGCCAACACCCATCGATAGTGCTGTGGTGTGGCAACAACGAGTGCGAGGATAACTACTACCATATGCGCAAAAACAAGAAGAAGCAGCATACGCCCGAGCAGATTGAGTATGTCGGCAAACAATTCCGCATACAGTATAATACTATCGGTGAGGTGTGTGCAAAGTTGTCGCCCGACCTCCCTTATCGCGTAAGTTCGCCATTCTCAGGTGAATATTTCGTAAAACCAAATGGCACGAAGGGAGATTTTCACTTTTGGAGCGTGTGGGGAGGCAGATATGGTCTCGATGGATTTATGCGCAAGCGCGCCCGCTTCTTCAGCGAATATGGTTATCAGAGTTATCCGTTCTACGAGACCATTGCCAAGTTTATCCCTCGCGAGGAGGATCGTCACACAATGCACGACGCAATGCTTTGGCACCAAAAGGCTGCAAAACCATTGAGTGCAGATAGCCGTCTCAAACGATACATTGCACAATACTACCCTGCAGCCACGACACTCAAAGATACACTCTACGTGTCGCGCATTCTTCAAGGCGATGCCTTCAAGATGGCAATCGAAGCACACCGTCGCGACAAGGGCTATTGCTGGGGCTCGTT
>JAEIGA010017798.1_pt1 | contig 10823 bp, 10 predicted proteins | sample 9270691 | NCBI WGS metagenome assembly JAEIGA01 (sample SAMN17057246, study PRJNA624740) | gut metagenome | biome: biome; isolation source: fecal sample | host: Bos grunniens | place: China: Xizang | collected 2019 | reverse complement strand
TGGCAGGTCCGTGACCTCAGAAACTACTTCGAGAACGACCTTCGCTTCCTCAAGGAGTTCGAAACATCCCTCTAAAAGATATAAAAGTGGCTGAAAAACAAAAATCAGCCACTTTTTTGCACTTTTTTGAAAATTTTTTGCAAAAAAGTTTGGAGGTAAAGAAAAAATGTCTACCTTTGCAATCCCAAACGAAAACAACACGTTTGAAAATGCGGAAATAGCTCAGTTGGTAGAGCATAACCTTGCCAAGGTTAGGGTCGCGAGTTCGAGTCTCGTTTTCCGCTCCAAAAGAGTCCTTAGAGAAATCTAAGGACTTTTTCGTTATATACACTTTGGGAGAACAATTCGCTCTCCTACACTTGTGGCAAGGTTTTGCTCTACCAACTGAGCAAAAGCAAAAAGCCTGAAGCGAAGAAAACACTTCTGAAGATGCGCCATATTTGCGCCAAAATGTAAAATATTAGGAAATGGTTGGCGCAGGAAATTGGATAAAAGTTTATCTTACAACCAATTATAGGCGTATGAACACATCTTCATCCATTACATTTTACTGTCGCAAGCATAAGGAAAATGCGGTAGGGACAGCACCGATTGAAGTATGCGTGACGATTGGAGGTGAAAGAATGACATCCACTCTTCCAAGGCGCTGCAATTCAGCAGATTTCAGAAAAAAGATTCAGTCACGCACACAGAATCCCATCAAGCAATACACGTCAGCTGTTGCTGAAAAAATAGAAGCTCTAAAGACAAAATGCCTCATTGAGGGCAAGGTTTTCACTAAAGAGCTGCTTAAAACAAACATTAGATACGGATTTGTTGAATACCATAGCACTGTAGGAGACTTGTTTAGGGTTTTCCTCGAAAGTCAGCAAAAGAAGGTGGATGTAGGACTTTCCACGTTGAGGAATTACAGGAAATATGAGATTGTCAGAGACTTGTTTTTCAAGCATAGCGGTATCAAAGCCGATTCTGTAGCTCTCTCATTACGACAGAAACATATCATCGACTTCAACACCCGACTTATGGAGCTGTATGATAGCACTACAGTAGCAGGAATGATGCAGAAACTGAAAAGCGTATTCCTCAACGCTCTAAAAAACAAGATGATTCAGGAAAATCCTTTTATGGGCTTCAAGATTTGCAGGAAAGAGAAGGATGTGGAGTTCCTGACACAGGATGAAGTCGATAGGATAAGGCAGGCACAGATGCCGTCCGAAGGTTTGGAGAGAATTAGGGATTTGTTCCTATTCCAATGCTACACTGCTCTATCATACTGCGATATGTCAGCTCTGAAGCCATCTGATTTTCAAAAGAACGAATACGGGTACATATATATTGATAACGAAAGGCTTAAGACAGGCATACGCTTCGTTGCTATCCTCTTTGAAGATGCCATCACTATTGCAGATAAATATTCCTATCGCCTCCCGACCATCAGTAATCAGAGATACAACACAAATCTGAAGATTCTTGCCGACATCTGCCACATAAAAAAGCCTTTGCACACCCATATCGGCAGACACACGGCAGCTTGTTATCTCCTGAACAAAGGATTATCCCTTGAAATCGTGGCAAGGATAATGGGGCATTCCTCAACGAAGATGACTCGTCACTATGCCAAGCTGCTTGATAAGACAGTATTCAAGGCTGTGGACGAAGTAATGAAATCCGAATCAAGAGGGGGAGAGAAGACCCCTCAGGAGGGGTAAAAAGTCCTGACATATAATAATATAATATATATAGGATAAGGAGTGGAGTACCATAAGGTCACTCCACTCCTTACTAAATAATCAGGCTACGATATACGGAAAATCAACCCCCATAATATAACGGTTCACATAGGCTACATCTTATATTGCCCTCGCTCTTAGTACTCTCATAACCAATTGTATCACACATCCTTACCGCCCTCTTATTCAAAAAACGCCACTACGTATCCGCTGTTATTTTACCTACCTGAGGTAGGTGAGAAAAGCTCGTCAGACAGTTGCTTACGTTGATATTATACATAATTTCGAGGATTTTCATGAACCATCATACTTTCTGTCTTAGCCTTGCTATTTATAGTTACAAAACCTATTATATATGGAACAGAATCAATACAAACGCAAATATCGTGAAATGGACGATGCTACAAAACAAAAGATTTCAGATTCATTACGTAACTGCTCCAAATCTGCAAGTCACAGAGCTGCTATCTCAGACGGGCTCAAAAATTACTGGCAGCAGATTTCGTCTAAACCCGACAAGGATTCTGAAAGATATAAATAAGTTAAACGTAGATACTTTAAAATTCCAAGGCTTAGTCTATAGATATTACTTCATCTTCCATAGGAGTGTTGTCTGTTTGTGCAGTAATGCCATTTGGGATATCACCTTGGTCAATCGCATCAAACTCATATATATGCATTGTATTGCGCTTTAGACTAATATCTTCATAAAGGATTTCATCAGGTCTCTCATCAGTTCCTATGCTTATTTTTATAACTTCGCGGTACTCAGGATTCATAACACACTCTTTTACATTCATGAAGCATATATATGGGATTACTAACTCAGAAACTTCAGAGTTGGGATCTATTGTAATATAGTATTTCTTTGCAGGGAAACCACCAAAGCCTGTATCTGCATTTAACTGAACTAATATTTTGTCATATGTTTTAGCCTCATTCTTCTTTGCCTTAAAGGTTAAACCGAAAACAGCTCTTTTCATGTCAATAACAATAACTCCATTTTCTGAAGGTGTATAATCTTTATAATATCCATAGTATCTGTCAACCTCATTAAATGCAGCAGACATGCGATTACTATTATCGTAACTATTATTCATGCCGTCGCCTAATGCGTATAAGCGTTCACTTTTACTATATACTATAGTGTTTAAAGGAGATGCTCCCCAACCCACTGTGTTGAAAGGTAATTCCCAACAATCCATAGAAGTATGATAATAAATTACATCCTTTCCGTTTGGTATATATGTCATTTCGATATCTACCTTCTTGTTTTTGGGGAGAAGAATCTCTGCTTTTGACAAATCGTCAAAAATGCCAAATGCGATATATTCAGTTTCCTTCTCGTTATCGTTATATTTATATACTTGTATCCCGTATAAGGCAGACGAAGATGCTCGGGTAAGTGGGACCTGCGATTCAATCAACTCTCCACCTGCTTTAAGTTTAATTGCTATCAATTCTTCGTCATCTTGATTGTTTTCAATCTTATCTGCACAGCAGATAAGTGATAATAGAGAACAAAAATAAAAAAGAAATCTTCTCATAAATAAAAACTTTTTGTTGTGAACGATAATACTTGCGATGCGTTAACCGATGTACAAATATCTATTGTAATTCGTGTTTTTCTCATCTCAGCCCTTAAGAAGTTATGGTTAGTATAAAAGAAAAGTGTGAGGCAGATTTCGCTTATTCAAGTGAAGGTTGTGGTAAGACCCGAACAGAAATAAACGCTCCAATGCCCCACACTCGGTATATATGTGAGACATTGGGACGTACAGAACGCCCTTTCACAATAGAATATACCAAGAATGAGTGCTGTCCGTCTATCCTTCTGTTCTGAAAACTACCACATTTTCACTTAAGGACGTGCGAAAACACTTTTCAATATGTATGTGCCGATTACTCGACACTTACAAAGATATAAATGTTTTTCAAAACGGACAACACTCATATTGGAGCATTGAACTACAAATGTCGTGATTTTGCGATGATTAGCAAGGGAAAACCGCTATCAGATTCTCCCAACGGAAAGAACGCCAATCACCTCGCTCTACATCAAACATAGCTGTCGTTGCAAAACATTCACGGCTGCATCCATTACCGTTGCAGTGCCTCTCGACAAGGCTTTTCTGTGTTGTGGCATACATCTCTCTCAGGCTGCCGTCTTTTTTCCTGAAAACGAAATGAGCAATCCCACTGCTCATCTGTTTCTTCAGATTCTCTATCATCATAGCCTTTGCCCCCGCCATCAGTTCGCTTTTGCTTCTATTGGCAATAACAGCCATTCTTGTAAGTGTAAGATTGTCGGTTGTAATAATCATTGATTCCATAAACTTCCTTTCTATTCCGTTAAACTTAGTCTCCATAGTAGCCTGTCATCGAATAATATGCACTCTGTGGCATCTTACTCTCAAATCTATACTCATTTTTCCGAGCCTCATACTTTTCATTCAGTCGATTAATCCATCCCTCTGCTTCAGCAAGACTATTGAAGGAGATCGACAAACGATTCCATCTGTTACAAAACCAAGAATAAGCATCAACCGATATTCCGAACAATGTAAACTCAACAAACTGATACCTGATACCGTTTTTAGCTATTATTTCAAGTCTCCTGTTTTCCATATTTCCTTTGTTTTACGATTACAAAGATAATATAAAAATATTACTTATGCAATAATATTAGATTGTTTAAGTAATATTTTTAGATTGTTTTTATTGAGTATATCAATTTGATATAATATCTTTGTATTCTTAATCAAGTGCAGGACATTATGGATACAACAGAGATAACCTATTTTGAAACAAATGCTCAGGAGATTCTGAAAAATGGAGGTATGACAAAGGCTGCGTTTGCCGAAAAAATGGGCGTGAAACCTCAGAATGTTAAAAAGGTTTTCGAGACTAAGAACGTGATTACATTGATTAAAGCCTCTGAAATTCTTAATATTCCTCTTGAAGTCCTGATATCAGGACAAAAGGAGAATGCAAAAGCGCAAATAGATGGATTCGTTGAAGTGAACGGCACGACATATCGGCTTAGGAATAAAGAGGATATTAAAGCTATTCTTAACCTTATTTCTTAATCGTACATATATCCCCTTTGTGGGGGTAGGAAATACCTATATATAATAATATAATATGATGATGACTGTTCCTATGGGGATAGTCATCATCATATTATTAAGGGTGGGTCTTAATCCATCGTGCGCCAAAAAGGGATGTCAGGCAATTCTACGCACGTTATCTTCGTCTTTAGTTCCATAAGATGTTTTGCTGTAATGGAACAATCAAAAGACTTGCTGTGCGTATTTCCAAGAACCTTTCTTGAAACAGGCCTATTCTTAACCATGAAGATAAAAGATGCCTTAACCCATATATTTTCATCATCTACCAACTCACCCAAGAATAATGTAAGTTTTGCGATACTTACATTCCAATGTATTGGATTTATCGGTTTGAATCCATTACCTGTAAAATAATATCTGAAGTCGGAGAAATCCGTATATCTGCTACAAATCCAATTTTCGGTAAGAAGATGAGCATATATCTGCCTTAAGTGTTCATTTTTAATATGGGGCTTAAGACGTTCAAAATGGCATCCGCAAATCTGATTGTTGGTTAAAGCGTCAGAACTAGCTTCATCTATCTTTTTCAACAGACATTCTATGAAGTACTGCACCTTTTCACAGAATGAAATCCGCATTTTCGTTTTCTGATAATCAGCAAATGAGACGAAAGATGAAAAATCGTTCAACTTCAGAGACAGATCCTTTATATGTCCTCTGACTATCGGTATCTGCTCCCTATATCCGCACTTAAGATACTCATTATCCTCCTTACTAAGCCAATCAATATCTCTGTTTATATCGGAGATAATCGTTTTAGTCATTCCTTTATAATATTCATCCAACTGACGCTGATACACTTCAGGAGTAAAAGACAAAGACCATTCCTCCACTTTAGAGAAGTCTGTGACGAATTGATTCAACGCGATAATTAAATTGTCTGTAAGCATAGAAAATAGTGTTTTTACAAAGATAAAAATACTTCATTTTGCGTCCAACCTTGTCCAACTTTTTTGGCGCACTGAGGTACTCCCTTTGTAGTAGATTCAGGCATAACTTACTTGAAAACATAGCCGATATGACTGAGAATAAATTGCCAAAGGGAGAACAGCTTCTGATTGATAAAGGACTATATGTGACACTTCCTCTAAATATGATGATTCTGCTTACTCAGAACGAAAGAGATGTCTTGAATGCAATCAGGCATTGCAAAAACCTAGGTGAACACTTCATAAGCAACAGTGTGTTGAGGATTATGACAGGGCTCAATGAAAAGACAATCAGAAAGGCTCGTAACAAGTTAATAGAGATGAATGTTATCGAAAAGGGGAGTACTTGCAGCAGGGGCACAGAATACAGAATCCGATACAGCACTTTAAACAATCACATCGGTAAACTCAATCAAGAGCGCAATCCCGTGAAGCGACTAATCCTAGCTGATAGTCTCAGAGGCACGGGAAGAGAGATAAACGATGAGCTGATAAAGGAGTTCAAAGACAGTGAGTTCGACCATATTTTATAATCCTTTAATATTTAGTAAAAAATGACAAAGACGAAAAAATTTAATTTTGGCTATCTGCCAAGCATCCTGCCATCAGGATACCTTAGAGACAGGCTTTTGAACATCAGAAAGAATGGTTTGCCTAAGGGATTCTATACAGGAGTTGAGAGTCTCGACAATGTGTTCAGGCTCGATAAGGGACGACTGATTACTGTTACAGGTATTCCGAACTGTGGCAAGTCAGAGTTTGTGGACTTCCTTTGTGTTACATACAATAAGAGGTATAAACTGAAGACACTGTACTTCAGTCCCGAGAATCAGCCATCTGAACTTCATTTGGCAAAACTTATCTCAAAATACACTAAGAAGCCCTTTGAGACACTTTCGCAGTCTGATATTGATAGGGCATTCGCCCACATTCAGGATAACATGTTCTTCTATAACTACGACAAGGTAAGGACCCTTGAAGACATCATAGGTGAGTTTGAGAAGCTTATCAAGGACAATCCTGTCGATATTCTTGTACTTGACGCTTATAATAAGATTGAGAGCGAAAAACCTTCAGGAGAGCTTGAAACAGAGTTTATAAGCAAGATTCTCGACAGACTATGCAACTTGGCAATCAAGCACGAAGTGATGGTTATTCTTGTCGCTCATCCTAAGAAGATGGAGTGGAAAAGCAATGACAGGACTGCTCAATGTCCTACTGCATACGACATCAACGGTTCAGCTAACTTCTTCAACAAGAGCGATTATGTGCTTGCTGTTCACAGGGATAGGAAGGAATGTGATGAGTCAGTTGTGATTCGTGTAGATAAAGTGAAGTTCAGTCACTATGGTACTCAGGGTAAGTGTTACTTGAAGTATCATAAGGAATCGGGAAATTACTATGGCGTTAATATAGAGGATGTTATGGATGGAATTAGTACAGGTGAGTATGAGCCTGATAACTTCATGCTTCCTGAAGCTCAGAGTAGGAAAAGTCCTTTAGATGTGATGGTATCCATCTATAAAGGGGCAACTGACAACATCGGCACAGAGGTTTGTTTGAAGGATTTTCTGCTTTCGGACACTTATAGAAACATTGCTGAACAGATACGAGAGGGCAAGACGCCTGAGGAGAGGCATGAAATCAAGGATAAGCTTAAGGGTATGATTCCTTGTGCCACGATAGCAGGAAGGTTCTCACAGCGTGACAGCAAGCATCTAACTGAAGCATCAGGACTCATCGGGATAGATATTGACTTGAAAGACAATATGGATATAATGCCACAGATTCCGTCCATCTTGCAGAAGCTTAATTATGTGGTGTATTGTGGAAAGAGCATCTCGGGTGATGGTTACTTTGCAGTTATCAAGTTGGAGAATCCTAGGCACTTCAAGCAGCATTATCTTGCCCTCGAACAGGAGATGAGGGATTATGGAATCACTCTTGACGGATCCTGCAAGGATATAACGAGACTTAGGTTTGCATCCTATGACTCAGAGGGTTACTATAATCCTGAGGCAACATCCTATTATTGGGAGGTTGATGTGACTCAGCCTTCTGTAAGGAGGAAAAGACAACCTTTCACATCGTCTTTATCGCTGTCGGATGAAGACAGAGTGAGGAATGAAATCGAGTTTGTAAAGCAAAATAGGATTTCACTTCCCGATGATTACGATACGTGGTTCAAGATGGGTATGGCTCTGAGCAACTCTTTCGGTGAGGATGGTAGGAAATATTTTCACGAAGTGTCGAGCACATCTGAGAAATACGATAAGTATGAGTGTGATAATCAATATGATGAAATCTGTAAGCATTATCCTGATGGTAGTGAAATCACACTTGGAACTTTATTCCATATTATTAACGAGGCAAAGAATAGGGTATCTTAAATTATTGAATATGAGTAATATAAACTTTAGAACATTACGTGCTGACGAGATTGAGGTTCGCCCGTCACACGTCAAGGATGGAAAGGCAAACCTCATTCTGTACATTGATTCAAGAGCGGTTATATCGCTCTTGAATGAGACTGTAGGCAATCTTAATTGGCAGTCGAAGTTCTACGAGGTAAACGGACAAGTCATAGGAGAGATAGGTATTTACGATGATGAGAAGAAAACTTGGATATGGAAATCCGACACAGGTTCAGAATCCAACATCGAGGCTGAAAAGGGTCTTATCAGCGACACTTACAAGCGAGTAATGTCGAGATGGGGTGTTCAGGAGCTTTATACAGCGCCTAAAATCTCTGTCACTGATGATGGATTCGGGAACTCAGGGTATCGGGTTTCTGAGATTCTGTATAGTGAACACAGGGAAATCACACATTTGGTGCTTACTAACCGTTTTGGTAACGAGGTATTCAGATGGAATCATGAACAACCTGTTGTATCAAAGCAGTCAGTGCAGGAAACATCTCCTACTGATAGTCGTAAAACCATCATTCAATCCATCAAGGATGGTGCAAATAAGGAGTTCTTTAAGGAAGGGACTAATCAAGATGAATTAAGGAAGTTTGTAAGATTCTATACTGACAAGGTTGAAAAAGAAGGGTGGAGGGGAGCGTTTGATTTCAATACTTTATTTACACGATGGATGTCAAGAATCAAAGCAAGTTGATAAAACTTGCTTTTTCTATTTTTATGTCAGATTTATTTGGTAATTTCACAAAAACAACCTATATTTGCGCCCACAATTTCAAGGTAGCATCTCTAAGTGACTATAGGAAAGCGAATTGAGGGTCGCGAGTTCGAGTCTCGTTTTCCGCTCCAAAAGAGTCAGCAGAAATGCTGACTTAAATTTTGAAAATAACCCGACGGGGTACAATTATATGCAGGTCGTCCATTACTATGGTCGGCTTTTTTTCATTTTATGGACTTCCATTTATTTTGTGTTTTTCAAAATGTGTTATTTTTGCATATGGAAAACCAGCTGTTGAACTTGTGCTAAGGAAGACTTTCATATCGTTTCTGATTTTCATGGCCTTCGCCATGGGTCCCTATGCATACGGAAATACCAGAAATGTCACAGCATCGGGAACAGTCGTCGAGTATGGAACGGAAATTCCTGTAGTCGGCGCCGCAATCAGATTGGGCGAAGACTATCTCTGGACAACAACAGATATCGACGGTAATTTCGTTATAGAAAAAATCCAGCCCGGTAAATATACTTTGGAAGTTTCTTGTCTTGGATATGTGACTGCTTCTTTGGAAGTGGATCTCAGCAAGGATGTAGAGGGATTAAAGATAGCGCTTCATGAAAGTTCGCTTGCGCTTGATGAGGTCGTCGTTACTGCGCAGAAGGCAAAGGACGGCTTGAGTACGACCCACAGTCTTGGACGCGATGCCCTCAACCATCTCCAGATTTCCAATATGACGGATGTCGCTTCCCTTCTTCCGGGAGGAAAGACAGTGAATCCTGACCTTACGACTGAAAATACATTTTCGCTCAGAGAGGGCGGTTCGACTACGGGAAACTCCTCGTTCGCCACTGCTGTTGAGGTCGACGGAGTCCGCCTCGGCAACAATGCGTCTTTCGGGTCCATGCAGGGTGTCGACACCAGAAATGTTGCCGTGGACAATATCGAATCCATCGAGGTGATCACCGGAGTTCCTTCAGCGGAATACGGTGACATGGGAAGCGGAATGGTGAAGATCAATACCAGACGCGGCCGCACTCCTGTCAATGTCAGCTTCTCTGTCAATCCGCGCACATACCAGACATCGGTCTCGAAAGGAATAGATCTTCAGGAGGACAACGGAATCCTGAATCTAAGTGCAGAGTGGGCAAGATCAGTGAAGAAGCTGGTTTCGCCATACCATTCATATACAAGAAGCGGCATCACGATGAATTACAGCAACACCTTCGCAAAGGTGCTGCGTCTTGAGGCTGGACTGACAGGAAACATCGGAGGAATGAACTCCAAGGACGATCCTGATGCCTTTTCAGGCGAGTATGAAAAGGCACGCGACAATGTCTACAGGGCCAATACCTCTCTCACATGGCTTCTCAACAGCTCGTGGATAACCAATCTTAAGCTTGACGCTTCGGCCAGTCTTAACGACAATCTCTATACATGGCACAGCTTCAACACATATGGCTCACAGCAGCCTGCGGTCCATTCCAAGCAGGAAGGATATTTCCTTGCCGACAGACTTCCTCTGACCTTCTATGCTGACCAGGTGACGGATTCCAAGGAGATGAATCTTGCCGCATCGCTAAGATATAACTGGCACAAGAGATGGGACGAGGTAAAGAGCTCCCTCAAGGCCGGAGTGCAGTGGAAAGCCAGCGGAAACGTGGGCCAGGGCGAGTATTACAAGGATCCGTCCCTTGCCGCAAACGGCTACCGTCCGCGACCGTATACGGACTATCCGTTCATGCATAATCTTGCAGTCTATGCCGAGGAACATCTGACCCTTCCTGTAGCTCAGACCAGGCTGGAACTTACTGCGGGCCTTAGAATGGAAAATGTGTTCATACCGAACTCCCTTTATGAAAACAAGACAACATTCTCGCCTAGATTCAACGCA
>JAEIGA010017797.1_pt1 | contig 10823 bp, 7 predicted proteins | sample 9270691 | NCBI WGS metagenome assembly JAEIGA01 (sample SAMN17057246, study PRJNA624740) | gut metagenome | biome: biome; isolation source: fecal sample | host: Bos grunniens | place: China: Xizang | collected 2019 | reverse complement strand
TGTGTACTTATTGTTCTTATTGCGTTGAAAATTGGCAGTTTTCTGAATCAAGAACAATAGCAAAACGCTATTAAATCCGAAATGTAATGAATGGCTCTCTTGCCTATTCAATCCCAAAATTACAAAATATTCTTAAAACACAATCGTTTTGGAAGGATTTTTATAGACTTGTAAGTTTTGCATGGTTGTATTAGAGGGAATTTGTTAAACAATTTACAAAAAAACAAAACCTCAACCATAGTTGTTATCACACAAAAATGTGAGACTATGAAGTTGAGGTTTTTTGTGTTTCAGGGGGTGGTGATGTGTGTGCCGTTTTTGATGGTGGCGGCACCGGTAAATCAATGTGGAGATGATGTGGTATCGCTCGATTCGTGTAGGGCAATGGCACTGCGCAATAATAAGCAAATGCTTGTAAATGCTGCTCGCATTGAGGGGGCTAAATATAAAAAGCATGAGGCTAGGGCTGCACTTTTGCCAGCCTTAGACTTTGCGGGTGGATATAGTTATAATCAGAAGAATCTCTCACTGTTTGATTCCGACCAGATGTTGCCTGTGAAGTCGTTTAATATAGCAACAGGTAGTTATGAGTATAATGTAGTAAAAAATCCTATCACAGGCGAACCAATCAAGTCGCCCGATGGACAGTATGTGCCTCAAGAGGTGGCGCTGATACCAAAAGAGGCTATGACGTTTGACATTCATAATCTGTTTTTTGGCGCAGTAACTCTATCTCAACCGATATATATGGGTGGTAAAATTGTGGCATTAAATCGCATGGCCGATTATGCTGAGCAGTTGGCAGAGATGCAACAGCAAGGTGATGCTGAGAATCTTGTGTATGAGGTAGATGTGGCATATTGGCAGGTGGTGTCGCTGGATGCAAAGTTGCGCCTTGCTGAGAGTTATGTGACTTTACTTGACACTCTCAGTCGCAATGTGAATGCGATGGTTGTTGAGGGGGTTGCCACTGCGAGCGACCAATTGCGAATAGAAGTGCGACTTAACGAGGCTCAGGTAGATTTAACGAAAGTAAAAAACGGACTAACATTGTCGCGTATGGCTCTCGCTCAAAAGTGTGGATTACCTATTGATAGCAAGATGCATCTTGCCGACGAAAGCCACGACAATACGCCTATTGATATCCCTTTAATGCCTAAAAATTGGGATATGGAGGGGGTTTACGCACGGCGTTATGATATTCGTCAACTTGAGATAGGGGAGCGTATTACGCATCAGCAATCAAAGGTAGAATTGTCGTCAATGTTACCTAACCTGTTGGCAGTAGGAACATATTCGTTTAGTAATCCCAATATGTATGATGGCTTTAGTAAAAGTTTCAATGGGGCATTTTCGGTGGGGGTAATGGTAACTATGCCGTTGTGGCATTGGGGCGGAAATTATAGCAAATATAAGGCTGCAAAAACCCAAGAAACCATTATGCGACTAAACATTGTCGATGTTAAAGAGAAAATAGCATTACAGGTGCAACAAGCATCGTTTAAGGCGCAAGAGGCTGTAAAAGTCTATAAAACGGCGATTGAAAATCTTGCGAGTGCCGATGAAAACCTTCGTCAAGCGCAAGTGGGATTTGAGGAGGGTGTGATGACGGTAGATAATGTGATGGAGGCGCAAACGGCTTGGCTTAAGGCTAATTCAGATTGTATTGATGCTCAAATAGAGGTGCAACTTTGTAATACCTATCTCAAAAAGGTATTGGGGATTAGTGTCTTATAAACCGAAATTTTTTATGTCTTATTTTTAATTGAAAATAAATAATGACTATGGAAACAAATCAAGTGAGGGATGAAAGCAAAATTTTGCTGATTTCGCTGTGTGTGATTATATTGGTAGTGGTGATATTGGCTGTGGTGGGATTTTTGTTAATAGACAAGCCTAAAGAGGTAATTCAAGGGCAAGTTGAGGCTACAGTGATAAAGATTTCGGGTAAATTGCCTGGTCGTGTCGAAGTATTTTATGTGCGTGAGGGTGACTCGGTAAAGGAGGGGGATACGCTTGTACATATCCATTCGTCGGTAGTTGAGGCAAAGTTACAACAAGCACAGGCTATGACAACAGCAGCGAAGGCTCAAAATCGCAAGGTTGATGCAGGCGCTCGCACTCAAATAATTCAGTCGGCACGCGACCTATGGTTGCAAGCACAAGCCGCGCGTGAAATAGCCCAAAAGACGTATAATCGCATGGAGTCACTCTATGCACAAGGAGTTGTATCGGCCCAAAAACGTGATGAGGCTCAGGCTGCGTATAAGGCTGCACAAGCAGCCGAAGATGCTGCGTGGAATCAATATAACCTAGCACAAAGTGGGGCACAACAAGAGGACAAACAGAGTTCGGCAGCAATGGTAACTGCCGCACAAGGGGGAGAGAAAGAGGTTGAAGCGATCTTACAAGACCAATATCTGCTTTCGCCATGTAATGGCATTGTTGATGAAATTTACCCTCAACAGGGGGAGTTGGTAGCACTTGGTGCGCCAATAATGAGTGTGTTGCGAGGCGATGATAGGTGGATAACATTTAACGTGCGTGAGGAGTTGCTACGCGACTTGCCTTTGGGGAAAGAGATTTATGTTGTGATTCCTGCTCTTGGGGAAATGGAGACAAAAGCACAAGTGTATTATGTGCGCGATATGGGCGATTATGCAGTGTGGCGTGCCACAAAAGTTACTGGTGAGTGGGATAGTCGCACTTTTAAGATAAAAGCACGCCTGTTGGAACAACTCCCTAATCTGCGCCCTGGAATGTCGGTGATATATTATCCTAAATAATGTGTTGCGATGGGATTACGAGAGGTGATTGTAAGGGAATTGCGACGACTTGTGGCTCGTAAGATATATCTGTTCACTATGATAATTGTGCCTATAGGTTGTGCTCTCTTTTTTGTTTCATTGCTCAATGAGGGATTGCCTATCAAAGTGCCTACGGCAGTTGTTGATCACGATAATTCCTCGTTGTCGCGACAAGTGATTCGCGACCTTGGCTCATCGCAATTAATTGATATAGGTATCCACCTCAACTCTTATCATGCCGCACTTGAGGCTCTACGTAGTGGCGAGGTGTTTGGATTCTTTATTCTCCCCAATGACTTTGAGAAAGATGCTATAGCAGGTCATTCTCCCTCAATCACCTACTATTGCAATATGGCATACTTTATCCCTGGCACATTGGCGTTTAAGGGATTCAAAACCACATCGGTAAGCACTATCGGCACAATGGCAAAAGTGCAACTCTTGTCGATAGGAATGAACGATGATGCCACAGGGTCATTGATTCAGCCTGTTGTGGTGCAAGACCACCCAATAGGCAATCCTTGGAGCAATTATTCGATTTATTTGTGTAATTCGTTTGCCCCTGCTGTATTGGCATTGATGATTATGCTCGTAACTGTTTTTTCAATATGCGAAGAGATAAAGCGTGCCACGTCGGTCGAATGGCTCGCCACGGCACGTGATTCAATTGTAGTGGCATTGTTGGGGAAAATGTTGCTTCACACAATGATATTCTCTATCGTAGGATTGTTTATGCAATCGTTGTTTTATGGCTATAACCAATATCCGATAAATTGCGAGGTGTGGATTATGATATTGGCAATGGTTATGTTTGTTGTCGCATGTCAATCTTTTGCGTTGATTGTGTGTTGCGTATTGCCCAATCTGCGTTTGGCGTTAAGCGTCGTGTCATTGCTTGGCGTGTTGTCATTCTCGATAACGGGATTTTCATTTCCGCTTGAAAATATGTATGGAGCAGTGGCGATATTCAGTTATATAATCCCTGTGAGATACTATTTTTTGATATATATCGACCAAGCATTAAATGGTATTCCGTTATATTTCTCGCGATACTATTTTATGGCATTGGGAATATTTCCGTTAGTGGCTTCGACGATGTTGTGGAGATTGAAAAAGAGGTGTGAAAAACCTATTTATGTATTGTAAAAAAGGGGTAAAATGAAAGGTGTGATTAAAAATATAAAGTCGTGGTGGTCATTGCTATTTCGTGTGTGGCAGAGAGAATTTTATCTTATTACTCACGATGGTGGAGTGATGCTGTTTTTTCTCTTTTTGCCGTTACTTTACCCTATTCTTTACACGCTTATTTACAACAAAGAACTGGTTGAGGAGGTGCCTTTTGTGGTGATTGATGATTGTCGCACACCTAAAAGTCGCGCCATTGTGCAGATGGCTGATGCTACACCTCAGATGCAACTCGTGGGATATGCATCGGATATGGCAGAGGCTCGCCATTGGCTCAACGATAAGGCTTGTTATGGGATAATGCATATTTCAGGCGATTACTCTCAACGACTTGCCAATGGAGAACAAGCCGTTGTGTCATTTTATTACGATATGAGTCTGTTGATGCGTTATCGTTCATTTATGGAGGCCCTTACCGATATTCAGATTGCCATTGGCGACCAAGAACGACAAGGATTGCTCAATGATATGGGGGAGGTGGCATCGGGATTGAATGTGTCGGTAATAGACTCGCAAGCATTTATACTTGGAGATGTGACACAAGGTTTTGCCTCGTTTGTAATTCCTGGAGTATTAATTCTTATCATTCAGCAAAGTATGATACTGGGCATTGTGATGCTTTGTGGCACCTCGCGCGATCGTCGTCGCCAAAACAAAGGGATTGACGCTCTTGCTATTAAAGCCCCCATAGGAGCCACTATATTGGGCAAAATGTTGTGTTATGTTGTAATTTATACCCCACTCACTATATACATGCTACATTTCGTTCCACTTATGTTTGGACTACCACATGTGGGCAACGTGGGGGATATAATGCTATTTATTGTGCCATTTTTGACGGCTTCAGCATTTATGGGAATGGTGTTGCAATGGTTTGTGAGCGAACGCGAAACATCGTTTCTCGTCATCGTTTTCACCTCCTTGATATTCCTGTTTTTGTCGGGGTTGACATGGCCTCGATATGCGATGGACTTCCCATGGCAACAACTCAGCGCTCTCATTCCTGCAACATGGGGAGTAGAAGGCTTCGTTAATATCAATACCAACAGCGCCACACTCACTCACGTTTCAACCCCCTACATCGCCCTCTGGCTCCTCACCATAGCATATTTTATCATAGTATATCAAATGTGGAGGAGGGAAGAAAAATAATTTTCTCCCTATACTTTTTGCAGTTTACTCCCTACTTTTTTCGAAAAAATAACGATTTTCACCCTACTTTTTTGTGCAGTGGTGGTTGTTGCGTTGGAGGCCGGTGAGTTTTGTGCGTTTGATGGCTGAACGACGGAAAATGCGTGAGAATTCTTCTTGTGTCAATGCATCAATATCATCGTGTGAGAGGTTGAGAATCTCTTGACGAGGTAAAAATTCGGCGATTGTAGTAGTTGGTGCGTTGAGGTTGTGTGGACACACGTTTTGACACATATCGCAGCCATATACTTTGCTATTGAGGTTGAGTTCGTTGGGTAATTCTCCACGATATTCAATAGTGAGGTAGGAATGGCATCGGCGAGCATCAATAGTGCCACTAAGTGAGATTGCTTTGCCAGGGCAATGGCGAATACAAGCGTTACAGCCCATGCAATTGAGTGTGCATGGCTCGTTGGCCTTGAATTTTGTAGTGGTTAGTATGATGCCAATAAATATGTATGAACCAATCTCGGGCACTATGAGCATAGAGTTTTTGCCGATAAATCCCACTCCAGCTTGTTGAGCCCAATAGCGTTCAAAAATTGGAGCGGTGTCAACACACACACGAGTTTCTCCACCCCAATTTTCGTTGATATACATAGCGAGGAGTGAGAGTTTATTACGCATCACATCGTGATAGTCATCGCCAAGTGCGTATGAAGCCCATTTAGGGCAATTTTGACGGTTGATAGAGGGGGAATGATAGTTTGCTGCCACTACGACAATAGATTGAGCGTCGTCGAGTAGTAGGAGAGGATTGTGTCGCACCTCGGCATATCGTTCCATATATGCCATATCGCCATGATGATTTGCTGCAATCCACTTGTTGTATTGGTCTATGACCTCGTGTGGCACTTTGGTAGCATCAGCAATACCTATTGCACTAAAACCTAAGTCGTTGGCAATGGATTGCAAATCGCTACTACATGGGTATTGTGCTGAATTCATATCCTTCATTTTTGAGCCATTCGATGGCGCGAGGTAGTGCGAATTTGAGATTTCTCTCGGCACGAAGAGAGTCGTGGAATACGATTATCGACCCATTACGAGCATATTTCTTCACATTGTTGAGCACCTCTTCGCCATTGAGTTTGTGGCTATAGTCGCGAGTTACCAAGTCGTGCATTACTATGTTGTAATTTTTTTTAATAGCACGAGCTTGTGAGGGGCGCATCAATCCATGAGGTGGACGGAATAGAATGGAATCGATATATTTATTTGCTTTATCGATATCGTCGAGATAGTGTTGAGTTGATATATTCAACCCCTTGAGGTGGCGCATTGTGTGGTTGCCGAAACTATGTCCACGTTTCTTGATATCTTCAAATATCCAAGGGTGTCGGCGCACATTGTCACCTACCATGAAGAAGGTAGCCTTTACGTTGTATTTATCGAGCGTATCCAACACCCAAGGGGTAACCTCGGGTATTGGACCATCGTCGAATGTGAGATATACCACTCGTTGCTGTTTGCGTTTTATGCGCCATATTGCTTCTGGGAAGAATATGCGATAGAGTAACGGTGGTTGTTCGATGAACATAGATTTTAGTTATTATTCAACTGATAGGTTGACACCTTTATCGGCAAAGAATTCGGTGAGGTGTTTCTCTATTTCCAATGGTTTGTATTGAAGCATACCATAATATTCAGCCATTGGTTCAACAAAGTTGCGTGCACTCATATTAGGGTAATCAACTTGATACAAACGGTAGCGGAGACCTAAAATATCGTTGATTGTTACACCAAGTTCCTCAAGTTTCTTGTCGATATTGCCACCTGCTTGTTGATATAGTGTCATGAATTGAGGGAATGCAATGTTTGACACATATTTTTCGCTGTAAGCAATTGATTTGAGTTGCCAATCTCTGAGGCTCATGAGATATGGGATAAACTTCGCGTAGCGGTTCAAACCATCGTCGGCGAGAGCCAATGCACGCGCTTTGTCATCTTCATTGCCTGTTGCTTCGTAGAGAAGGATATAGAGGTCGGCAATTTCAGTGCTTGCGAAGTTTTCATAAGGCATCACGCTTGTAGGGAGTTTTTCTTCCATGAGGTTGAGCACTTTGCGAGCCTTTTCGAAGTTTTCTTTGGCTAAATTGCCAGCATCTTCGGCATCGCGTGCTGCTGCACCTTGGTAATACAATTCGTGAGCGAGGTCAATCATTGTGCTGCGAGTAGTGCTTGTCATGCGACGCACTGTTTCATCGAGATACAAGTCTTTACCTTGGTCAAGACCACCCCAACGATATTTGTTCATCACTATGTCATACATCTTCTCAGTATTAATGCCATGATTTCCATTCACACCTGTGCGAGCAGGGGTTACTTGGTAGGCCATACCTGTTTGTTGAAGGTATGGGGTGAGGCCTAAATGATAAGAGTTTGGCACGGTTACAGCGAAGTAGATAGGACGATTCCATTTGTTTTCGGCACTCTTAGCAATCATGTCGAGAGTGAGGATTTTGTTGAGAGTTAATCCTGGTTCGCCATGACCTTGTGCATAGCGGTGAATGTCAATAACAAGTGAATCTACGATTAGTTCGCGTTGTGACTCAGGCACTACGCCAGCCTCAATAACCTCGTCGGCATTAACTGGAATATATACTGCAGCAGTATTGATAGCGTTGATACCATATTCGGGCATATACGAAGCGTCGCTATAGCGATGCAATAAAGCATCTTTTGCCGAGCTCATTCTTACTTGTGGAACGATGTAGCTATATTGCAATTTGTCGTTGAGATAATCTTTGGGTTGAGCATACATATCAATTGCAGGAGCATCGTATGATGGATGTTGAATTTGGCTTGCATACCAGTCGGTAGTGAGATACGACATATTCACCACCTTCACATCGGTGCGATAGCCCTCAACCTCTTGAGCATACCATAATGGGAATGTATCGTTATCACCATTTACGTAGATGATACCATTTTTGTCAACACTTGATAGGTAGTTCATACCGAAGTCGCGAGCAGCATAGCGACCAGAGCGGTCGTGGTCGTCCCAGGTTTGTGACACCATTTGCAATGGTACAATTAATCCCATCACGGCTGCTACAACAGCAATTGCGAGTGATTTTTTATCTTCGGGAGCATCTTTTGCAATAGCCGAAGTAGAAGTTTTTTTATTGAGCAATGACTTAATTCCAGCCCAGATTGCTGGCACTGCCATACCAATCCATATTGCAAATGCGTAGAACGAACCCGCAAAAGCATAGTCACGTTCACGAGGTTGACCTGGTGTTTGGTTGAGGTAAAGCACGATTGCCACACCTGTCATAAGGAACAAGAAACATACCACCCAGAATTGCTCTGTGCCACGTTTTGAAGCAAATAGTTGCCACAACAAACCGATGATACCAAACAATAATGGAAGCATGAAGAATACATTATGCCCTTTGTTTCCTTTACCATACTCATCGGGGAGCAATGATTGGTCGCCAAGACGTGCATTGTCAATAAATGGAATACCCGAAATCCAGTTACCTTGAGTCACCTCGCCATTGCCTTGAATGTCGTTTTGACGGCCAGCAAAGTTCCACAAGAAATAGCGCCAATACATGTGGCTCATTTGATAGTTGATGAAATAAGAAAGGTTGTCGGCAAATGTTGGAAGTGCAATATTCTTAGCTACCATGCCACCCTCTTTTGAATCATACATATTGACTGTCTTTACTCGAGCCTTGCTTGAGTCGTAGCTCACCCAATCCTTGTAGCCACGCACATGATTAGCATCGGTGCTGTAGATACGAGGGAAGAACATCTTAAACTCAGGAATTTCTTCGTAATCGGTTTTGTGACCTTTTACGATATATTGATCGGGTTGATCGGGCGACGTTTTCACTACTTTACCATATTCAGGGCGACCAGTAGTGGTGACTGCATTACCTTGAGCATCGCGAAGAATTGACGAAGCAGGCACATAGTTTACCGATGGGCGACCTGTCTCTGGGTCCTCTTGATAAGAGATAATTTCGGCAAATGTAGCACCATGGAACAATGGGCGTTGACCATATTGCTCACGGTTGAGGTAAGACGATAGCGCAAACACATTATCGGGTTGATTTTGGTTCATAGGAGTATTGGCATCGGCACGAATCAAGAGCAATGCATAAGATGAGTAACCGATAAAGATTACTAATACACCTGTGATAATGATATTGAGAATGCGAATGGGGAGTTTTGAAGTGAAGATGCAATATAGAATGAGGCCAATCATAAACAACACTGGGATAATGTAACTTTCACCAATAAAAGGCATTCCCGAAAGGAAGATTGCAAGGCATGATGAAAATTTGATTTTTCCAGTTGATTTTTGGCTATAAAGTTCGTATATAGCCCAAATGAAAGTTGCCACAAGCACAATAGCATATATGAGAGTACCCATGTTGTAGCTCATGCCACAAGTGTTGACAAAGAATAGTTCAAAATATTGAGCCATTTCAACAAATCCTGGCACCAAACCATAGAGAATCAATCCCACTACCACACATGAAATACCGAGAGCTATCAACGATCCCTTCACGTTGGTTTCCTTAAATTTGCGATAATATATCACCAATCCGATTGCTGGGATACACAATAAGTTGAGCAAGTGCACGGCGATAGAGATACCTATTACATAGGCAATAAGAATGAGATATCGGTCGCTTGTTGGGTCGTCGGCGCGATTTTCCCACTTCAAAATGAGCCAGAATACTAAAGCTGTGCAGAATGATGAGAATGCATATACCTCACCTTCAACGGCCGAGAACCAGAATGTATCGCTCCAAGTGTAGGCCAATGCACCACAAAGTCCTGCTCCAAAGATTACAATCATCTTTGTGAGAGACACTTCGGTAGCATCATCTTTCACCATAATGCGACGCACAAGGTGAGTTATTGTCCAGAACAATAACAAGATAGTGCCTGCGCTAAGGAGAGCCGACATGGCATTAACCATCAATGCTGCCAACGACACGTCTCCACCTGCAAAGTTGATAAAGAAACGAGCTGTGAGCATCCATATAGGGTTGCCGGGTGGGTGTCCCACTTCGAGTTTCATACCTTGAGAAATAAATTCGGGGCAGTCCCAAAAACTTGCCGTAGGCTCAAGTGTGAGCAGATAAGTTACCGCAGCGATGACAAAACATAGCCAACCGAGCGAATTGTTGATGATATTATACTTTTTCATTATTGAATTGATTATTCTTATTATTTAAAGCGCCAAGTGATTGTGCCGCGTTGGTCGCGAGTTTCGGTGCTTGATACTGAGAATGAGCATTGCAATGACGCTTGTTCGCAACGTGAGCGTGTGGTAGCATCGGCATAGGCTGCACCCGAACCACCATTAACCTTAGCCGAGGTAACTTTGCCTTGAGGGTTGACGGTTACGGATACGATGATAGTACCCGATTTTGTGCTTGATGTTTTTACCCAATGGGCGAGTGTGCGTCCACCGACATTTGCACCAGGTGAACCAGAAGTGGCTCCTGTGTCGCTATTCCCGTCGGTTTGACCTGCTTTACCTTTGCCGTTGGAATCTGACGACTTGCCACTGCCAGCAAAGGCATTTTTCATTTGATTTTTTATTTGTTCTTGTTTCTCTTTTTCGAGTCGAGCTTTTTCAGCGGCTTCGAGTTCCTCTTTAGTAGGACCAGG
>JAEIGA010017796.1_pt1 | contig 10823 bp, 9 predicted proteins | sample 9270691 | NCBI WGS metagenome assembly JAEIGA01 (sample SAMN17057246, study PRJNA624740) | gut metagenome | biome: biome; isolation source: fecal sample | host: Bos grunniens | place: China: Xizang | collected 2019 | reverse complement strand
TTCTTCCAGGATGAATTGCTTCGTGGCAGCTCTTATTTGGACTATGTCAAAGAGGTGTTGGCAACCGGCAGAGAAATCGCAGTGACAAAAAGAGGCGCTTTCATCGGGTCGACCGCTCCCTATGGATACAAGAAGACGAAGATCGGCAAGCTCTGCACCCTGGAACCGCATGAGACAGAAGCTGATGTAGTTCGTATGATCTATGACCTATACCTAAACCATGACATGGGCTTCCATGCCATCGGCAGGAAACTGGACTCCATGGGCATCAAACCCAGAACCGGAGGAAACTGGAGAGACACTACCATCCGTCAGATGGTTTCAAACCACCATTACGACGGCAAGGTTGTTTATGGCAAGCGAAAGACCAAAACTGTCATTGAGGACGGCAAGCAGGTCCGTAAAAGAAAGCGCTTGGTAGACGATAGCCAGTTTGCTGTAGTGGACGGTGCGCACCCAGCACTTGTCGATCATGAGACCTTCGTCAAAGCCAACGCGAAGAGAGTCAATAATCCTCGCATCATAAAAGACTTGAAGCTATCCAATCCTCTGGCCGGTGTTCTTTACTGTGCAAAATGCGGCCATGCCTTAACGAAAGTCAATCACACCCATGCAGATGAACGATATGCCTGCACCTACAATGTTCCGCAATGCATGAAGTCGATCAAAATGAAAGAGGTTATCGAGGCTGTCATCACAGCACTGGAAGAAGCCGAACTACCGAAGCTAAAAGCCAAACTGGACAATGGGCAGGGGAACTCTGCAGCAATCCAGCAGAAGATCCTGGACGGCCTTATGAAGCAGATGGCAGAGTATAAAGAGCAGGAAGAAACCCAGTACGAGCTTTTAGAGACAAAAAAATACACGCCTGAGCTTTTCGAGAAACGAAATTCAGCTCTGCGTGAGAAGATGAAACAATGTGAAATTCAAATTGATGAGACCAGAAGGACAATGCCAAAGCCGGTGGACTATGCTGAGCGAATCATCGCCCTGGAGGATGCGATCAAAGCCTTGAAGGATGATACCCTATCTGCCGAAGAGCAGAACAAGATCCTCAAGCGCATCGTGGAGAAAATCGAGATCGAAACCTTCCCATTACCCAAGAGAAACACAGGCTGTACCTTGGATATTTACCTTCTGCTTTCCCATGCCTAGATATGTACACCTTACTCGTCCCAATTCATGGGGATGTATATGATATACACAACTTTATTCCCCTACGGAATACTGCCAATATAGCAGAGAATTCCTCTAAAATCAAGAGGGCATCCACATCGGATGCCCTCTTTTTCTCTTTCAGGTTTTCTTTTCAATCTGGGTGCCGAAGTAGAAGGCGATCACCATGTTAAAGGTGTTCGTTACATTCTCTGGCAGGATGTCGCCCCTCAGTGCAAGCACGGCATAAACGATTACGATAGCCATGGTGACAAGGGTCTTTACCTTGACCAGATCGGCTACATTCTTTTTCAGCGTCTCCATATTACACCTCCAGATCCCATGTCACAACATGAGCGTAAACCTCGTCAATGAAGGAGTTACCGCCTCTGGCTTTGTAGGCCTTGTACATCTTCATAAAGTTCTGCGCTTCATATTGTGGGATTACCTTTGCATCTCTGTACTTGTAGTAAATGTCCAACATCAGCTGCCGGAGGACGCACATATCGCCCTCTTTCGCTTGCGCCAATTCTTTCCACACTTTACAGCAAAAGCCGATCACACCGCCAGCAAATGACAACAGGGGTAAGTATTTAAGCAAAATATCTAACCACTCCACTTAATTCACCCCCAGTAGCTTAGCCCAGGTATTCGGGCCACAGATTCCGTCCACGGTCAGACGGTGGTCCAGTTGAAAATTCCGCAGGCCAACTTGGGTTGCTTCGCCAAAATCACCATCGGCTCCGCAGCAGCCACAGGTGTAGCCGTATCCGATCAGCATGGTCTGCATAGCTTTTACGGTGTCACCCTTGCTGCCCTTCTTCAGAGTAGGAATTTGCATATCGTTATCCTCCGTATTTGTGATTGTGGCTTTGCTCGCATAGTCCGGTAGACAGTAGCCACGGATGTACTTGCCGTTCACCGCTATGGTGCGGCGCTTTACCATTTTGGAATAGTTTCCTTCGATGATGGTCATATAACCATTATCGACTTTCTCCACAATGCCAACATGGTCCGGGTTGCCGGTGTTGCCACCCTTGCCGCTATCGCCCCAGTCATACATGATGATGTCGCCGGGGGCAGGGGAGTAGCCGTCGCTTTCCTCCCATCTGCCAAGGGCCTTGTACAGGTCAATCATCTTCGGGCAGCCGCACTCGGTAGGCATAATATCAGTAAGGCCACATACGATGCCCACAGCGGACACGAATGTGGCGCACCACGCATCGGTGTACTTCACTTTGTAGCCCCTCGCAAGGGGCTTGTGGGCGTTGTAGATGTCTACAATACTTTTACTGCCGCAGCCGATGTACTTGCTGGCTGCTTTGATAACTAGATTTCTTATGTCGTTTTCGGTCATTGCTATCTCCTCCTGGAGGGTTATACTTTCGGGAACACTCCACTTTTGATGATCCACGCCACGGAGAATGCCCACAGCATACCAGTTTCGCAAATCATGGTCATATAGTCGGGCAAATTGAAAATCGCTGATAAACCGACAAGAGCCATGAACGCAAGCATTGTCCAACCGCAGATGCGGTAGATTGTGTTCCGTTTCCGGTGATTGCCCTTTGTGAACTGCATTAGCGTCATCAGTGCAAAGCTGCCGAACAGGGCAATAGCTGCAATCATGTGGATAATGTCCGACACCTTAGTCGGCAGAGCCAGCAGGCCCATATAATCCACCGGTGCTGCCGCGCAGGGGCAGGCCACGATCAGCAGCGCAGACACAGCTGCTACCAGGGTGTATGCCCGGTCGCCCAGGTCATATCCCTTGTAGGTGAACAGAAAAAAGCTGCACAGGCCCAGCGCCACGATCATGCACGGGCCAGAATTGGCGAAAAAGGTGGCAGAAATGGAGTTGTACCAACCGGGGTAATTGATGCCCTGGATCTCGCCCAACATCCCAAACAGCAAGCATCCGATGGGGAGTAGACCGCAGATCACGCCCAGCATAAAACGTTGGTAGTGGGTTTGGGTTTCAAACTTCATGCTTTCACCCCCTTCTAGTGTGGCACCGCCCCGGAGGGCGGTGCATCGTATCTTAGGCGTAAACTTCACCAGTGATTTCGCGGTACTGGTCTTCGGTGATCCAGCCCTTCTTCACGGCATTTGCCACAAGGGTCTTGTCGCCAGTCTTTGCATACAGTCTCTTAATGGTTTCAAACATAGCCATTCCTCCTTATGCCATCAAACTTTCCATAACAAGAATGTCCACGGTATCGGTCAGAGAAGCCAGCTGGGTCTCAGTATAGGTACGCTGACCCATGACAACATTGATACGATCCTCATACACGGCAGGGGCCTCATCGGTCTCTGCCACAGTACAAACGGAAGTCTTGCTCAATTCGCCACGGACAGTATAGCCCTTGTGGATGTAGGAGCCGGTCTCGTCCTCGATGGTGATGTTCTCACAGTTGGCAGCGGAGAAAATGCTGTCCAGTTCTGCCATGTCCGTGTCGGCGGGGAACACGAAGGTCAAGGTGTCACGGTTTGCACCCTGCACATTCTTTCTGCCGCCGATCACACTGAGCGGGGCCAGCTCTGCGTTGTTGTTCAGAATAATTTTCATAGTCATTTACTCCTTTATTCGATAATATTCTTGCCAGTAGATTGATCTATTGGTGTGTCTCTGTCTAGGATGAATGCGGGACGGATGCCTCGAACGGCGAGCATGATAGCGGTGCTAGTGCCGCCATTTTCATAAACTGCCCAGGCATCTCCGTAAGATGCGGTATACGGTGATCGAAGAAGCCATATAGTGGGAGACCCTTCATAGTAGCCAATACGGCCAGGATCAGTCGCTTCCATGCCTTTGAAGTAGTCTAAACAAGCGCCATCCTTGGGCATAAATCTAAGGACTCCAGAATCACCGACTGTCCAGCCAACCTCATAGACGGATAACAGAAAAACCTTGGAACTCAGGCCGTCGGCACCGGAAGCGATAGATCCGGGTATACCAGTTCCTTTGTGGTAAGGGATTTTGACTTCCTTGATGGATTCCTTAATGCCAATATCCCTTAGACATTGAGTATGCAAGTATTCGTAAATTTCAGAATTTGCATAATCGTTGCCACCAGCCTCGCCGTTCCAGAACCAAGTAGAGTACATATCCTTCTTCAGCAGCCAAGTGCCATCGCAGCTTGCATCATATAGCGCACTGTCTGGATTGCCTTGGTGAACCACCAGGAATTCCTCCAGAGTGCTTCTTACCTTCAGCCAGATGGATTCACCCACGGCTAGTCCACCTGCGGTCGGATCACTGCTAAAATACTGCCTGTACACGCCATTCACATCGTCATAAGCCTTTATGACTTTTCTGTGAGTACCCTCTACAGGGTCATAAGCCTTTGTGACTTTTCTGTAAACACCATTTAGAGGATCATAAAGTGCCATAGCACACCTCACTCAATCACATGGTACGGTCTTCCTTCCGGGGCGGCGCTTCCTGCACCAATATCGGTCTGGCTGATGATGGGAGTCAAAGCGCCAACTTCGACATCCAGGCTATCCGCTCTGTTGTTCAGATCATCCACGCTGTCGTTCAGATCATCCACGCTGTTGTTCAAATCTGTTAAGTCCTGAGTGGCAGGAACGCCGGTGTCGGTATTGCCGATCCACCAGTTTCCGTTGTCACCGATGAACGGCGTGTCGCCTCTCAGGCTCTGTCCGTTGATAATTTGCAGTCTTGCTGTTGCCATTTAATCACTTCCTCTTCGTGTCTTTAAGGGGTCTCCTCGACCAGAATAGCGATCGCTTCGTTGCCGTACTCATCCGATATGATGAAGGTATCGGCCTCAGTCGGAAGAATGTTGATAAAGACGGACTCATACACACTGCCCTCGGGCGCTCTGTGTTCGCCACTCTCGGTAAACACACCATGCACCTTGCGCAGTGTACCAACGATTTTCTCGCCCTTTGCGTAGCCGGTCTGGCCTTCCAGCAGGTCGCCGGCTTCCATCGTGGCATCCTGTGTATCGGGGAACATCTTAGCAGGATCGCATTCGTCCGGGTTTGCACCCATTCGGATGGCGCCGATGTTCGCCCATACGGTAGGGATTGCTACAACATCGCCCTTGCTCACACCGTACAGACCAATGGAAAGCTGGGGGCCAGCTACACGAAGCACCTCCCAGGGTACGATAGTGTCATCGCCGATGTTCTCCACCTTCCGCAGTTCATTGCCTGCACGAAAGACGGCTGTCTTTGTAAGGCCATCCCATTGGCTGTCACAGTCGAATTCTACCGGAAGACCAATGGTTCCAGAGGTGATCCGTTTGGGTCTTTGCGTGACCCTTGCAATGCTACCAACCACCTCGATCTTAATACTGTCCATGTTGTTCCCTCCTGTTCAGGATAAGAATAACAAAAAGTGGCTTCGGGTTTCTAACCCCGAAGCCACTCTCGTTTAATATTTACCAGGGAACATCCCACATCGTGCTCTCTGCGTATCCATGTGCCAGATAAAGGGCATCCTTCTGCTGCCAGGTAAGCGGCAGGGAGTCGATGACCTCAAGTACCTGCTCTCGTTTGGACTTTACCTCATCGCCCCACTGGTCGTAGATGGTCGCAAGGCCGGCGGTGCCGTTCACATACTGTGCGAACACATCCAGCGGGATGTTAGCAGGCTCGGCAAACTCGTAGTAGTCACCCACGGTTGCCTCGGTGAAGTCCTTGTAGTCAGGATATGCCTTGAGGAAGGACCAGTAGCTGACCTTGGAAGCCGCTTCCTCTTCATCTTTGCCGGCGTATTCCGCCAGCAGTTTCTTGGCTGCTGCATCGTTCAGCGAGCCTGTGAGGTATGCTTCCTTCGCCTCGCTTTGAACGCTGGACTCAAATGCGCTCTCGGCCTCATCCTTGGTCTTACCGTTCTTCTGCGCGGTCTGGATGATGTCATCCTTGATGGCACGCACAGACGCCCAGTCTCCGTTGGCGGCCTCGATAGCAATGTCTGCGACTGTATAGACGCCCTTCTCCTTCTTGGCATCAGGCTTTTTGTCGGGCGTCATGGCGCTGATCTCGGAGTTGATTGCCGTCACCACATCATCCAGGCTGAAGCCGTCTGCGATGATCTGCTTTGCGATGCTGACACGCTTGGAAGGATCACCACTGATCTGTGCCTGGGCAGCCTCCTTGATGCGAGGATCGTTCTCACGCAGCGCCTTGCGGACAGCCGTGTGGTAGGCATCCTCCGTCTTGTAGGTAGCTTTCATGCGGTCGATGTACTCCGTGTCACCCTCGATGATGGCAGCATACAGCTTATCGGTCTTGGACTTGCCACCCATGAAGGGGATGGAGTCGATGACAGCTTCGCTGATGGTGTCCCATGCGCTCATCGCCGTGGTCTTACCTGCGTTGGCAGATGCGATCTTGGCGTGGTCGATCACGGCATTGATCTCTCTGCGGATGTTCTTCATCGGGATACCAGCGAAAGCTGCCAGGGACTCAACCAGATTCCAGCTGGCCTCGGTTACCTTCTTGTCAAGCTCGATCAGTTCATCCTCGGTCATACCGTCTCGGTCCGTGCTTGCGGTCTTGATCACCTTGTTCAGTGCGCTGATTGCATCTGCAACGATGGCCATATCCGCACGCTCCACATCGTATCCCTGGGCAACAGACCACGCATCTCTTAGAATGGGGATGTAGTTGAGGGGGTTGAAGTCATCCATTAAGCTGCCGGTCAGAGACTCGATGTACTTCTCGATGTAGGTCTCGTCCTCTTCATCGTCGCGCATAGCGTAGATGAGGGACTTCAGAACACCGGTGAAGATGATGGAGTGGACCAGCACATGGGCCTTCTTCAAAGCGGTCATACGGTCGCCCTTGGTGAAGTCGCGCACGGCGCTCTCTGCCATATTGGCAACGGTGTTCGGCTCGTTCATGAAGGACACCAGCATCTGCACTGCCAGGTTCTTGCTCTTGAGCATCGGGGACTTGGCGAAGATGGAGTCATATACCTGGGTCGCCCGGATCACCTCGGTGAACCGATCACCCACGATCTTCATGAACTCATCGCTGTTGGCCTTCAGATCCTTGTGCGTTGCAAGGGTCTCCCGCTTGCAGGCATTCCAGATCTCGATCCATGCGATCTTATCGGCCACATTTGGCAGATTTGCGATGGCATTGTCATCCACCACATCAAGCACAGCTTTGCCCTTTTCCAGCGCGGTTCCTGTCTTCAACTTCTGCTTGAAGCTCTTGTCGGTATCCAGCAGATAGCTGCGGATGCTACCGCCGGTTGCGGTGTCGAAGCCGCCGATCTCCTTGGTCATGGTCACACCAGGTGCATACTTCAGCATCTCGTTGTAGGCATTAGTGTGTGCCTTAGTCGCCTTGTTGGTCACGGCCTTAACGACACCGGAGGTGATTGCGCCAACACCCTTGAAGCCGAAATACTTCCGGTCAATAAGGGCATAAGCTCTCACGATGGAAGCCGGCTGCTGCACCAGTACGGACAGAGAGTAGGCAACGCTATTCTTGCGGAACAGGCCCAGCAGCTTCTTGGAAGTGTTCTGCAGTTTGTCTGTGATCGCACCGCTGTTTGCCTCTCTGTAGAGGTTGTCGAAGTATTCCACAGCCTCCTTGCCGAAGTGGTTTTCCATGATCACCTTGACAGATGTGCTTTCGGCGGTGGACTCAGAATAAGAGCTGCGGTTCATCACTCTGCGAAGATCCTCCAGAGCAGGCACGGTGCCGTGGTATCGGCTCATCTCGTTGACATGGTCGCTCCATACCTCGTTGAAGCCTTCCAGCACGAACGGTGCCTTGGCGTTGGGGTTCTGGGCGTGGGTGAATCCGGCATTGCTCATACTGCCGAAACCGGCAGCGGCCTTTGCCTGGGATTCCTGAGCCTGTGCCTTAAACTGACCGGCGATGTGGATAGGGAAGTAGTTCTTCTCACCGAACATCTTGATGCCGTACAGCATCATGGACACCTCGTTGCCCTTATTGCCCATGGTCTCGGACAGGAACTTCTGCATATCCTCTACATAACCCTTCTGCTCCTTGGTCAGCGTGCTGGTGATGGCCTCACACTGCTTCTTGGACAGCTTAAAGGAGTCTGCAGGTTTGGGGTTGGTCAGTGCTGCATTGCCGAACACGAAGCCACCGTACTCAATGTGATCCCATGCACCTTCTCTGCGAGAGTAGGCATACAAGCTCATGAGCTGTCCCAGGGTCATTTTGAACTTCTTGCCGGTGTGGTCCAGGAACTCCCGGTCGATCTCCTTGTTCACATCCCAGTTGTTGAAGCCATACTTCTCCACCATCTGGTCACGGAATGCCGAAGCCTCCATAACATCCTGCATGACGATGTTCTCGGAGTTGGCAAGGTTCATGATCAGGTCCGTAAATGCCTTAGAACCGATACGGTCCAGGGCATAGTACAGCTTCTCATAGTTCCAGCCGATCTTGTTGCCCAGCTTCTGCAAGGCGATTGCCATCGTCTTGTCCGGGATCTGCCGGCTGCCGAAGTCCAGAACGATCTGTGTTACCAGCTGCTCGATGGACTCGGTATTGCCCTTGACGAACAGTTTGTTTGCGGTTCGTACAGCATGAAGCACCATCTGGTATGCGTTGTCCAGCTTCCACAGTTCCTCCGTGGTCATATCTGCCACACGCATATTCTTCAGGGTCTTTGCTCTGTCGGAGTCTTCATCGCCCACATAGGTGCGCAGGAATCTCTCAACTTCTGGATTGTAGGCTGCCTTGACGGCGTCCTGCTTGGAATTCTTGAATGCCGAATACTCGGTCACCAGATCGCTGAAAAGGTTGTACACAGGCGTCTGGAGTCTCTCGTTACGCTGTGCGGTGAGCAGGTCTCTCAGCTTGTCCTCGTTGGCCTTGCGCTTGGCGTCCAGCCTAGTGAATTCCTCGTCTGTGAGGCTGTCGGCATGGTCATAGATCTTGGAGAGGATTTCCTCGGTCTCCTTGACCAGCGCAGCTTCCCTCGCAGTCATGCGAACGGTGATGCCCTTACGGATCAGCTCGTCATTGGATACATGGTCGGTGAAGAGGTAGTCAGCCAGCTCCAGCGCCTTGGACACGAAGCCCTTCATATCTTCCTTGACATTCAGCTTCTTGTTGCCCCGGTTGAGGAGCTTGTTCAGATCCCGGACCTTCTTGCGGATCTTGTGCCGAAGCTCGGTCTGCTCCGCTCTGTCCTTCTTGTTCTGCTGGATCTCCTTCACATGGTCGCGGGTCTTCTGAGCTTCCTTCTTTCGCTCGCGGTAGATTACCTTGCGCAGAGGCTCAGAGGCTTCCAGGTTCAGCAGTTTCCAATCGTGACGATTGATTTCCTTGGCTACCTTTTTCGCCTCGCTCTCAAGCTCACGCAGCTTTGCAGCATCCCAAGCTCCATCGGTGAAGCGGATCTTGCGAATCTCCCGGTTGATCTCACTCAGCTTTGCCTCCAGCTTATTCAGCTCCTTGATGCGACCCTTGTAGTCCTGGAGCATCTCATACTCGATGCTGTTCTGCACAACGCCCTCAAAGGCACCCGCCAGCAGGCTTCGGTTGCTCACAGAGTCACCGGTGCGCTCGGAGTACAGCGCATCTTTCCCAAGAACGCCATCGGGTCTGGAGTCATGGCCATAGTGCTTCAAGACGCTCTCGGGAAGCACATCAGGGAAATATTGGTTGACAAGGTCCAGCAATTCCGCTATACTAATAGCGGAGTCGGTACCTAAAGCAGGTTTTCCTGTGAATAGGGGCAGCAATGCAGCCGGCTCCTTTTTTGCGTTTATAGCATAAAGGACATCCATAGATGCCAGCTCATTGCGGAATCTATTTACCACAGACCGCACAACATACATTTCATTGGAAGCATTCCTTGCCACGCCAATCAGCACATAGCTTTCATTGACCCCTGCACTTTTTGGAGTCATCTCGTTGATTCGGATGGAATTGCTGAGAATCTCTCCTGCCTTCAGCACAACAGGGGCGTTCACCTCAAGCCTTCTGTCAATACTGTGTTTGAGTCCGTCTCTCCCGATAACCACATCCGTATCGATATCTTTCACATAAACACTCACGCTGCCAGTTTTGGGATCAATTTTCCCCACTTTGGCGGCGTTTTGTTTTGCTTGATACACAACATCAGCCCGATTCTTCGGTACATTGCCGTCAACGGTTGTTACCGCCATATCCGGCTTGCTGGTCAAAGATTCATAGGCGTACGGATTGCTACGCTCGGAGAACTTCTGCCCCTTGTAACTCTTCTTGTAGTCCTTCACAAAGCTATCCACGATGCCCTGTGCCACAGGGAAATTGCTGTGACCACCGCTGTAAGTCTCCAGCATTCTGTTGGCTTCTTCCATGTTGAAGTCCGGCTTGACAGGCATCTGAGGACTGCCATTGCCTTCGTTGTCATACATCTTGAAGTCGATCAGCAGCTTCCAGTAGCCATCGGTAGAGCCGTCAGCCTTCAGAGAGTAAGAGCCATCGCCATTGTCCGTCAAGAGCTTATAGAACTTAGGCCGCTTGTTGTTTCTTGCGCACATCTCCAGGTAAGCCTCGGCATTTTCCTTGCCGCTCTTGGAGAAGTCCCAATATTCATTGGGCATATAGTTGGTAGCCTTGTCCTTCACCATTCTTCCTCTGTACTCATGGTACTGGGGCTTGATGAACTTCTCGTTCTGTATATAGGTGTAGTCCTTGGTTTTGGCAGGAAG
>JAEIGA010017795.1_pt1 | contig 10823 bp, 7 predicted proteins | sample 9270691 | NCBI WGS metagenome assembly JAEIGA01 (sample SAMN17057246, study PRJNA624740) | gut metagenome | biome: biome; isolation source: fecal sample | host: Bos grunniens | place: China: Xizang | collected 2019 | reverse complement strand
TAGTCTATACTCTGAGGTACGCGAAATTATTGCATCGGCACGACAAAATGCCGTACGCAGTGTAGATTTTTGCCGAGTACAAATGTATTGGCAAATAGGACGTCGCATACAAGAAGAAGAACAAAAAGGCAAAGAACGTGCTGACTATGGCTCGTTTTTACTAAAAAATCTCGCCAAAAAACTCGAACCAGAATATGGAAGTGGATTTTCAGTACGACAATTAGAACGTAGCCGACAATTTTACAGAATGTATCCAAATGCGTCCGCACTGCGGTCGCAATTAAACTGGACTCAATATTATAAACGAGAATACTATGAATTAGAAGCTGTTAATAATTGTTGGACCGCTCGCGAACTCGAACGCCAAATAAATAGCCAACTATACGAACGCTTACTACTAAGCAATGACAAAGAAAATATATTGGCAGTAGCACGCCGAGAACGCATACCTCAATCGCCACAAGAGATAATCAAAGACCCTATGGTATTAGAATTTCTTGGCCTTGAGCGCAAAGCTGAATATTACGAAAAAGATTTAGAACAAGCTCTTATAAATCATTTACAAAAATTCTTACTTGAACTTGGTAATGGTTTTACTTTTGTTGCTCGTCAAAAACGCATTCTTTTAGAAGATGATGAGTTTTTTGCGGACCTTGTATTTTACAATCGTCTGTTACGTTGTTTCGTCGTCATTGAACTAAAAACAGAAAAACTCACACATCAAGACCTCGGTCAATTACAAATGTATGTCAATTATTATGACCGAATAGAAAAACTACCAGACGAAAATCCTACTATTGGCATCTTATTATGTACATCAAAAAATGATACTGTAGTAAAAATGTCGCTTCCTGAAAATAATTCGTCTATACTATCAAGTCAATATCAACTCTACCTACCTTCACAAGAACAACTCAAGAATGAAGTTGAAACTTTAAAACGATTAACAGAAAACAATCAAAAAAACTAATCATTAAATTATAATATTATGGAAATCAGAGAGTACATTGAACAAAATTTTGACCGATTCGTAGAAGAATGGGGGTCGTTGATAGCTATCCCATCAATATCGGCTAAACCTGAGCACAAAGAAGATATGATTCGCTGTGCCGAGCGTTGGAAAGAACTCCTTTTGGCTGCAGGTGCAGAACGCGCAGAGGTGATGCCAAGTGCAGGCAACCCTATCGTATATGCAGAACGCTTGATTGGCAACGAATACCCTACCGTATTGGTATATTCACACTATGATGTGATGCCAGCCGAACCACTTGATTTATGGAAAAGCGACCCATTCAAAGCCGAAATTCGCGATGGTCGTCTTTGGGCTCGTGGTGCCGACGACGATAAAGGTCAGGCTATGGTGCAAGCTAAAGCATTCGAATATCTTGTGCGTGAAGGCGAAATGAATTGCAACGTGAAATTCATCTTCGAAGGCGAAGAGGAAATTGGCTCACCATCGCTCGAAGCATTTTGCGAAGAACATAAAGAATTGTTGAAAAGCGACATCATCCTCGTGTCAGACACAAGTATGATTGGCAAAGACACCCCATCAATCACTACAGGTTTGCGCGGATTGGCATATTGGGAATTGGAAGTTACAGGCCCTAACCGCGACTTACACTCTGGCCACTTTGGTGGTGCTGTGGCTAACCCAATCAACACACTATGTAAAATGTTGGCTAAAGTGGTTGACGACAAAGGTCGCATCACTATTCCGGGATTCTACGACAAAGTATTGCCTGTACCTACCGAAGAGCGCGAAATGATTAAAAACATACCTTTCAGCCTCGAAAACTACAAAAGAGCTATTGATGTAGAAGAGGTGGAAGGCGAAGAGGGCTACTCTACTCTCGAACGCAACAGTTGTCGCCCTTCGTTCGACATCTGTGGTATCTGGGGTGGATACACAGGCGAAGGCTCTAAAACCGTATTGCCATCGAAAGCATACGCTAAAGTATCGTGCCGACTCGTGGCTAACCAAGATCATCACGAAATCTCACAAGCATTCGTGGACTATATCCAATCTATCGCACCTAAGAGCGTAAAGGTGAAAGTGACTCCAATGCATGGTGGTCAAGGCTATGTGTGCCCTATCGACTTGCCAGCATACAAAGCAGCTGAGGCAGGTTTTGAAATTGCATTCGGCAAAAAACCTCTCGCAGCGCGTCGCGGTGGCTCAATTCCAATCATCTCTACTTTCGAACAAGTGCTTGGTGTGAAAACTATACTCATGGGCTTCGGTCTCGAAAGCAACGCTATCCACTCACCTAACGAAAACTTCGACCTCGAAGTATTCAAAAATGGTATCGTTGCCGTAACTGAGTTCTACCGTCACTACCAAAAATAATTTACACCTTAATAATAACAGGCGCACCACACACGATGCGCCTGTTTATTAAATACTCGAATAAAAAGCACCATAAAACACATTACATCTATCTTATTAACATTACTTTTCCCTATTCTCGTATCTGCCCAATTCAATGGCAAATGAAAGGGTAAATTGGTTATGGGTCAATCGAAATTGTCGCTTATCTTCAAATTCGCACAACAAGACTCCATCATCACATGACTACTTGATATACCTCAACAAGGAGCAAAAAATCTGCCTATAGACAAAGTGCTTTCCAACATCACAAAATAAATAAAAATGAAATAAAACTATTAGTGTTTCTTATTTTTATATAGGAAATAAGAATGAATTTCAAGTTTTTTTTGTATCTTTGAAATTTAATTATCAAATTTAATATAAAATGAAATATTTAAGATATATAACACTGATATTCACTCTGTTGTTTAGTACATGGTTGAAGGCTGACCGCTCGGATTTGGAACAAGCAGGGATGAAATTGTCGCAGTTTTTGTTTTACTTGGACAATTTGTATGTTGACTCTGTGGATGTACATGACTTGACAGAGAAAGCGATAGTAAATGTATTGCAGGAGTTAGACCCTCACTCTTCGTATATTGCAGCAGAGGATGTAGCAGAGATGAATCAGGGCATTCAAGGAAATTTTGAAGGGATAGGAATTTCATATCAGTTCATAAAAGATACGGTGGTAGTGAATCAGACTATCACGGGTTGCCCTGCGGAGAAAGTAGGCATGTTGCCTGGCGACAGATTGACGCATGTAGATACAACTTGTATCGCTGGTGTAGGCAAAAAGCAATCAGAAATACCGAAACTAATTCGCGGACCTAAGGGGTCAAAAGTAAATGTTACAGTAGTGCGCCGAGGTGAAAAAAAGCCAATTACGTTCACTATTGTTCGCGACAAAATACCTATCCACTCAGTAGATGCTGCGTTCTATGTAGCTAACGGCGTGGGATATATCAAATTAAATAGTTTTTCAATAACCACGACCACTGAGATAGAACAGGCATTGAAAGAGTTGACGGAAGAGGGTGAATTAAAAAGTTTAATTCTTGATTTGCAATCAAATGGAGGCGGTGTGATGTCAGCTGCCATCGAATTGGTCAACCTATTTTTACCAAAAGATAGATTAATTGTTTATACAGAAGGATTGCACCAAGAGAGATTTTCTGCTGAATCATTTGGAGGTAAAAAGTTGATTGACTTGCCTTTATATGTATTAATCGACGAACACTCGGCATCAGCAAGTGAAATTGTATCGGGAGCATTGCAAGATTGGGATAGAGCAACAATTGTGGGCCGCAGGTCATTCGGTAAAGGACTGGTACAAAGACCATTAAGAATGAAAGACGGGTCAGAAATACGATTGACCACATCGCGCTACTACACCCCATCGGGCCGCCACATACAAAAACCTTACGAAGCAGGCAAAGAGGAATATTACAAAGACCTCGAACGCAGATATGAACATGGCGAAATGGTAAATGCCGACAGCATTTCGTTCCCTGACTCTCTGAAATACAAAACATTAGTCAAAGGTCGCACCGTGTATGGTGGAGGCGGAATATTCCCTGACATATTCGTGCCATTAGACACAACAAGATACACAAAATTCTATCGTTCAGTAGTAGCAAAAGGCATATTCAACAAAACGGTATCAGAATTCACTGACCAAAATCGCAAATCACTAATTCATAAATATAAAACATTCGAGGAATTCGACAAAGGCTTTATGGTTGACGATGAGGTGATTGATAAATTAGTAAAAAATGCACGCAACGAAAAAATGGATTTTGATGATGAGGATGTGAAAAAAAGTCATCGTATCTTGAAATTGCAAATTAAAGCAGTGGTGGCGCAAGGACTATTTGGCACAGAAGCTTATTTTAGAGTAGTGCATGGAGAAAATGATGCGTTACAAAAAGCCATTTCTTTAATACACAAACCACAAATATAAAAACAAGAAATTTTTTCTCCCACAAACAACACAAATAACCACAAATTAATTTGTTTACATTTGTGAGATTTGTGGACAATATTAAAATGAACGTAAAAGTTATAGTCGTAACAGGACCCGAAAGTACGGGAAAATCTACTCTCTGCCAACAACTTGCCGAGCATTTTCACAGCGAATACATCGCCGAATACGCTCGCAACTATGTGGCTGAGCGCGACTATAAATACACCTACGAAGACGTAGAACACATTGCCCGCTATCAACACGAATACCTACGTAAAAAAATTGAGGAAATAAAACGCAAGCCTGCAGAATCCGATGAGCCATACATGCTATTTGTCGATACTCATCTGATTATCACTAAAGTATGGTTTGAAAAAGTCTATGGTCGCGAGCCCGAATGGATTGCAGATGCTATAAAACAATCACCTGTGGACTTATATCTATTGTGCCAACCCGACACTCCTTGGGAATACGACCCGGTGCGCGAAAATCCAAATATCCGCCCAGAGTTATACAATAGATACAAACAACTCATTGAGCAACACCGATTCCCATACGCCGAAGTCTCAGGATTAGGCGAATCCCGCCTACAATGCGCTTTAGAAAAACTGAATTTTTAATTAAAAGACATAAGAACATAATAACATAAAATTTATATCTATTATTTTTTGTGCTTTTGTTATTATGTCTTCAAAAAAGACGACTAAATATATTCACTACTATCAATATGAAAGAATTTGAATTAGTTGCCAAAACCTACTACGGATTAGAGGAAATTTTGGCAAAAGAACTCACCGAATTGGGTGCAAATAATGTTACAATTGGTCGTCGTGCTGTATCGTTCACTGGCGATAACGCATTGATGTACAGAGCCAACCTATATCTACGCACAGCTATTCGCATACTAAAACCAATTTTGAAATTCAAGGCTTCCGACGCAGATGCGGTTTACGACAAAGTGAAAGCTTTCGACTGGAGCAAATATATGACCGTAAAAACTACTTTTGCCATCGATGCAACTGTAAATTCAGAGAACTTCCGCCACTCTAAGTTCGTGGCTTATAGAGTGAAAGATGCCATTGTTGACCAATTCATGGAACGCGAAAATCGCCGTCCTAATGTGCGCATCAACAATCCTGACCTATACATCAACGTGCATATTTCGCACGACGAATGTACTATTTCACTCGACTCGTCTGGCGAAAGTCTCCACAAACGCGGTTACCGCAATTCGCAAAACGAAGCACCTATCTCTGAGGCACTTGCAGCTGGTATGCTCCTCATGGCTGGCTGGAATGGCGAGACCGATTTCGTCGACCCTATGTGTGGTTCGGGCACTTTCCTCATCGAGGCTGCCCTCATCGCCCTCAACATTCCACCTTGTATCTATCGCAATGCGTTTGCTTTCGAAAAATGGAACGACTTCGATGCCGACCTATTCGATGAAATCTACAACGACGATAGCCGCGAACGCGAATTTACCCACAAAATCTACGGCTACGACATCAACAAACGCACTGTAGAGATTGCAAATGAGAACATTAAGTCTGCCGGTCTCTCTAAATACATCGAAGTCAAACAACGTCCTATCGCCGAGTTCGAACCTATGCCACAAAAGGCTCTTATGGTCACCAACCCTCCTTACGGCGAGCGTATCTTGTCCGACGACCTTTTCAATCTCTACCGCCAAATCGGCACTGCCCTCAAACATGGCTTCGTAGGCAACGAGGCTTGGGTCATCTCTTCTCACACCGATTGCCTCGCCGCTATCGGCATGAAACCTTCAAAGAAAGTCGAACTCCGCAACGGTGCCCTCGACTGCGAATACTGGAAATACGAAATCTTCGCCGGCAAACGCAACGACTTCGTCCGCAAAAAGAAAGAAAAAAAATGAAAAAATTACTCATCTTCGCCACAATATTCCTACTTGCCATCACCCAAATCCAAGCCGCAGAACATTGGCTCGAAGGCTACAAAAAGGTACTCGTCATCGGTGCTCACCCCGACGACCCTGAGACTATGTGCGGAGGCACTATCCTCAAACTCAAAGCTATGGGCGTAGAGGTTGTATCGGTATATCTCACCTCTGGCGAGGCTGGCATCCGTGGCAAAAGCCACGAAGAATCACGCACTATCCGTCAAGCCGAAGCGCGCCGAGCATGCGAAGTGATGGGTGTCCGCCCAATATTTATGACACAAATTGACGGTAACGCCGAAGTCAACAAAGCCCGCTATACCGAAATGCTCGCCCTCATCAAAGCCGAAAAACCCGATATGGTAATCACCCATTGGCCTATCGACTCCCATCGCGACCACCGCGTCTGCGCAGTGCTTGTCTATGACGCATGGCGACAATCAGGCTATAGTTTCGACCTCTACTATGGCGAAGTGATGACTGGCCTACAAACCCAAAACTTCACCCCTACCCTATGGGTCGACATCACCGACTATCACAACAAAAAAGTAGAAGCCTACAAGTGTCACCAGAGTCAAGGCATGAACGAAGTGCAAGAATACCACGACACAATGGAGCGCATGCGTGGCATGGAATCTCAAACCCACCACGCCGAAGCCTTCATCAAACAAAACTGGGGCAAATAAAACAAAACAGGAAAGACAAATAAAACAAAACAGCGATTAACCCACCCACGAGTTAATCGCTGTTTTGTTGTTATCTGTTATCTATAATCTGTAATCTACAACACCACCTTCTCCACCTCATCCCCCACAACAACCACATACACCCCACGAGGCAACGATAACGCCGCATCACGCCCCGAGTAAATCAATCTACCTGCTGCATCAAGCACATGATAATCAACCTCTGCTCCATCTACATAAAGTACTCCATTATTACCATATACTTCAGCAGAAATGATTTTTGAGGTTTCGAGATTCACAGTAGAACCTTCTGCTATTTTAAAATAAGCTTGTAATTCTATATCTTTTGTCAATTCAATAGTACGAGGATTATCTGTATTGTCATCGCTCCAACGAACAAATTCAAAACCTTCAATTGGCTCTGCCACTAAGACAACTTTAACTCCACCCATTTCAGGAGCAGCAGAAGATGCTGTAACTGAATATTTTTCCTCTTTTATTGTCTCTATATTCATAAACTCTCCCCAAATAGGGTGATTTGCGTATGCATCTTTTGCCACTTCAGGTACAATTAATACACATGTTTCTGTATTGATTGAATAAAGTGCTTCTTGTGTCTCTTCTTCCGCCCAAAAATTCAAAACTTTAGGCGGATTAATACTTAAAGAAACTATTGTATCTAAATCTGTTTCTACAAATGTGTAACAATTAATAAAAGTAATATTATTGCCTAAAGTAACAGTTTTCAATGTCTGAGAATCACCAAAAGTCATATAACCTAATTCAACTACACTATTAGGTACAATAAATGAACTCAAAGATGTTCCGTAAAAAGCCAATGTTTCGATTTTTTTCAAATTCTCAGGAATTGAGTTTATAGAAGTTTTTGCAGGTGAACAAAAATACAATATACTCAAATCTTTACTATAAACTACATTATCTATAGTTTTATAATTTGGATTATTTTCATCAATAATAAATTCTTTCAATGAACTACATCCCAAAAAAATTTCACCCACACCGACGACAGTCTCTTCTTCCAAAAATTTATCATAAGGCACTCCTATCTCTAATGTTCCACTACCAATTGTAACTTTTGTTAAATTTTTGCATCCTGAAAAAACACCATCACCTAATTTTATTACACTATTTGGGATTTCAATAGAAGTTATAAGAGTTTCATTGAAAGCTCCATTTCCTATTTCTATTACTGTATTAGGAATTGTTACAGATGCTAATGGCTGGTCACCTAACGCAGCTGTACAAATAAAAGTGATTCCTTCTTTTATATCAATATGCGTTCCTTCTGCCATTTCGCCTTTATATGTATATAAACAATTACCTACATAGATACATCCATCTGGTTGATTTTCAAACCATGGTGTTCCATAAAAGGCGTCATTCCCAATTTTTATATTATCATTATTAAATGTTACAGATTCAAGTGATGAACAATAATAAAATGCAGCATCTTCAATTTCTGTTACTGATTCAGGAATAACAATAGCAGAAAGAAAGTTACATCCTTGAAAAGCATATTTTCCTATAATTACAACTGTATTGGGTATAGAAAAAGAAGTCTTAGCACCAGGACAAATAATAAGCTTCGTTTTATCTTTATTGTATAAAACACCATCTACAGAAGTTAAATATTGATTACTCTCCTCTACATTGACTGATAAAAGAGATGAACAACCAACAAAAACATTTCCAAAACTATTAATTTTGTCACCAAGTGTAGCTACACTATTAGGAATTGTAATTGTTTTAAGTGAACTACAATTGCCAAATGCGGCGTCAAAAATAGTTGTTACAGAATTAGGAAGTGTAATTGATTCAAGAGATTTACAACCTGAAAATGCTCCATAACCAATAAAAGTTAACGTGTTAGGTAAAGAGACTGATGTTAGAGAAGAGCAACCAGCAAAAGCCTGATAATTAATCTCTTTTATATTTTCTGAAATTACAACAGATGATAACGTTTTATTTCTATAAAACGTTTGATCCCAAATTGATGTTACTATATATTCCTCTCCTCCATAAACTACTTTAGATGGTATTGTAATTGTAGTAATGTTATCATAACCTCCTCCCCCCCAAAGATCTCCATTATGGGTAACCATAGCAGTTTTCTTTTCTGAGTTTAAATAGTAATAAATGCCATCAATCTGCGCATCATACGCAAATGCCATCATTGAAATAAACAATGCAACTAAAAAAAGTAATCTCTTTTTCATCATTTTACAATTTAAAAAATTTATAATTTATTGTTATCTATTATCTGTACTCTAATAATACCCACTATCATTATGTATCCGCATATTCTCCCCCTGTTTTAGGGGGGAGTGGTCGAAGACCGAGGGGGTTAAATACTTGCTCCTTTCTCCCTATCAAAACGGCACAAAAAAAACGTGGAACTCGACTGTTGTAGTTCCACGAATTGAGGCCTTCGCATTGCCCATGAAATCGGAACAACAACGCGAAGCCCACGTCGAATATAAGTTATAATGATGACTACATTATATGCGCCAAAAGTGTGCCAAACCAAAGAAGGCACAATCATGGGTACTTACATCCCATAGGACATCTATCGTTGTTAGGTTCATGATTTCATTAAAAGTTGCGAAGTTTCAATTCGTCAGAACAAAACGCTGTATAAACGTCTATCTGATATGTCTTGCAAACCCACCTCCAGAAAAACATACTCCCTGACGTGGGTCCACGATACAAGGGTATAAAAAAACTTCATTCTGCAAACAACAGAATGAAGTTTTTTCATAATTAATATTCCAACAATATTTTTACTGAACAACAATAACATATAACATAAAAAAGCTGACTAAAGCTAGCTTTTTTTATACTTATAAATAATCGTTATTATAGCACAAATCAATAAAGGTAAAATTCCATCACCAAGTGGCACCTATGGGTCATCTGGTGTATCTTCACGTCCTACACGCATTTGACTATTTGTGACAACTACATCTTCAAATGGTGTTGTAACGACGTTTTGCCCCTCACTATAATTTATTCCTACATGAGTATTATAAGTTACTCTTTGTCCCCCTGCATTAGATATTCCATAACTATGATAATAGCCCGCTCCAGTATTATTCGACAAAACAGAACGCTGCATTTGACGTTGCTGATTACCTTCCATCGACAACACATCATAACTATGTCCCTTGTCCAACTGTGGTGCATGATAACTATTTACTACCACTACTTTTCCTGGCTTTCTAAACTTAATATTCGGACTCACATGTTGTGCCGACATCTCCATTACAGCAAATACCGACACAACAAACATAAAAAACTTAACACAATTATTCATATTATCTTTAGGCATTTAGGTATCAATATATAATTTTAAATGTAATAGTTTCTGTTGGTGAACAAATCACAATATTATATACTCCACGCCCCCCGAAATCATAACTAAACGATTGACATTTTGGATTTAACACGTCAAGCATTCGTCCCACCGCATCATAGATATATACCATCGCATTTGTTGGCATATTATTCACTCTCAATGTAGCACTCTCGGTCCATACATCCACACCACTAATTGTATTACTACAATCTGTTTCTATACGTTGTTGCATACGAAGTTCAAAACGGCCCTCATGTGTACCCTTTCCAAGATAAACGCTATATGAATTATCAACAAGACGCACTGTTGCACGTACTTCATTATCATACAATTCCCATCCTTGCAAATCTCCTACCGATTTTTCATCAAGAGAGAAAGTATATTCCCTGCCCGACGTCAATTCTATTCCCATCAAATCGATAAGAGAAAGATCACATCTTGAAACGTGTACGTCGCTTGTTTTAGCCGTTGGAGACGGTTTATGTACTATTTTTTGCTCAGTATTCCCGTCC
>JAEIGA010017794.1_pt1 | contig 10824 bp, 5 predicted proteins | sample 9270691 | NCBI WGS metagenome assembly JAEIGA01 (sample SAMN17057246, study PRJNA624740) | gut metagenome | biome: biome; isolation source: fecal sample | host: Bos grunniens | place: China: Xizang | collected 2019 | reverse complement strand
GAGTTCCTCCCGCTCCAGATTCGGGAATATAACGAGCCCTCGACGGGCAATATTGTGCTTACCACAAATAAAAATTTATCCGCCGAGGAGTATTTTTTGGACATTTCCGAGAGCGGCATAACGATCGAAGGCGGATCGGCAGCAGGAGTGCACAACGGAATCGAGACACTACTGCAACTGCTCCCATCGACCGTATATTCGGGCGATGTGGCGCTCCCCGCGATGCTGACGGCATGCCACATCGAGGACGAGCCGCGATTTGAGTACCGAGGCTTTATGCTCGACGTATGCCGAACGTGGATGGACAAGGAGAAAGTGAAGAAATTTATCTCAAATCTCGCACACCACAAGATCAACCATCTGCACCTGCATCTCTCCGACGACGAGGGCTGGCGCGTGGAGATAAAGTCGCACCCCGAGCTTGCCGAGGTGGGAGGTTTTCGCGGTGTAGATTCGCCCGTTGCAGCCCGCTATGGCCGCTGGGACGAGCACTACGGAGGTTACTTTACACACGAGGATATTCGCGAAATAGTCGCCTATGCCTCAGAGCGTAATATCGAGATAATCCCCGAGATCGACCTACCGGGCCATAGCCACAATCTGGCGCGCGTTCGCCCTGAGGTGCTGTGTAACTACACACCCGGACTAAAGGCTTCGGACGGATATGACACACGAAGTGTTCTGTGTGTGGCAAAGGAGGAGAACTACGCTCTGTTAGAGGATGTTATCCGCGAGCTGTCGGAGTTGTTTCCCTCGTCATACATCCACGTCGGTGGCGACGAAGTGAGCACCTCGCAGTGGGAGCGCTGTCCCGACTGTCAGGCGCTGATGAAGCGCGAGGGGATGAGCGAGGCACGGGAGCTGCAGGACTACTTCACGCGTCGCATATCGGCCATCGTCGAGAAGTATGGCAAGCACCCCGGAGTCTGGAACGAGGCCGCGCGCGGCAATGCACTGCCGCAGGGGGCGCTGGTCTATGGCTGGGAGAGTGTGAAGGCGTGCCAGGATGCAACAACGAAGGGATACAAGACGGTGGTAATGCCGGGCGAGTATTTCTACTTCGATATGCGTCAATCGCGCCGTGAGGAGGGTCACGACTGGGCCGCAATATTCGATGCGAAGAAGTCGCTATCGTTTGGTTTTGAAGAGTTTACCGACGAGCAGATGGAGCACGTCGCTGGCGTGCAGGCTTCGTTCTTCAGCGAGGCCTATATCTCGCGTCTGGAGTACGATTACGACTTCCTCTACTACCAGACCTACCCCCGCATCTGCGCCCTGAGCGAGGTGGCGTGGTGCGGCAAGGGGGCTGCGTGGGAGAAGTTCTATGCACGACTCAAGGATAGCCATTACAGCCGTATGGTGGCTATGGGGATCGATTTTCGACTCTTCCCGCCGACGGTAAATTATAAGGACGGAGTGCTCACGGCCTCGACCGACGACCGCTCACACATCTACTACACCGTCATCGGCGAGCAGGGCGAGAAAGTCTATACTTCACCCATTAAGACCAACCACCCCGAGCGCTACGCCTTTCGGACACGATCAGGCGGAGCCCATAGCCCCGAGGCGGGCGTGGCGAAACGCTTTAGCCGCTTGCAGCCGAAGGTCAAGATAACTTCCTCAATCACAGAGAGTGAGCGATACCCCTACTCCAATGCCGAGGGGTACGGTCGCATCGCTCGTACCTCGCGCGTTGGACGCGATGGCGACTGGATTCTCTACACCTTCGAGCAGGCTGTCGAGTGCCGCCGATTGGAGGTACGCACGGGCAATCTGCAACTGCCGCGATATATCTTCAATGCGGGTTATATGGAGGTGAGCTACGATGGCGAGACATTCACCCGCGTGGGTGAACTGAAGTGTGGCGGCGCGGCGATCGACAATCCCAAACGAGCAATCAAGGCCGTGCGCATCGTTTGCACCGAGTCGGGCAACGGAGCCGATTTTGTCACGGTGCAGGAACCGATGGTATTCCCAATACTTTAAGTTATGAAAAAACTAACATACAAGGAGATAGAGAGTGCGGATGCGTTGCGATCAGCCCTTACAGAGGGGCATCAGCTACGCCACTACGCCTTTCAAAACATTGATTTCAGCAAGGTTGCGGAGGCTGCCAATTGCAGCTACACCGACTGCATCTTTATGGGTTGTCGCCTGACCGAGCAGATGATGGCTCACATCGATCCCAACTGCTACATTTTCCCCTCGTTACCAAAGCCTTACACGATATTTCCGTCGCAGATGTACTCGGCCGCAACGCTCTATCGGGGCTACGACCCCAAGTGCGAGCAGAGTTTTCTTGAGTGCTACGACTCGCGCGTCTATGCGCACTACATCGCGCAGGGCAAACAGGCTGCCGACATAGGCGAGACACTGGCCCGCTCACTGCACGACCACTCGATAAGCGATGCGCTGCACGATATGTTGGCGCAATACGACGAACGCGCCGTAGTTGCCGTAATGGGAGGCCACGCCCTCGCCCGCACCGAAGAGATGTATCACACCGTAGCACTCACCGCAAAGCGCCTCACCGAGCAAGGCAAGTTGATGGTGAGCGGAGGCGGTCCGGGAGCGATGGAGGCTACACACCTGGGCGCGTGGATGGCAGGACGCAGCGACGAGGAGCTGCGGGAGGCAATTGATATGATGCACAGCGCTCCGCGATTTGAGGACGAGGGTTGGTTGGCGCTGGCATTCAGCGTTATGGAGCGTTTCCCACGCGAGCAGAGGTATTGCAGCATAGGTATTCCGACGTGGTTCTACGGCCACGAGCCAGCCACACCCTTCGCCAGCCACATTGCCAAATACTTCGACAACAGCATCCGCGAGGATGGCCTATTGGCCATCGCCAAAGGTGGCGTAATCTACTCGCCCGGAAGTGCGGGCACGATGCAGGAGGTATTTCAGGATGCAGCGCAGAATCACTACAAGACCTTCGGATTCTCTTCGCCTATGGTCTTCCTCGGGCGCGAGCACTGGACACAGCGGATTCCCGTATATCCGCTTTTGGAGCAGTTGCAGGCCGAGGGACGCTACAAGAACCTGCTGCTCTCCATTGCCGATACGGCCGACGAAGCCGAACGAGCGATACTTGAATTCAGATAAGAAAAGCCTGTCTGCTGTGTGCAGACAGGCTTTTCCATATTTTAATTTTGGCGTAACGCAAAAATCACCTTGTTTGACAATTTCTTATGAGCGAACCTGAGCTCCAGCCTTCGCCTCCAGCTGACGCTGCAGGTTGGCCATAGCCTTCTCAATCATCTTATCGTTCAAGGTCTGATTCTTATCCTCAAGCGTGAAGCCCAACGCATACGACTTCTTGCCCTCGGGCAGCTTATCACCCTCGTAAACATCGAACAGCGTTACGCTCTTCAGCAGCTTCTTCTCCGTAGCGAAGGCAATATTACGCAACTCAGAGAACGATACGCCCTTATCAACCAGCAGAGCCAAATCGCGCTTAACCTCGGGGAAGCGAGAGAGCTCCTCAACGGCGATACGCTGCTTCTTGGCTGCACGAACGATCAAATCGAAGTCAATCTCAGCAAAATATACGGGCTGCTTCAAATCGAATCGACGCAGAATCTCAGGCGCTACGATACCCATCTCAACAACGGTACGAGGACCCTGTGTGTAGGCGATAGCATCCGAGTAGAGATCACTCTGCAATGACTCACCACGAAGCGTGTAGAGGTCGATACCGAAACGGCGCAACAACTTCTCCACCGTTGCACGCAAGGTGTAGAACGAAGCCTTGGCAGCCTTCTGATTCCACGATGGAGCTGCATCCAAGCCCGTAACGGCGATACCGATACGATATGACTCGCTGTAACGAGCCAACGGATTCTCGCCCTGCTCAACCTCGGGGTGGAAGTAGTAGCAATTACCCATCTCGAAAAGCTTCAGGTCGGCGTTGCGGTGGTTCACGTTCAGCTCGACTGCCTCCAGAGCATTGAAGAGCAGTGTCTGACGCATCACGTTCAAATCGGCACTCAGCGGGTTCATAATCTTCACACACTGCTCAGCCTTGTACGACGAGAGTCCCTCATAGTAAGAGGCTTTCGTCAGCGAGTTTGACATAATCTCGGTGTAACCCGTAGCGGCCAAGTGGTCGGCAGCGATGTTGATGAGCTTATTCTTATCGGGGCGGGGAGCATACGACAAGGTCGAGTGTACGGCCTGCGGAATCTCCACGTTGTTGTAGCCATAGATACGCAACACATCCTCAACCAGGTCAGCCTCGCGTTGCACATCCACACGATAGGGAGGAACAGCGACGGTCAAAACGCGGCCCTCCTCCTTGAGAATCTTCACCTCCAGCGCATCGAGGATCGCACGTACGGTCTGCTCGGGGATCTCCTTACCAATGAGCGCATTAGCTCGATCGAGCGAGAAGTCAAAGACAAAATCCTCGGCAGGCGTGGGGTTAAGGTCGGTAATCTCGCTTGAGATCTTACCGCCGGCCAGCTCCTTGAAGAGCAGCGCGGCACGCTTCAGCGCATAGACCTGAATGTTGGGGTCGATACCACGCTCGAATCGGAACGAAGCGTCGGTCGAAAGACCGTGACGTTTTGCCGAGCGGCGGATTGATACGGGGTTGAAGTATGCACTCTCGAGGAAGATATTTACCGTCGTATCGCTCACGCCAGAGTCCAAGCCACCATATACACCACCGATACACATCGGACGCTCGGCCGAGCAGATCATCAGATCCTCTGCCGATAGCTTGCGCTCAACGCCATCGAGTGTTACAAAGGGAGTACCCTCGGCACAGTTCTTCACAACCACCTTCTTACCCTCGATCTTGTCGGCATCGAAGGCGTGCAGGGGCTGTCCCAGCTCGAAGAGAACGTAGTTGGTAATATCGACAAGGTTGTTCTTGGGATTGATACCCGCAGCACGCAACTCGTTCTGCATCCACTCGGGTGAGGGGGCAATCTTACATCCCGTAACGGTAAGGCCCGCATAACGGGGAGCTGCATCGTGGTTTTCAACCACAACCTCAATCTCCAGATCGTGGTTATCTACCGCAAAGCCATCTACCGACGGAAGCTGCACCTTCACATCCTTACCCTGCGAACGCATATAGGCTGCAATGTCGCGTGCAACACCGATGTGTGACGCTGCATCCACGCGGTTGGGCGTAAGGCCGATACCGATCAGGTAGTCGTCCTTGATGTTGAGATAGTCGCGGGCAGCAGTACCTACGACAGCCTCCTCAGGAAGCTCCATAATGCCTGCGTGCGAAGCACCGATACCGAGCTCATCCTCGGCGCACAACATTCCGAGCGACTCCACGCCACGAATCTTGCTACGCTTAATCTTGAACTCCTCGTCGCCACCGTTGGGGTACAAAACCGAGCCAACCGTAGCACACAGCACCTTCAAGCCCTGACGGCAGTTGGGCGCACCGCAGACAATCTGCAGAGGCTCCTCTGCTCCAACATCCACCTTCGTAACGTGGAGGTGATCCGAATCGGGATGGTCCCAGCACTCCGTAACGTGGCCAACCACTACGCCCTGCAAACCGCCGCGAATGGTCTCCACCTTGCGAAAATCCTCAACCTCAAGACCGATGTCAGTTAAGATTGAAGCCACCTCCGATGCCGAAAGATCGATGTCGATATACTTCTTTAGCCAATTAAATGAGATTTCCATATTGTGATATTTTTACATTTTTTAGTCTGTAGCAATTTGGCGCTTTTGCGCTTACAACCTACAAAGGTAATAATTAATTCTTAATTATCGGCTGCCGAGCCACAAAAAGATCATTCCGATAAGGATGAATACCATATCGATAGCCTTTGCCTTGAGATTTTTCTCCCCGAACAACATCGCTCCGCAAGCAAACGACACCACCACCGACGAGCGGCGCACCATCGAAACCACCGAGACCATAGCATCACCCTGCGACAGAGCAATGAAGTAAGCCATATCGGCCGCCGTTAGAAAAATCGAAATCATCGGGATAGCCCACGACCAGCGAAAAGAGGTTGCTGCCGCCTTCGAGAGTCGCAGCACCGCGACAATCACAGCCATCATCACCACCTGATAGACACAGAACCAGCTCTGCACCGCCAGCGGCTCGATTTCACGCAGGATATGGCGGTCGTAAAGGCCGCTCACAGCTCCCAACATAGCGGCGACGGCAACGCACAAAATCCACTTGTTTCGCACGAAGTCGATACCCTCCTTCTTACCGGCACGGCTGAGCAGAAAAAGCGACACAAGAGCCAGCGCCACACCAATCCACTGCATCAGATTCAGACGCTCGCCAAAGATGATAAAAGCACCCATCAGAACCATCACCGGACGTGTGGCGTTGATCGGGCCTACGATGGTGATTGGCAGATGTTTAATACCCACATATCCGAACAGCCACGAGGTGAGTGTAATGGCCGCCTTGAGCATCACCAAAAGATGCGAACGTAAGCCCATCGGAGCGATATCGAAGAGCGTTCCCTCGAACCATCCAAGTGAGGCCAAACCTGAAATTATGGCAGGCAGGAAAAAGAGTGTCGAAAAGAGTGTATTGAGCAGCAATACAACAGGTACCGAATTATCCTTTACGGCCTGTTTTTTTGCCACATCATACAGACCGAGCAGCGCTGCCGAGAAAAATGCCAACGAAAGCCACATACGCTATGCTGTCAAGAGTCCGATAATCGCCAGCACGGCAAGAGTCATACTCGCCAGACCATTCAGCGTGCCAAAGGCTATGCCGATATGGCGTGTGCGGGTGGGAGTTACCAGGATGTGCTCCAAACAGAGAATTGCCGCAAATGCAGCCACACCTGCCCACGTCCACACCGATGAGGGCAAATAGGTGGCAAACCACACAAGCGAGGCAATGCTCACCGCGTGCAACGCAATGCTGATAGCCAATGCCTGTGCGGGCGAAAACATCGCGGGGATGGAGTGTAGCCCCTGCTCGCGATCGAAATCGCGGTCCTGCAGGGCGTAAATAATATCGAAACCCGATGTCCACGTTATCACCACCAGCGAGAGGATGCAGGCCTCCAGAGCGAACTCACCCGTTACGGCGATATATGCTCCCACGGGGGCAATTCCGAGCGAAAGGCCCAGCACCATATGAGCCAACGATGTGAAGCGCTTACAGTAGCTGTAAAACATCACAACGCCAAGTGCCACGGGCGACAGAAGAGCCGTCAGAAGATTTATTGTCGAAGCTACGCCAACGAACAGCAATGCATTGATAATCACAAACCATAACGCAGCTCGTGCCGAGATTTTCCCTGCGGGAATTTCGCGGTCGGCCGTGCGGGGATTCTTCGCATCGATATCGCGGTCGGCCCAGCGATTGAAACCCATCGCCACGTTGCGGGCAAAGACCATACACAACACTACCTGCACAAGCAGCGTCACCCACCACCAAGGCGAGTTACCCCCTGCCGCGACGCCACTCGTCTTTACGGCATACACGAAGGCTAACATTGCAAAAGGCATAGCAAAAATGGTGTGCGAGAACTTCACCAAACGGGCATATTTTGTAACAGAATTCATCGTTTTTAACTTTTTGACAGGGCAAAGATACAATAATTTTGCGGATACGCTCGAATTTGCGTATATTTGCGCGGTTACACGTTATATATATGAAAAAGATTCGCAATTTTTGTATCATAGCACATATCGACCACGGTAAATCAACCTTGGCCGACCGTCTTTTGGAGTTCACTAACACACTCAACCAGCGCGAGATGCAGTCGCAGGTTCTGGACGATATGGACCTCGAACGCGAAAAGGGTATCACTATCAAGAGCCACGCCATCCAGATGGAGTACAAGGCTCGCAACGGCGAGACCTACGTTCTGAACCTTATCGACACCCCGGGACACGTCGATTTCTCTTACGAGGTATCGCGCGCCATCGCTTCGTGCGAGGGAGCGTTGCTGGTTGTGGATGCTACGCAGGGTATTCAAGCGCAGACCATCTCAAACCTATACCTTGCAATCGGCAACGACCTCGAAATCATCCCTGTATTGAACAAAATCGACGTCGAGTCGGCAATGATTGACGAGGTCAAGGACCAGATTATCGACCTTATCGGCTGCAAGGATGAGGATATCCTTCTGGCATCGGGCAAGACGGGCCAGGGCATCGAGGATGTTCTGGAGGCTATCGTCGAGCGCATCCCCGCTCCCGAGGGTGACGACGATGCTCCGCTGCAGGCACTGATTTTTGACTCTGTGTTCAACCCCTTCCGAGGCATTATCGCCTACTTCCGTGTCTTCAACGGCACCATCCGCAAGGGCGACCACGTCAAGTTCTTCAATACGGGTAACGACTACGATGCCGACGAGGTGGGCGTACTGAAGCTGAAGATGTGCCCCAAGAGCGAGATTCGCTCGGGCGACGTAGGTTACATCTGCTCGGGTATCAAGAATTCGAAGGATGTAAAGGTGGGTGATACCATCACACATATGGCACGCCCTTGTACGGAGGCTATCGCCGGATTCGAGGATGTAAAGCCGATGGTCTTCGCCGGAGTCTATCCCGTCGAGGCCGACCAGTATGAGGATTTGCGTGCTTCGCTGGAGAAACTGCAGCTCAACGACGCATCGCTTACCTTCGAGCCTGAGTCTTCGCTGGCGCTCGGATTCGGATTCCGTTGCGGTTTCCTCGGATTGCTGCATATGGAGATCATTCAGGAGCGTCTGTACCGCGAGTTCGATATGGATGTGATTACCACCGTGCCGAACGTATCGTACCGCATCACCACAACATCGGGCGACACCCTGGAGGTTCACAACCCCTCGGGCCTTCCCGAAGTAACGAAAATATCCTCAATCGAGGAGCCATATATCAATGCGCAGATTATCACCAAGGCCGACTTCCTCGGTGCCGTAATCAAACTCTGTATCGACAAGCGCGGTGTGATGAAGAATCAGAACTTCATCACGCAGGATCGTGTCGAGGTAAATTTTGAGATGCCACTGTCGGAGATCGTGTTCGACTTCTACGACAAGCTGAAGAGTATCTCGAAGGGTTATGCTTCGTTCGACTACCACCGCACGGGATTCCAGCCGAGCCGCCTCGTGAAGCTCGACATCCTCTTAAATGGCGAGCAGGTCGACGCCCTCTCGTCGCTCATCTTTGCCGACCATGCCTATGATTTCGGTCGCAAGATGTGCGAGAAACTCAAGGAGCTGATTCCGCGTCAGCAGTTCGACATCGCCATTCAGGCCGCCATTGGCGCCAAGATTATCGCCCGCGAGACGGTCAAGGCCGTACGCAAGGACGTAACGGCAAAGTGCTACGGTGGTGATATCTCGCGTAAGCGCAAACTTCTGGAGAAGCAGAAGAAGGGTAAGAAGCGTATGCGCCAGATTGGCAACGTGGAGGTACCGCAGTCGGCCTTCCTTGCCGTACTCAAAATGGACTAAACCTAATTTCTAATAGCAATACTATGAAGAAAACACTCATTGATCTCTTTGAGGAGTCGGTTGCCAAATATGGCAACAACACCTTCCTTTTGGAGAAGAAGACCACGAAGTTCGAGCCTACGACCTATGCCGAGGCTCACGAACAGGCTTTGGCCATTGGTGGTGGCTTGATAGCAATGGGCATTGAGCCGAAAGAGCGCATTTCGATTTTATCGGAAGGTTGCAACGATTGGATTGTTTCGGAGCTGGGTCTGCTCTATGCAGGTGGCATCAGCGTACCTCTGTCGATCAAGCTCGAGGAGGCCAATGATCTTTACTTCCGTCTGTGGCACGCTGAGGTTTCGACCATCTTCGTATCGCCCACGCAGATCCACAAGATTCGCGCGATTCGCGAGCGTCTGCCCCTGTTGAAGAACATCATCATCATGGGCTCGAAGGCGAAGGCCGAGGCTGAGGGCGAGATTCTGATCTCGGATTTGATGGCCCAGGGTCGCGAGTGGCTCAAGACGGGCAAGGAGAAGCTTTTGGCCATCAGCCAGGCTATCCAGAACGACGACTACGCCACGATTACCTATACGTCGGGTACGACGGCCGATCCGAAGGGTGTGGTGCTCACGCATCGCAACTACACCTCGAACGTGGAGCAGGCTCTGACGCGCATCACCATCCCCGAGGGCTGGCGCACGCTGATCATCCTCCCGCTCGACCACTGCTTCGCTCACGTGGCCGGTTTCTACATCATGATTGCCCGTGGTGCTGCCGTAGCTACGACGCAGGTGGGCGCTACGCCGATGGAGACGTTGCGCAACGTGCCGCTCAACATCCGCGAGGTGAAGCCGCACTTCCTGCTTTCGGTACCGGCTTTGGCTAAGAACTTCCGCAAGAACATCGAATCGTCGATCCGCGCAAAGGGTCCCACGACCGAGAAACTCTTCAAGCTGGCTCTCAAGACGGCTTACTGCTACAACCAGGATGCCTACACGAAGGGCCGTGGCTGGCGCTTCATCCTCAAGCCTGCCGTGATGCTCTTCGACAAGATTCTCTTCTCGAAGGTACGCGAGGCCTTTGGTGGCGAGCTGCGCTTCTTCGTAGGTGGCGGTGCTCTGCTCGACTCGGAGCTGCAGCGTTTCTTCTACGCCATCGGTATTCCGATGTTCCAGGGCTATGGTCTTTCGGAGGCTACGCCGATTATCTCGGCCAACTCGCCGTGGCCCAAGTGCTGCCGCTTCGGCTCGTCGGGTAAGGTGCTCGAGGGCATCGACCTCAAGATCAAGGATGCCGACGGCAACGACCTGCCGGTAGGCGAGAAGGGCGAGATCGTGATCTATGGCGAGAATGTGATGGCCGGCTACTGGAAGAACCCCGACTCGACGGCCGACACGGTACGCGACGGCTGGCTCTACACGGGCGATATGGGTTACAT
>JAEIGA010017793.1_pt1 | contig 10824 bp, 11 predicted proteins | sample 9270691 | NCBI WGS metagenome assembly JAEIGA01 (sample SAMN17057246, study PRJNA624740) | gut metagenome | biome: biome; isolation source: fecal sample | host: Bos grunniens | place: China: Xizang | collected 2019 | reverse complement strand
CGCCTCTATGCTTTCTTCGTTATTGCATATTTCCATTGCTTTTTCAACTCCCATAACCATGAATGCTGTGGCGTAGGCATCGGCTGTGGCACAATCGTCGGCAATGACTGTCGCGCTAAGCAGTGAGTGCTGTACGGGGTAACCTGTGCGTGGGTCTATGGTATGGGCAATCTTTCTGCCGTTTTCTTCGCGGAAGTTGCGGTAGTTGCCCGATGTTGCCATGCTCTTGCCCGAAATGCTTATGACTTCCTGCAGTTCGTTGCTGGTTGTTGTGGGGTTGTCGGTTGGTTTGCTTATGCCTATGGTCCAATCTCCGCCTTTGTCGTTCTTTCCTTTGGTAACAACTTCACCGCCAATCTCTACCATGTAATTCTTGACTCCATGCGCGTCGAGTGTCGTCGCCACTGCATCGCAACCGTATCCTTTGGCTACGGCACTGCAGTCGAGCATTGTCTGCGGGTGTTGCTTTATGATTTTGCCGTTGCTTAAAGCAATGGTTCTGTATCCTATGAATTCTCTTAATGAGTCTATTGTTAGGCTGTCTGGTTTTATGCCTTTCTTGAATCCGAATCCCCATGCGTTTACGAGTGGGGCTACGGTTATGTCGAAAGCTCCGTCGGTCTTTTCCGAAATTTCTTGCGCCAGAGTGAATACGTGTGTAAACATGGCATCAGGTCGGGTGTCGCAATTGTTGTTTATCGCGCTTATGATTGATTCTTTGTTGAAGGGCGAAAGTGAGTTGTCCACTTGCAACAGGGTTTTTCTGATTTCGTTGTGCAGATTGGAATCGCAACTGTATGTGATATTGTAGAAGGTTCCGAAAATTTTGCCGCTGTTGGTTATGTATGGCTTTTTGTTACCTATTATATATATGGTTCCTATTACAAGGAAAATGAGGAACGCTATTTTCCACGCATTGAGTTTGTTATTCATGGCTTGTTATTTGAATGGAATGTCGTAAATAAGACTGTATGAACCGCCGAAGCATGTGCTTTTGTTTATACCGTAGCCGGGGATATACCACATTTTTGAGTTCGGGCTTTTCTCTTCGGTGAACCTGAACTTGTATCGTATGCTCCAGCCCATATGGAACCCTTTTGCTATCTTTACTTTTATTCCGGCTCCAATCTCTGCCCAAATGCTTGAGCCTTTTGTGTCGGTGAGATTCAGTGATGTGTTGCCACTCCAAACAGGGTCGGTTATCTCGGGGGTGTTTATGTCGTACTTGAAATTGCACCATCCCACGCGTGCCAGACCGTAGATATAGTTCTTTGGGTTTGGATTATCCTTCTTTGTAAAGAAGTTGTAGTTGAAACCGACTTTGTAGTATGGCGATGATGTCTTGTAATGCATGCCGTTTGTCTCTTCGGTGTAGTTACACCATCCGTATCCGATTTCAGCAATGGGGTAGAGCCTGTTGCCTATATTTGCCTCGACTGCTCCTTCGGCATATGTGTATTCGCCTATAAGTGGGAATATGTAGCCGAACAGGTCGGCTTGTATGCCCACGCCGTTGAACGAGAAGAACTTGTATTCGCCCTCCTTCTTCTCTTTGTCTTTTGCCTGTATGTTCAGGGGAACAAGCAGGAGTATGCTACTGAACAAGATATAGCTTAATGTTCTCATTGTTGTCGAAATTGACGTAGTCGTTTATTATGGCAACGGAATCTATGAAGGCGTTTGTGTGTGTGACGCTTTGCAATCTGTGGTACATTGCCAAACCACATTCCATTGAAATGAAATAGGGGATGTTCTCGTGCTTTATGTAAAGCGTGTCGGTAGCGTTGTTTTCGTAACAGAAAACAACTGTGTCACATTCCTGGGTGTAGCTCATCGGCAATTGCAAATCGCTTGCGTTGCTCAGGTGGTTTACAACAATGGAGTCCTTGCCGTTTACAAGCAACGATATGGTAAGCACGTCGGGGAACTTGTATTCGTTCTCGATGTTGTTGCTGTCGATGTTATAGAACTTTATCCTGTTGTATGATGTCTTGTTTATTCCACATTCGTAACCGCTGTCGCATGCGCCAAGGAATAATGCACATGCTGTCAGCAATGTGGCTGTCAGGATTTTTGCTGTGTTGCTTGTCATATCTCCTTTGAAATGTTGTATTTGTTTCTCTCCTGTGATGTTCGGCTTATGAGCTCGGCTACGAATCCTGTAAGGAAGAGTTGTGTACCAAGAATCATCATGGTGAGTGAGATATAGAAATATGGCGAATCGGTTACAAGACGGCTTGGCATGCTATGGGCAAGCGCCCAGAGTTTGCTTCCGCCCACAACAATGGCTGCGACGAATCCTATAAGGAACATCAATGAACCCCACAATCCGAAAATGTGCATTGGGCGGTAGCTGAACCTTGACAGGAACCATAACGACATAAGGTCCAGATAGCCGTGGAAGAAACGGCTTATTCCGAATTTGCTTTTACCGTATTTGCGTGCCTGATGCTGTACAACACGTTCGCCAATCCTGTCGTATCCTGCATTCTTTGCAAGATAGGGGATGTAACGGTGCATGTCGCCATATACTTCGATGTTTTTTATCACTTCGTTGCGGTAGGCTTTCAGTCCGCAGTTGAAGTCGTGCAGATTCTTTATGCCTGAAACCTTGCGTGCGGTGGCGTTGAACAGTTTGGTGGGGATTGTCTTGCTCAATGGGTCGTAGCGTTTTTTCTTGTAGCCCGATACAAGGTCGTAACCCTCTTTTGTAATCATATCGTACAAAGGCTTTATCTCGTCGGGGCTGTCCTGGAGGTCGGCGTCCATTGTAATGACAACATCGCCTTTGGCGCGTTCGAAACCGCAATACAGTGCCGGAGACTTACCGTAGTTGCGACGGAATTTTATCGCATGTATGTTGTCGTTTTTCTCCTTCAGTGCTTCTATTACATTCCAGGAGTTGTCGGTGCTTCCGTCGTTGATAAAAATTATTTCGTAAGTGAAACTGTTTTCGTTCATTACGCGCTGAATCCATGCAGTGAGTTCCGGGAGTGATTCGGCTTCGTTGTATAACGGTATGATGACAGATATATCCATGGTTATTATTATCTTGTTTTCTTTACAAAAATGGCTATTACAAGCGGCATGATGGCTGTGTTTACAAAATTATTGTTCATGAGCTGCCATGTTATGCTGCTTGTGGTGGTATTGTCTATGATTTTTCTTGTCTGGTCTATCTGTTGTGCCAAGGCATCGTCTGCAACTTTGCCAATCTCATCGAGCATTCCGTATATGGTGCTGAAGAAAGCTCCATTGTCGAAAAATGCAAAATATATGTATACGGCGAGTGTGCTGAGCAGTGTTGCACATATATATGTATATAGCAGATGTGAGAATGCCGGGAGATATCCTATCCTGTCGTTGCAGGCGTTTCTGCGGAATTTTATAGCCATGCCACCGGCTATGAAGGGCGATGCTACGTACAGTATCATGCAAAGCATCAGGGCGAGCATGTTTGTTGTTCCGGCAAACAACAGCAGATACATTATGCTCCAGACTGCTCCCAATATTGTGCCGTTGCGCATTGCGCTCTGGTGAAAGTTCTTTCTTGTTTCTTCGTCCATTGTTATATCTTTAGATATAATTTTTGCGAAGGTATGAATTTATTGCGATAAAAACAACCGCTGTGGGGTGAATCCATGAAAATAAAAAAAGGTGTATTCGCAAATACACCTTTTAATATCTTTTCAGTCCTGATTACTTCTTCAAAGTTTTACCGTAACGGCTCATGAACTTATCTACGCGACCAGCTGTATCGACAAGCTTAGCCTTACCTGTGTAGAATGGGTGAGAAGTGTTAGAGATTTCAAGCTTTACCAATGGGTAAGTCTCTCCTTCGAATTCGATAGTCTCTTTTGTGTTGCATGTTGACTGTGAAAGGAAACAGTCGCCGTTTGACATGTCCTTGAATACAACCGGACGATAAGCTGCGGGATGAATGTCTTTTTTCATGTTCTTATTAGTTTTTAAAATTTTTATATGCCGTCGACGCATTTATTATGCGTATATAAGCTTTCGGGGTGCAAAAGTAGTAAATCTTTTTAATGTTACAAAATCTTTGCGCAGAAATTTTATTATTCTACGTACAATACAAGTCCTTTAAGGTATTCACCTTCGGGATGATAGATGTTCACCGGATGGTCAGCAGGCTGTGTGAGCTGATGCAGGATACGTACATTGCGCTTTGCCATGGCTGCTGCGGTAAATACCGCGGTGCGGAAATTCTCCTTGCTTACAACCTGTGAACATGAGAATGTGAACAATATGCCTCCGGGCTGGATTTTCTCAATGGCCTTGGCGTTCAGACGACGGTAGCCTATGAGGGCGTTGCGCAGGCTGTCGCGGTGCTTTGCAAAAGCAGGCGGGTCGAGAATAATGAGGTTGTAGTTGTTACCCATGCGGTCGAGGAAGTCGAAAGCATCCTCGGCAAACGCCTGGTGGCGTGTGTCGCCCGGAAAGTTTATTTCCACATTGGCATTTGTGAGGTCTATCGCCTTTGATGAACTGTCTACTGAGTGTACAATCTCGGCACCGCCACGCAATGCGTAGATAGAGAATCCGCCTGTATAGCAGAACATGTTCAACAGTTTACGGCCTTTGGCATATTTCTCGAGCAATGAACGGTTTTCGCGCTGGTCGACAAAGAAACCTGTCTTCTGACCGCGCAACCAGTCGATGTGGAACTTGAGTCCGTATTCTGTTGAAATATTGCTTGCGTTGCCACCCATTATGTAACCGTTGTCCTTGTTGATGTCGGCTTTGTAGGGAAGGGTGGTGTCCGATTTGTAGTATATGTTCTTTATTTTGTCGCCAAGAACCTCTTTCAAAGCATCGGCAACCTGCATGCGGCTTACATGCATGCCTACACTGTGTGCCTGCATTACGGCAGTATCGCCATAGATGTCGATGATTAGTCCGGGAAGATTGTCGCCTTCGCCGTGTACAAGGCGGTATGTATTGTTGTCGTCGCGCGAAGATATTCCTGTGCGCTCGCGGAGATCGTATGCTGTGGCAATTCGTCTGTTCCAGAATGTCTGGTCTATTGGCTCGTCGTTGAATGTGAGTACACGCACGGCGATGCTGCCCACCTGCACGTGTCCGCGTGCTATGAAACGGTGGTCGTTGGTGTATACTGTAACTACATCGCCTTCTTCGGGCTTTCCGTCGATGCGTAGTATGGCTCCCGAGAATATCCAGGGGTGAAAACGTTGTAGCGACTCTTCTTTACCTTTCTTCAGTATAACGGATTTTTCCATATTATTCCTGTTTTGTTTGTTTCAGTTGGTTGTATATTTTAAGACATGCCCATGCATCGGTTGCGGCATAGAGTTTCTGCTTGTCGGTGAGAACGTCGTTCTCCCAGTTGCTGAGCTGTTGGCTTTTTGATATGCGCTCTCCGAATACTATTGCATAAATCTTTTGCAGGCTCATCTCTTCGATGCCGAATTCCTTTACGTATTTCTGCAGGTCGAAAAAACCTTCGGGCTTGAATTTTCTTCGCTTGTTCAAAGCCTGATAGTCATCGTGTAACGAGATTCCTACCTTTGTTATCTCCTTGTTCTCGAGCAGTGAAACCAAAGAATCGGGCATCTTTACGCGGTTCAGACGTATGAGAAAACATGTGTCGGCTGTTGAGAGCTGAATGAGCGAAACGTCGTAATGTACGCCTTTCTTGAATGATGGGCGTGTTTCGGTGTCTATACCTATGAGTCTCTCGCCCGACAATGCTTTTACAGCCTTGTCTGTATCCTCAACGGTGTCGATGGTGATTATGCGTCCTTCAAAAGAGACGGTGGGCAGTGTGCTTACCGTGCTTTTTTCGATGTGTGTGCTGTAGTTACTCATTATCCTCCTCTTCCTCGTCAAGATTTGTGCTGTATCTTATGTCGTGCAATGCGCGCAGAGTGTTTACAAGCGTCTGTCCCCAGAACTGACGGAAATGCTCGTTGCATTCTATGATTGCATCGTGCATGGTCTCGTTAATGCCCAATTGGAAGAGGCATACGAAATTCTTTATGTCCTGATATATGTCGGCAAGGTCTTCCGATATGCTTTTTGATACCGGAGTGTCGCTGTACTTCATTTCGGCCACAAAAACGTCGAGATAGGCGTCCTTGTCGGCAAGCAGGTCGTATATGGTCATGCGAAGCACTTCGTAACTGTCTTCTGTTACAAAATCTTCCATGTCCTCGTCGTTGATTCTCTCTTCGTCGGGCAACATCTGTGCCTTTATATATAATAAGGGCAACAGTTTCAAAAGTGTCTCAACGAATTCCTTGCGCTGATGTTCGTTGGTGCGCTCAAGATATGCGCAGAATTCAGCGGCGACGGTTACGAATTCGACGGTGTTTCGTGAAAATACAATGTCTTCTTTTTCCATGTTTTTGGGAGTCGTATTATTTTCTGTCCGCGAAGTTACAAAAAATAGCGGAGCTCTCGGATAAACGTATTTAATTTTTTTGTATCTTCGCGTTTATAAATGTGATTTTAATACTTTTGCCCGAAATTCCATATGGCTAAGAAGAACAATAATAAAAAGGGGATGTTCTCCTCGATAAGGGATACATATCGCAAATGTGTGATATTTTTCAAGAATCATAATGTGCAGTTTATAGCAGGATTGCTGTTTGCGGCTTTTGCTATATTCCTGCTCAGCTCCTTTATATCATTTTTTGTGAAAGGTGGTGCCGACCACACTGTGCTCGAGGGGGTTGTCGCTGCTACCGATGTCGTGAATACATCGGGAAAGGGTGGCGCGGTTGTTGCAAAATACCTTATAAACGACTGCTTCGGATGGGCTTCGCTGCTCTTCTTGCCAATGGTCGCTCTTGTTGCCGCACGTCTTATGCGTCTTTTTGAATTCAGGTTCGGACGTTGGATGGTATACTGTTTTTTCGGTGTCGTGTGGTGCTCTGTGTTCTTCTCGTCGGTATTCGGTGATGTCCTTGTGGAAAGTTACGTCTCTCCGGGTGGGGTGCATGGCGATTTTGTCAAGTCGTTATTCATAGAACATATCGGAATTGTGGGGCTTGTACTGGTGCTTGCTGTGTCGTTGCTCCTGTTCATGATATATGTTTCGCGTAGTACCATTGAGAGAATACGTAAGATGTTGACAATCTCTCCGCGTGTTAAAAAGGAGAGTACTGAAACCGTGGAAGAGCAACAGGAAAATGCCGGTGAAGAACCTGCCGTGCCGGAAAATGAAGAGTTGCTTCCCGAAGAGGAAGAGACTTTCATGCCGATTACTGTTACAGTAGCCGACAATGTTGAGGAGGACGATATCGAGGTTCCTATGATAGATGTTGAAGAACCTGCCGATGAGGTTCCCGTAGACGACAGTGAACTTGCCAGACAATTCGACCGTTTTTCTCAGTCTGCTGTTGAGCTTGCTGCCGGTGAGAATGATGCTGTGATTGAAATGGAAGTCGAGGAGGCTGAAGGTGATGAAGATACCGGCGGTCGTATGATACGTCCTATAAATCCAAGGGATGAACTCAGTTATTACAAGCCGCCTACAATCGACCTGCTCGATGAATACGAACAGACTGTTCAGTCTGTAGATAAGGATGAACAGGCAGCAAATGCCAACAAGATTGTTGAGGTCCTGAAGAACTTCGGTATAGAAATCAGTTCTATCAAGGCAACGGTTGGTCCAACGATTACTCTGTATGAGATAACTCCTGCACCAGGTGTCAGAATCTCTAAAATCAAGAATCTGGAAGACGATATTGCAATGAGTCTTTCGGCATTGTGTATACGTATCGTTGCGCCAATTCCCGGAAAGGGTACTATCGGTATCGAGGTTCCTAATGCCCACAAGCAGATTGTTCCAATGGCTTCATTGCTCAATAGCCGTAAGTATAAGGAGACCGATATGGCTCTTCCGCTCGCGCTAGGAAAGACCATTTCCAACGAGGTGTTCATGGTGGATATGGCAAAGATGCCTCACTTGCTTGTTGCCGGTGCTACAGGTATGGGTAAGTCTGTGGGATTGAATGCGATAATTACATCTCTGTTGTTCAAGATGCACCCGGCATATCTCAAATTCGTGATGGTGGACCCCAAGATGGTGGAATTGAGCCTTTATGGTGTGCTCGAAAAACACTTCCTAGCCAAACTTGAAGGTGATGACGATCCTATCATAACAGATGTGAACAAGGTGGTACGTACTCTCAAATCGTTGTGTGTGGAGATGGATAATCGTTACAACCTGTTGCGTATGGCCACTGTAAGAACCGTCAAGGAGTACAATGAGAAATTCCTTAACAAGGAACTGTTGCCTACGATGGGACACCGATTCATGCCTTATATTGTTGTGGTCATTGACGAGTACGGTGATCTTATGATGACTGCCACACGCGAAATAGAGGTGCCTATCGCACGTATTGCACAGAAGGCGCGTGCCGTGGGTATCCATATGATTATTGCTACCCAGCGTCCTACGACAAATATCGTAACTGGAACCATCAGAGCGAACTTCCCTGCACGTATGGCTTTCCGCGTGGTTACTGCAATAGACTCGCGTACAATTCTCGACCGTTCGGGCGCGAATCAGCTTCAGGGACGTGGCGATATGCTCTTCCTTGCAGGTAACGATCCTGTACGTGTGCAGTGTGCTCTTATCGAAACAAAGGAGGTTGAGCGTGTATGTGCGCATATCGCAAAACAGCAGGGATATCAGTCAGCTTATATATTGCCCGAGCCTGATGAGTCTGTCGATATGAGCGGTGAGGGTGGTGTTGCACGTGGTGAGATATCATCCGATAAGCTGGATCCGTTGTTTGTGGATGCGGCGCGTGCAGTGGTGCTTGCACAGCATGGTTCAACATCGCTAATTCAGCGTAAATTCAATGTGGGATTCAACCGTGCCGGACGTATTATGGACCAGCTTTGCCAGACAGGTATCGTTGGCGAACAGGAGGGTAGTAAACCTCGTCAGGTGTTGTGTGCCGATGAGGCTGACCTTGAATTCCGCTTGAAATCATTGGTTTAAAACACTTGTGGGAATAACTATGAAGAACATATTTTTCTTTTTGTTGTTACTGCCTTTGTGGTGCAGTGCCCAAGTGCTCGACGCTGATGCTCTGCTCGACAAGGTGATTCATACGATGAAGGCTGACGCTCCGTTGCAGATGGACTATTCCTATACGGTATATGAAGACGACAACTCCATTGTTATGCAGGATAAGGGAGTGATGCGGCTCGAAGGCAACCGTTATTCGCTAATAATGGATAAAATGGGTATCTGGTGTAACGGCGAGACTCAATGGAGTTATATGCAGGAAATTGACGAGATTTATATAACAGATGCAATGTCCGACGAGGCGCAGAATCTTTCTCCTTTGTTCATTATGGAGAACTATCGCGAGGGATGCACCAAAGAAGTGGAAATAAAGGACGGCAAGCTGACGATTGTATTGCATGTCCCGGCGGACAGTGATATAGAAAAGGTGGTTTTGTCGGTCGATAGCGGTTCAAGCCGTCTGACAGCCATGGATGTGTTTATGCGTGGACAAGGATATATGGAAGTAAAACTCGATGGATATCATAAGAATTGCGTGTTTGCATCAGATATCTACGAGTGTCCTGTAAAGGAGTATCCTACTGCGGAAATAGTTGATATGAGATAAACAAAGAATTAAAAATAAAATAAATTGTACTATTATGAATATGAACAGAACTAAATGTCTGGTTATAGGTTCCGGTCCTGCCGGATATACTGCGGCAATATATGCGTCGCGTGCTAATCTCTCTCCAATACTTGTGGAGGGTATGCAACCCGGTGGGCAGTTGACACAGACAACTGTAATTGAGAATTTCCCCGGTTTTCCCCAGGGTATTACCGGTCCTGAACTTATGGAGAATATGCGTCAGCAGGCTATAAATGTTGGTGCAGACATCCGTTCGGGTAGTGTGGTAGCTGTAGATTTCGATGAGTTGCCTTATAAGGTTACTCTTGATGACGGAAAGGTGCTTGAGGCTGATACCGTGATTGTTGCAACAGGTGCTGCGGCAAAATATCTTGGTTTGTCTGATGAGATAAAGTATCAGGGTATGGGTGTTAGCGCATGCGCTACATGTGACGGTTTCTTCTATCGCAAGAAGATTGTTGCAGTTGTGGGTGGCGGTGATACAGCCTGTGAGGAGGCTAATTATCTTGCATCGCTTGCCGCAAAGGTGTATCTGATTGTCCGCAAGCCTTTCTTGCGTGCATCAAAGGCTATGCAGGACCGTACTTTGGCTAATCCGAAGATTGAGGTTCTCTTTGAGCATAACACCGAAGGTTTGTTCGGAGAAGATGGCGTTGAAGGCATCCACCTTGTATCGCGCAAGGGTGAGGCAGATGAAAAACACTACGACCTTGCTATCGACGGTTTCTTCCTTGCTATCGGTCACAAACCAAATTCAGACGTATTCAAGAAGTATCTGAAAACCGACGAAACAGGATATTTCGTTCCTGCCGACGAGAGTGGTGTAAAGACACTTGTTCCCGGAGTGTTTGTTGCCGGTGATGTTGCCGACCCTCATTACCGTCAGGCTATCAACGCGGCTGCCAGCGGTTGCCGTGCGGCACTCGAGGCTGAGAGATATTTGTCAAGATTATAATATAAATAGGTGTAAAGGGAAATATTTGCAAAGTTTTTGGGAAAAATGTTTTTCTATCAGCAAAATATTTCCTACCTTTGCACCCGATTTGGTCCGTAGGGGTTGAAGAAGACAGGCTCACGAGGAGCATGCACCTCGCGGAATTCACAATAAAAGCGATAAATTAAATGTACGCAATTGTTGAGATTAATGGACAGCAGTTCAAGGCTGAGGCTG